>Ga0209482_1000936_pt1 | contig 22450 bp, 18 predicted proteins | sample CoawatmetaG10DNA_FD_187512 | JGI IMG/M metagenome (GOLD analysis project Ga0209482, IMG submission 187512) | Marine microbial communities from the West Antarctic Peninsula - Coastal water metaG104-DNA (SPAdes) (version 2) | ecosystem: Environmental > Aquatic > Marine > Coastal ...
AACCATTACAGAGGCATTAGGAATGTTAACACCCACCTCAATAACGGTAGTAGCCACTAAAATTTGTGCTTTACCTGTTGCAAATCTTTGCATTTCGCCTTGTTTGTCCTCCGCTTTCATCCTGCCATGAACTGCAGCGATTTGATAGGTAGGTCTTGGGAAGTCCCGAAGCAGCTGCTCGTAGCCCTCACTTAGGTTTTTTAAGTCTAAGGTTTCGCTTTCCTCGATGAGTGGGAAAACGATATATACTTGCCGACCTTTTTCTATTTCTCGCTGCATAAACCCGTTAAGCTTTAACCGATTTTTATCGAACAAATGCATCGTTTGGATTGGCTTTCTACCTGGTGGTAGCTCATCTATAACACTAATGTCTAGGTCGCCATATAGACTCATGGCAAGCGTTCGTGGAATGGGTGTTGCCGTCATAACGAGAACGTGCGGAGGGTTTTCGTTTTTCTTCCAAAGCTTAGCCCGCTGGGCAACTCCAAACCTATGTTGTTCATCAATCACAGCAAGTCCAAGATTGGCAAATTTAACGGTTGGCTCAATCAAAGCATGGGTGCCAATTAATATTTGGAGTGATCCATCTTGCAGCCTCTGGTGAATGACCGCTCTATTGGACGCATTAGTGGATCCTGTAAGTAGCGCTATGTGTATACCTGCAGGTTCGCAAAGTTCGTTAAGACTATGATAATGTTGTGTGGCTAGTATTTCTGTTGGCGCCATTAACGTCGCTTGAAAGCCATTGTCAATGGCCAATAACATGGCAAGTAGGGCAACAATTGTTTTCCCGGACCCAACATCACCTTGCACTAACCTGTTCATTTGTGCACCCGTGCGCACATCCATTCTGACTTCTTTGACCACTCTTTTCTGTGCACCAGTCAATTCAAACGGGAGGTGATTTTTATAAAAGTTGAGAAAGGAGTCTCCCACTTCCTCAAATTTATAGCCCTTAATGGAAGACTTGTGGCGCATTTTGTTCCGCTGCTGCGTCAATTGTAAAAAAAAGAATTCTTCAAATTTAATTCGATTTCTTGCCGCGTCTAAGTGCTTTCGAGACAAAGGAAAGTGAATCCACTCTAGTGCTTGAGCTTTTGAAATTAGCTTATGCACTTCTCTAAAAGACGCTGAAAAAGGCTCTTCTAGAGTGTCTAATTCAGCGGTTAAAACGGATCTCATAATCTTCGTAAGGCCTTTGGAATTGAGTCCCTTTCTCGTTAGTTTATCTGTAGTGGAATACACAGGTTCGAGCGCAGAGGATACTTCATTCGATAAGGGTGCTGAGATTTCAGGATGAGGAATGCTTTTTTTACCGTTAAACACATTCAGTTTACCATAGATGACTATCGGCGTTTGTAGCTTGAGAGACTTTTTTACCCACTTTGCGCCTTTGAACCAGACCAATTCGATAAAACCTGTTCCATCTGAAAAAGTAGCGACAAGTCTTTTTTGGCGAGGGGATCCCAATTCCTCTACCTTCGTAATCTGACCTTTTATCTGCACCTCATTGGATTGATTTGTGAGCTGCGCAATAGATAGGTATTGGGTTTTATCTACGTATCTAAAGGGGTAATGCTCAAGAAATTGATGGGTAGTTCGGATGCTAAATTCTTCCGCTAGAGCTGCTGCTCTGTCGGGACCCACGCCTGAGGCATATACTATAGGATGTTTGGTGGTGCTCATCGTTGTAAAAGTAAGTATCTTTTGGGCTGTAAAAATGCAAAACCAAAGCACAAATATTTATCGATTATCAACCCTACTATTCGACGGGTTACTTCTCATGACTTTATTTATAGTTGTGGGATTTTGGCGTTTTGAAGATTTAAGGATAAGTAACCCCGAGTACTACAACTATTATTTGCAGTTGCTAGTGCTCACCATGGTTTCCTGGTACTCTGCCGGCCGATGGGCAGGTTTCTTTAGTTACACAAGTGGTCTAGAGCAAAGAAATGTTACTGCGAACTTATTGCGCGGTGCACTAGCACAATTGGCCATTCTAGCTATTGTTGTTGTGGGTTTGAAAGGATATTATTACAGTCGAGTATTCTTGGTGACCTATTTCGTTTCGTTGTATTCGATTGCCCTACTATATAGACTTTTGTTGGTTCACTTTTTACGTGTTCAAATGGCCAAGGGTAAATGGCAAAGGCGATACCTACTTTCTGGACAGCACGCTACCTCTGATGCGTTAAGAAGTTTGACGGAATTACGCCCTGAATTAGGATGGAAATATCATGGACCGTTAGAGGACGCCACCCTGGATGGCGTGTATGAGGTTATTTGTGCACATGCTCCAGGGACAGAAGGCTATGCCAGCGCCAATCGTCTTGCATTGGAACATGGGATGAGATTTAGATTCCTACCTGACTTAGGACCTCAATATGCGGGTCAAATGTTTTTAGAGTCACTCGAAGGAATTCCAATGTTCTCACAACGTCAAGAGCCCTTAGCAAATTGGGCCAATGCATGGTTAAAGAGGGTGTTTGATTTAGTGCTTTCTCTTCTTGTGATGGTCTCTCTACTGAGTTGGTTATTCCCGTTGCTAGGTATGTTGCTCTTGCTTTCTGGAGCAGGCAACCCTTGGTTTATCCAGGAGCGTGAAGGATTGCAGGGGAGACCATTTAAGGTCTTAAAATTTAAGACCATGAACACGGCAGGTAAAAGTAATGCCCTACAGTCTTGGATGCGAAAAACAGGTATTGATGAAATCCCACAGTTGCTCAATGTCCTGTTGGGACAGATGTCGTTGGTAGGTCCACGTCCCCACACAAGTGGCGATGGCATTGCCTATTCTAAACTGGTGCAAAGTTATAGGGTTCGGTATTGGACGAAGCCGGGATTAACTGGACTTGCCCAGACCAGAGGATTAAGAGGGGGAGGGGTTTCTGCTCGCAAAGAACTTTTAGAAATGCGCATCCGCGCCGATGTATATTATATTGAAAATTGGTCCTTATTACTAGACCTTCGAATCTTAATTGAAACGGTGCTTAGAACCCTTTTCGCTCCCGCTTCTCTTCACGCTAAATAAAACCATGTTCATGAAATATCCTTTGTTACTTGAGAGATTCAAGCAGTATGTTCAGATAGATACTCAAAGTGACCCACATTCAACTTCTGTTCCTTCTACGCAAAAGCAGATGAACCTCGGAAAACTATTGGTATCTCAGCTCTTAGAAATGGGATTGGCTGATGCCCATATGGATCCCAAAGGCTATGTGTACGCTACGGTTCCAGCTACACCAGGATATGAGTCTGCACCATCAGTTTGTTTCTGTGCACATATGGATACGTCTCCAGAATACTCTGGCGCTGGTGTAGTACCTATGCTTCACGAGCAATACGATGGAGGCGACATCGCTCTTCCCAAAGGGGACGTGATTATAAGTCCAAAGGATTTTGGCCCACTGAAGGAAATGACAGGGCACACGATCATTACTTCCGATGGATCTACTTTGTTGGGTGCAGATAACAAGGCAGGTGTTGCAGAAATAATGACTGCAGCGCACCTTCTGATGAGCTCAGAAGCGCCACGTGCTGCGATGAAAATATTGTTCACTCCTGATGAAGAAATTGGTAGAGGAGCAGACCATGTTGATTTAAAAAAACTAGATGCTGATTTTGGATACACCATGGACGGCGCCACAAAAGGGTCTATAGAGGACGAAACGTTTTCAGCGGATGGTGCGGTGGTTACTTTTAGTGGTTCGAATACCCATCCTGGATATGGGAATAAAAAAATGGCAAATGCGCTAAAAGCAGCAGGTGTCTTTTTATCGTCTCTACCAAGACAAGAATGGGCGCCAGAGTCTACGAAGGGTGACGAAGGATTTGTACATCCATATGAGATATCAGGTGGCGTCGAAGAGGTACACATCACCATGCTTCTGCGGTCTTTTGATACAGATGAATTGTCAGACTATGCAGCCCTTTTGAGTGCGTTAGCCAAACAGGCAACAAAGGCGGTTAAAAGAACATCATATTCCATTACCATAAACGAGCAGTATCGGAATATGAAGCAGGTTTTGGACCAGCGCCCAGAGGTTGTGGAGTATGCTGAAAAGGCGATTGAAGCGGTTGGATTACCTATACGTAAGTCAAAAATCAGAGGGGGCACTGATGGTTCTAAGCTAAGTTTTATGGGGTTGCCATGCCCAAATATTTTTGCTGGAGAGCATGCTTTTCATAGTCCCTATGAATTTGTATCTCTCCAAGATATGGAGAGTGCAACAGAAGTGATCGTTAAGTTGCTTGAGATTGTAGCGATAGAGCATTCGAAGTAAGCAAGAATCAAATGTACAAATGTACAGAGGCCCGGGAATTAGCCGGGCCTCTGTGCGTTAATTCATAGGTAACTATTAAGTTTGCCGAGCTGCGTAAGCTTGATTTAAAGCGTCTGCTAGCCTCACCCCAGCTTGCGCTAAACGTAAATGCAGTAATTCAGTATGGTCATAAATGTACCGATATCCCATTCTTTCCGGGTCCCCTGTGTTGTAACATTCTTCACGGTAAATCACGCTTTCTCGAACCCAATCGTTTACGCTAGTATTCTTCCAGCTTATGATGTTTTCACTAGTCCTCGTTGACATAATCCAGCTTGAATATTCGGTATAGCTCATTTTCCAGTGATCAATCATTCCGCTATCCCAAACTCTATGAAGATTGGATTTTTCCCAGAAGAACGTGACCTTAACATCATTTGCTCCTTTGTCCTTGCCATTTCCGCAGTGTAAAGGTTGGTGTACATCTCCAATGAGGTGTGCCAGTGCTTTCAGCGCAAAGGCTTCGTCTACACTGTATTGTTGGGTTTCTATTTCTTGCAATAACTTTTCTATTGCCATCCAAACATCTCCTTGCTCCGGGTGCTGGTGACCGTCTATGTCATCCAAGGAAGGTATGGTACAATAGTGCCACGCTTTGAGTGTATCATAGTCGCGGTCACTTTTAATAAAATCCATCCAATTTGCAACCATAGCCAGGTCTTCGCCTCCAAGTACATCGATAATGTGCGTGCGCACTTTGTCGTTCAAATGGTCCATGGCAATATGTCCAACAATTCGGTGACCAGTAAGCCCCCAGCCGAAGGCAGATGCGCTTGTGCAAAGAACTAAAAGTAAAGTGGCGATTCTATTCATATTTATAGAGCTGATGATGGTTTTAAATATCCTATGATTCTATCGTAACGCAATCCCATTCCTTGGTTGTACATGATAAGCGTGTAGTCGTTTCTGGTTTGCCAGTGCGTGCCCTCTGTCAATTCAGTACCCACACTTCCGTCTGAAGTAGGATGTGCAAATACATAGTTATAATAACCTTGCTTAAGAAGAACACGTTTGGAATAGGCACCTCGGCTTTCGTTGTATGCCAATTCGAACTCATTCGTCAGCTGCCAGTCGCTTAATTGCCCAAACACAAAAACAGGAACATCTAGCTTTGGACTTTTAAAGTAAAATTCAACCCAGCAATAGTCTCCAGCTAAATCTGGATTACCAACATCGGCACGTTGATAAAATCTTCGTCCATTGATGTCATTTTGGAAGCTGTAGACAGAGATAGATTGGTTTTTAACTTCATTTAGATAAACTTCCCAGCACGTATCTAGCCTTGACGTTTTAACGCCCATTCCCACCTGGTTAAGTCTTTTCGTATCAAATACGTGAAACTCAACTCCGCCGGGGAAAGCCTCTCCACCCATGAAATTATATTCCAGCAGGCCATCATTTATAAAGGCAGGCTTAAGTTCAGTTTTGGCATTGTCCCATCGCCTATTCTGTAGAATACTGAGATCTAAATCGTTGAAGTAGTCTTGAACGGGATAGCCAGAAAGAGACACTCTTGAGCTTACCTGCTGCTCAGAACTAAAGTTATTCAGATCTACTGCTCGTGATACCTGCACCGCAGGTATCACTAAGTTTTCATAGATGATGAATCTGCGACGAAGCACAATGTCCTCAGGATTATCATCTTGATAGATCTCAATAACATAATTACCACTTATTCGTGGTGTCATGTCAGCATTAGGTATTTTTAAATTGTAATGCGTATAGGGAACAAAAGTTCCGATACTAATGGCAAAATTATTCATGTAATTGCCCTCAAATCCAGTAAGGTATTGGTTGAGTAACAAGTCACTTTTCCCCCAATTTTTAGTACAATGAAAAACACGATAAGCATAATTATTCCATTCATACGCTAGATCGTCAAAGCTCAACTCAAGCCCCTTTTTAGAGCCTAGTTCATACGCGGCAAAGTCAAGAGGCTCACCAACAGGTGCTATTTGTACTGATTTTATGTAAGAAAACACTGTTGTGTCGTTCAAATTTTGTCCGAACAAAACGGAGCTAATAAGTGTTAATAGGGGGATAAGAGACTTTTTAACAAGCATGTTTAAGAAATAATGATGTCTAAGGTACAATTCGTCTTTAATTAACGTGGAAAAAAGAATCTCATATCTTAATTTCGCAATCCAAAATCATACTGAAACGTACGATGTCTCAAACCTATAAGATTCGCAAGGGTCACAACATTAAGTTGATCGGTGATGCTCCCCAAAAACATTTGGAGGCAGTTGCCAGTTCAACGTATGCAGTGAGTCCCTTAGATTTTCCGGGAATTACGCCAAAATTGGTCGTGAAAGCCGGAACTCAAGTAAACGCAGGCGATGTTTTGTTTTACGACAAAGACCGCCCCGAAGTATTAATTTGTTCTCCAGTATCAGGTGAGGTTACGGAAATCAAGCGCGGAGCAAAGCGCAAGATTCTTCAAGTAATCATTCTTGCTGACAGCGACACGAAATATGCCGACCATGGTTCCTTTGACCTGAAATCGACGAATCGTGATGCTACAGCTGCTCACTTTGCAAATACAGGAGTAGGTGCATTAATAACCAGCCGACCATACGGTGTCGCAGCAAGTATGCATGAACTACCGCGCGATATATTCGTCAATGGTGTTCAAAGCGGTCCTCTCGCTGGCGATTTAGCCTATCAATTGGCAGGGAAAGAAATTGAAGTTGCAGCAGCAATTGAAGCACTTTCTTTGATGACTGCTGGTAAAGTTTATGTTAGCCAGGATGGAGATGCTCCTTCCCTGGAGCTATTGAGTCATAAGAAAGCCACTTCAATCCAATTTACAGGTAAACATCCTAAGGGTTTAGTAGGTACCCAAATAGCTCAAGCTGCTCCGATGAACAAAGGAGAAATTGTTTGGACCGTTAATGCCGTGGATTTACCGGTGATTGGTCACGCATTTCTTACTGGAGCATACGCGCCAACCTATCTGGTGGCTGTTGCAGGCTCTAGGGCTAAGAATGCCGGATATGCTACAATGACACAAGGAGTCGGTTTGTCAAGCTTCGTTTCGACGAACATAAACAACGACAATACGCGAATGATCGCGGGAGACGTATTGACAGGAACTACTTTAGAAGAAAATGGATTTCTGAGTTTTGGTAAAAGTCAAATCACGGCGATCCCAGAAGGTAATTCCACAGAGTTTTTTGGATGGGTTTTACCTGGTTTCGGTAAATTTTCTACGAACCGCGCTTTTTGGTCTTGGTTATTCCCTAATAGAAAGTATGATTTAGATACAAATATTCACGGGGAAGAGCGAGCCTTTGTTGTTACAGGGGAGTATGATAAATTCATTCCCATGGATATTTTTCCACAGCAGTTGCTACGTTGCATATTAATAGGGGATGTAGAGAAAATGGAGCAATTAGGGATTTATGAGGTTTTGCCTGAAGACTTTGCCCTTGCTGAGGTCGCTTGTACTTCTAAGCTGCCTTTACAACAAATCGTACGAGACGGTTTGATGGATCTCCGAAAAGAAATGATGTAAGACGTTTTTATTATGAAATTTGTACAAAACATATTCGATAAGACCAGACCGCTCGTTGAGAAAGAGGGTAAGAGAAACATTTTGTATCCATTGCACAATGCAATTGAGACCATGGCTTTCGTTCCTGACCATACAACCCACTCTGGTGCACACGTACGTGACGCGATTGATCTAAAGCGCACGATGATCACTGTAATCTTTGCAATGGTTCCTGCCTTACTTTTTGGTATGTGGAATATTGGGCGCCTTCATTATGGTGCTTTTGGAGAAGAAAGTACATGGTTGGATAACTTCCTTTTTGGTGCGCTGAAAATGTTGCCGTTAATCACGGTAACCTATGCTGCTGGTTTGGGAGTTGAAATATTTTTCGCGTGGAAACGTAACCATGCCGTTAATGAGGGATTTCTCGTGAGTGGTTTGCTTATTCCAATGATCATGCCTGTAGACATACCACTCTGGATGGTAGCAGTGAGTACTATTTTTGCTGTACTGATTGGGAAAGAAGTTTTTGGAGGTACTGGTATGAATCTTTTGAATCCGGCACTAACCGCTCGCGCCTTTGCATTCTTCGCCTACCCAACATGGATGTCAGGTGATCAAATTTGGATCAATACGAACGGTGAAGAGGGCGCTCAACTAGTAGATGGCTATTCAGGCGCAACAGCCATGGGAGAGTTAGCAACTACGGTTGGACAAGGCCTTAATAATCCTGCTACAGAAACGGTAATGGCCCAGTTTGGTTCCGGGGGAACTTATTCAATGATGAATACCTTCCTTGGTCTGATTCCTGGTTCTATCGGAGAAACCTCTGCTCTATTAATTCTTCTTGGAGGATTATTCTTAGTCTTCAAAGGGGTAGGGTCATGGAAAATAATGCTAAGCTTCCTTGTCGGTGGATTAGTGATGGCAACCATATTTAACGCATTTGCGGTGAATGAATTCATGGGACTTAATCCTATCCATCAATTATTGATTGGAGGATTTATGTTTGGAATGGTCTTTATGGCTACTGACCCTGTAAGTGGTTCACAGACAGAAACAGGAAAGTACATTTATGGCTTCCTTGCTGGGTTCTTTGGAATTATGATCCGTGTATTTAACCCTGCATATCCAGAGGGCATAATGCTTGCTATACTATTTATGAATGTTATGGCACCATTAATTGATCACTACGTTGTAGAATCAAACATAAAACGTCGTTCAAAACGTCTTGCTAACGCCTAAACTATAGAGTCATGAATGTTAATAGTAACGCATATACGTACACATTTGCTACCGTCATGGTGGTCATTGTAGCTGTATTGCTCTCTGGTACCTCTCTGGGCTTAAAGAGCAGACAATCAGCAAATATTACACAAGAGAAGAAACAAAGTATCCTTGCGTCCATAGGTATAGAAAAAACTCGCGCTGAGTCCGACCTGATCTTTACAGAGTATGTAAAGCAGAGTTTGACATTGAGCGGAGGTCAAGTAGTCTCTGAGGATGCTTCTGCTGCTTTCGATATCGACATGGCAAGTGCAGTAAAATCAGATAACATGGAGCGCTCAGTTCCTTTATATGTTACTGAAAAAGATGGAGAAACGTTTTATGTAGTTCCGTTAAGAGGTAAAGGTCTTTGGGGTCCTGTTTGGGGATACATAGCGCTAGAGTCAGATGGAAATACCGTTGTGGGTGCCACTTTTGGCCATAAGAGTGAGACTCCAGGATTAGGTGCTGAAATAACCACCCCTATTTTCACCGATCAGTTCCCAGGAAAGAAAATATCTCAGAAGGGAGTATTCCAATCCATCTCGGTAGTAAAAGCAGGTACATCTGCAGGTAACTATATGGTAGACGGCATATCAGGCGGTACGATTACATCTAATGGTGTAAACGACATGCTGACTGATTGTTTGGCTCCTTATGCGGCATACTTCAAAAATATTGAACGTTTATGAGCACAGAAGTAAAACAAAAAGAGTCTTTGTTCTCAAAGAAGAATCAAAAGCTACTTTCAGATCCGTTTAACGACGATAATCCTATTACGGTCCAAGTACTTGGTGTGTGTTCGGCACTTGCCATCACCGTAAAACTAGAACCTGCAATTGTAATGTCACTTTCAGTGATGTTTGTCTTAGGAGCTGGTAACGTAATCATTTCATTGATTCGAAACTTAATCCCTAATCGTATTAGAATTATCGTTCAGCTTGTTGTGGTAGCGTCTCTAGTTATCCTGGTGGATCAATTCTTAAGAGCCTTTGCTTACGATGTGAGCAAGCAGCTTTCAGTGTTTGTTGGTCTAATCATTACCAATTGTATTATCATGGGACGCTTCGAGGCTTTCGCTTTAGCAAATGGACCTTGGAAAGCATTTATGGATGGTATTGGTAATGCGATCGGTTATGGTGCTGTTTTGATTGCGGTCGCTTTTTTCCGCGAACTATTAGGGTCAGGAGCATTATTAGGTATCCAGGTCATTCCTGACAGCTGGTACATTGCTAATGGTGGATTCTACGCAAACAACGGATTTATGCTGTTCCCGCCAATGGCACTTATCGTAGTTGGCTTGATCATTTGGGCACAGCGTGCACGCAACACTAAACTCATCGAAGAAAACTAGACTCGCCATGGGACAAGAATTAGTAAACTTATTCGTTCGCTCAATTTTCATTGAGAACATGATCTTCGCATACTTCCTTGGTATGTGTTCTTACTTAGCGGTATCTAAAACTGTAAAAACTGCAGTTGGTTTAGGTATTGCAGTAACTTTTGTTTTGACCATTACCCTACCCGTGAACTGGTTGCTTGAAAATTATGTTTTAAAAGCAGGCGCTTTGACTTGGTTAGGTGATGGATTCGCTGATGTTGACTTAAGCTTTTTGTCGTTCATCATGTTCATCGCGGTGATTGCATCAATGGTTCAGTTAATTGAGATGATTGTCGAGAAATTCGCACCTGCATTATACAGTGCATTGGGAGTTTTCTTGCCGCTTATCGCCGTAAACTGTTCTATTCTAGGAGGGTCGTTGTTTATGCAAGAACGCGCGTTTGGCACTATAGCTGAAGCGACAGTATATGGCATAGGATCTGGAGTGGGCTGGTTTTTAGCTATTGTAGCTATCGCTGCAATTAGAGAAAAAATTCGCTATTCAAATGTTCCTGCTCCTTTACGTGGCCTCGGGATAACCTTTATTATTACAGGTTTAATGGGTATTGCGTTTATGAGCTTCATGGGTATTAAATTATAATAAGCACAGTCAGCTATGTTTTTATCTAGCACAGTAGTAATTTCTTCAGTTGTCGTTTTTGTATTGGTAATCCTATTGTTGGTGACCATTCTTTTACAGGCAAAAGCACGCTTGTCCCCAAGTGGACCAGTTAAATTAAACATCAACGGAGATGATGTCGAAGTAGAATCGGGAACAACACTCCTCACTACATTAAGTAGCCAGAAAATCTTTTTACCATCCGCATGTGGTGGTGGTGGGACCTGTGGTATGTGTAAGTGTCAGGTGACCGAAGGTGGTGGTGAGATACTTCCTACAGAAACAGGCTTCTTTAATCGAAAAGAGATCGCTGACCAGTGGCGTCTGGGTTGTCAAATCAAAGTGAAAAACGACATGACCGTAAAGGTACCAGAGGAGATTTTTGGTATTAAGAAATGGGAATGTGAAGTTGTTTCAAACTACAATGTATCTACGTTCATTAAAGAATACGTAGTAAAACTACCTGAAGGTGAGACTTTAGATTTTGAGGCTGGGGGATATATCCAAATTGATGTTCCAGCTTTAACAGTTGATTTTAAAGATATAGACATTACGTCTCATCCTAAGTTAGGCAAGGCGTCAGATGAGTTTCAGACAGAATGGGATAAGTTTAAGTTGTGGGACCTTAAAATGGTAAATCCAGAACCATTATTCCGTGCGTACTCTATGGCAAATCACCCGGCAGAAGGTAATATTGTCATGTTAAATATTAGAGTTGCTACGCCTCCGTTTGACCGTAAGAAAGGTGGATGGATGGACGTTAATCCTGGTGTTTGTTCGTCATTTGTGTTTGGTCAGAAACCAGGTGATAAAGTGACGATTTCGGGTCCTTATGGAGAATTCTTCATTAAAGAGACGGAATCTGAAATGCTATATATTGGTGGTGGTGCAGGAATGGCCCCTATGCGTTCTCATTTGTTCCACCTGTTTCATACTTTGAAAACTGGACGTAAGGTGAGTTACTGGTACGGCGGTCGATCTAAAAGAGAATTGTTCTACCTAGAAGATTTTCGACAGATAGAAGAGCAGTTCCCTAACTTCAAATTCCATTTGGTGTTGTCTGAGCCTTTACCGGAAGATAACTGGACTCCTAAAGACAGCATGGATGCTGATGGTGACGGATTTGTTGGCTTTGTACACCAAGCGTTGATAGACAACTACTTGGATTTGCACGATGCTCCGGAAGATATTGAATACTATTTCTGTGGACCTCCACTTATGAATGCTGCCGTTTTGAAAATGGTTGATGACTTAGGTGTTCCTCCAGAAAATGTAAGTTTTGATGACTTCGGTGGTTAATCCCAATTTTTATATTAAAAAGCCGCTTCGAAAGGAGCGGCTTTTTTTTTAGTTTTGATATTATGGTTAAAGTAGGTTCATTCATTTTATTAATGTTACTCGCGGCATGCAGTTCTGCGCCGGAATTGGTTCAAATGACGAACCAAGGTCCTGCTCAAGGAAGTACTTATAGTATAAGTTATCTCGTTCCTGCGGGTGTTGATCACCGAGAGGATATCGATAGTATTCTTCTTGAAATGGACCATCAAATGTCACTTTGGGTGAATGAAAGTGACGTGTCGCGTTTGAATCGGGGAGATACGATTCTTCTCAGTCTTGATCTTGCAGAAGTGCTTCGTCGATCAAAGGAATATGCAATACTTACGGAAGGAAATTTTGATGTGACCATTGCTCCGTTAATTAAGTCTTGGGGGTTCTCCAGAGGAACATACAACGAACAAATAAATATAGATAGTCTGATGTCATTTGTGGGCAGTCGATTTATAAAAGACCCATTCAAGGATTCCACATACTGGCTTCCTCAAGGATATCAAATTGATGTGAATGGTATAGCTCAAGGGTATACGGTGGATAGAATAGCCGACTTCTTGACCCGTCGAGGTATTGTTAACTATTTAGTGGAAGTAGGAGGAGAGGTTATTTGTTCTGGAGTTAAAAATTCTGGTGATGCCTGGCGTATAGGTATTGACATGCCCACGGAAGACCGAGGAGAGGGTATGTTTCAGACGATAGTGACCCTAGACTCCATGGCGCTTGCAACAAGCGGAAACTACAGGAAATACTGGGTGAATGACAAAGGACAGAAAGTCGTTCATTCGATCAATCCAAAAACAGGTTATCCTGTGGTGAGTAATTTACTAAGTTCAAGTATTATCGCCCCAACTGCATTATTAGCGGATGCCTTAGGCACAGCATGTATGATTATGGGAGTAGAACGGGCTGCTAGTTTTATTGAATCCCTGCCTCATGTAGAAGGCTACTTCATTATCAGTAGTAAACTCGGTGATATTGAAGTGGTGACTACCTCAGGCTGGGAGCCTTATGAATTTAATTAATGCTTACGCAGGGTTTTCTTCGCAGGCGTTTGGATCTTTTCCACATAACGAACATGCTTCACCATCCTTATTAAGGAAAGGACTTTGGGATGCACAAGTACCTGCGAATTCCCCATCTTTTTTGGCCCAAATCTTAATTGCGATTCCCGCAACACCAAGACCTAATAAAACAATGCTGATTCCAATAAGCTTTAGTGCGACCATGAATGGGTGATTTTAAGTGGGGTAAATCTACAATTTTATGTACAAAAAACGTGCCTCAGTGAATTGTCGGTTATTCTAAAACATAAGTATAATTCCGTCCTTCTGTAACGTACCTTTACGGAACCATTTTAACTATAAATCACAGAAAGTATGAAGATTACGGTTGTAGGTGCCGGTAACGTAGGTGCCACAGTTGCAGAAAACATGGTTCGTCGCGAATTGGCAGAAGAAATCGTGTTACTCGACATCAAAGAAGGTTTTGCTGAAGGTAAAGCCATGGACATGAATCAAACTGCTACATTAAACGGTTTCGATTCAAAAGTTATTGGCTCTACAAATGATTATTCCAAAACGGCTGGTTCAACAGTTGCGGTGATCACCTCGGGCATTCCTCGTAAGCCAGGAATGACGCGTGAAGAATTGATTGGCACGAATGCTAGAATTGTTCAAATGGTAACAGAGAGCTTGATCAAGCACAGTCCGGATATCATTATTGTGGTTATATCTAATCCAATGGATACCATGACTTACTTGACAAATAAAATTTCGGGCTTGCTTAAAAACCGCATCATAGGTATGGGTGGTATTCTGGACTCTGCAAGATTCAAATACCGCTTATCGGAGCACTTGAACTGTTCTCCTAATGACCTTCAAGCTCAGGTGATCGGCGGTCATGGTGACACGACCATGATTCCATTAATCAAACATGCTACGTATAATAGCATTCCGGTAACTCAGTTTTTGAGCCAGGATCAACAGGATCACGTAGTTTCAGAAACTATGGTTGGCGGTAAGACTTTGACAGGATTGATCGGCACTTCTGCATGGTATGCACCAGGTGCAGCCGGTGCAGAGCTTGTTGAATCTATCGTACGAGATCAGAAAAAAATGTTCCCTTGTTCCGTTTTACTTAACGGAGAATATGGCCAGGATGACCTCTGTATAGGTGTTCCAGTGATTATCGGTAAGAACGGCTGGGAGCGTATTGTTGAGTTTAACCTGAGTTCGGAAGAAAAGGAGTTATTTGAAGCTTCTGCCGTCGCAGTGCGTAAAATGAACGCCGCTCTAGACGAGAATTTATAAAATCACGTGTTGATTTAACAAACTATACCCCTAGAGTAAGCAACTGCTTACTCTAGGTTTTTTTTTAATTTAAAATTTTGCTAGAGGAAATTATCGCACAATATCCTTTGCCAAAAATAGCGTACCTGCTACTTGCGATGCTTCGGTACATAAATTCTCGAATAGGCTTTGGAATGACTTTTAGTCTGGCGAGCCACTTAAAATTTGGCAACGCCTTGCAGATTTCAATGATAGCATCACTACCAGAGAGCCACTGGGTAGGCGTTTGGATGACTACGGCATTTAAATGAGAAAGTCGTTCAGGTAAATGATGAGTTGCCCATTTGCTCTGAAGTGAAGCGAACACCAAGCGATTTTCAGTATCGTGTTTATGAATCCATTGTACCGCTTTGTTACACAGTGTACAGGGGCCGTCAAATAGAACTACCATGGGTTGTTTGGTCATTTTATTGAATGATCAGTTTGTGCGATGAAATCAGTCCATTGGAGGCATCTGTAACGACTATTACATAGAGTCCAGGTGCTAGATCTATTTGGTTGCGTTCGTTCAAGACAAGATCTCTCACTTTTCTACCCAGCAAGGTGTATAGAGCGGCCGAAGCTTTAGTTGCAGTCGTTTGGGAAATAAAGACGTGCGTTGTTGCTGGGTTTGGATATACCCTAGGTCTTGTTCTCGCAGGATGAAGTTCTGATATGCTGATGTCATTAAATAGGTTGCCTTCAAAATAATGTAGTCCCCCGCTCATGTTTCCTACAATAACATCTAAATACCCGTCCGCATTCAAGTCGGCCACAGCAGGATGGAGGCGCTTGCCTGAACTTTTGAAATGGGTGTCAATATTACGTAGCGTAGGGATCAGATTGAATCTCATATTTGGCCGTTTATTACTCTTGCCACCAAATGGCATTTCACAACCATCTTTGGTAATTCCGTTCCATGCTGACACATCTCCATAGAGCACTGATGAAAAGGAAGTGAGTCCATATATAATAGGAACATCTCCTGTTTGCGCATTTTTAGAAAAGCAAATTTCTATCATAATATGATCATCCCCATTCCAAGTGAAGGGAGACAAGAATTGAACGTCATTCCATCCGGTGGTTAAAACTCTTATGCCCTGGTAAACAGTTTGAAAACCTTGATTCTGAAAATTAACTTGTGCCGTATCACTCAGGTGTTTAATTCCTAACGTAAAGCCTTGCGTCAAATAGGTGCTTGTATTTGTGCCTATTTCAAAACCTATCGAAGTCAATTGTCCAAAAGTAGAGCCCGCTGAAGAAAGTTCATCACTACTTAAAATGATTTGCATTCTTCCGTTTCTCTTAGAACCACTAAAAGGCGTTTCTTCACGCGAATTCGAGCTCGTGGTGCCACCGTCAAAAACCAAGTCTAAACTACCTGAGCCATTCATGATTGCCCTGATAGAATCTTTTTGAACAACACCTAGGTCTTCTGATCCTATGAGCAAAGTAGTGTCGCTGCCATAAATTATGATAGGAACAGAATATCCACTGGGTGCGGAGGAAGATGACATGTCGATGCCCGCCCATGAAGATTCTTCTAAGGTAAAGATATTAGGAAAAACACCTGTTTTTATATAGTAGGCCACCGTTCCCGATTCATTTCCAATCACCAAGTCTAGATCACCGTCCCCATCTAAGTCACCTAAACTTGGGGTGCTGTTATTTCCCACGTCTATACCTTGAAGCGCTCCTTTGTATGTGAAGATGGGGCTTAAAATGCCCCCTGTGTTTTCGTAATAATAGATGAAGCCATTTTGAGCACCTACAAGTAAGTCGGGGTCGAGATCACCATCGAGGTCACCAAATGTGGGGCTTAGATCTTCTCCTAAATTATTGAAGCCTGCATTACCTAGATCACTGTTTGTCAGTTCAAACGAAGGCGAGGTGTTCGAACCTATGTTGGTGAATAACTGAAGTTTACTTTGGTAAGTGCCAGGCGCTAAGTAAGCCCCTTTCCCACCTACGACTAGGTCAAAATCACCGTCAAAATCAAGGTCACATAGCGTTGGACGTGCACCCGAACCTATGTCTAACATCTCACCTACAAGAAAAGAGCTGTCTAAGGAATGGAATGACGGGTTAGAGGATGTTCCACTGTTGGAGTAGAGCCAAGCATTTGCTTGGTTAATACTTCCGTTTAAATTAGGGCTTACTATTAGATCAGGTATAGCGTCAAAATTCACATCTTCGTAATATGCTGCCGGGAAATATTCAATATTTGTTGGGGAGATGCTTGGGAATAGGGTGTCTTTTACCGTCATAAAGGCACTATCAATAGACCCTCCATTATATGCGGCTACCAGGTTAGTGAAGCTGACATCACCAATAAGCACGTCTTTAAGTGTATCTGCATTTAGATCTAATGCAAGAAGGGTGGAGCCTGCATGTGCAGCGCCTGAGGAGGAAGTTATTTTCTGTACTCCTTGGCAACCATTTAGCGTTAAATTATTGGAGGCGAGGTTTTCCTCAAACCTTCCCCAGCAAGTCGTATTCATTTGAAAATTTAACGAGTCTTCTGTTAAACCTTCGTGCCATTCCACAGTGGAACGTTGCCCAAAGGTGAGTACATCAAGATCGCCATCATGGTCTATATCAGATATGGAGGGAATATCACTACTGAAGTTATAGAGATTAGAAATGGAAGATCCTGTATTGGTAGTCAGATAACTACCAGGCAATGCCCATTCTAAGATTAAATTATCGTTGTTAGAATTATTCTTCCAAACACCCATTCCTCCTGACACATAAGCAAACAGATCTTTTTTACCGTCATTATTAAAGTCTCTAAAAAGTGCCCAATTTTGCACTACGGGTAGGCTGTCTGCATATTCCGGAGCCGCTTCCCAAGTGTTATTCTGCTGTAAAAACGTAATCCATCTATTTCCTTGACGATCAAAAGCGACCAAATCATCTAGACCATCTCGATTTAAATCTATCCGCGACCATTGTGGTAAATCGGCACCTCCATGGAAGCCGTATAATAAGGTGTCAGATCCTATTTTCAATACTGGGCCTGAGGTCCATGTGAAATTAAGCCGGTTAGTTTGTGCCGTTATTTGTTCCGGGCAAACAAAAAATAGAGTAATAGCGTAGACGATCCATTTCATAACTTACCAAAGATACGTCGAACTAACAATTAAGCATTGATAAAAACTGTTAGGATAGGGAGGCCGACTTGACTATATTTGGCCGTTATTGAAAAAAAGAAATAATCCAACAAATGCAGAACAAAGGATTAATTACATTATTCGCAATCGCTTTAGGGTTGGCATCTTTATACCAGCTGTCTTTTACGTGGGTTGCTAATAGTGTCGCAGGTGATGCGGAAGAGTTTTCCGCAGGCGATTCGAAGGTGAAAGCCGCTTATTTAGACAGCATGATGTCCCAAGAAGTATATCCTTTTTTAGGGTATACCTTAAGTGAAGTCAAAAAGTATGAGATGAATCTCGGTCTTGACCTCAAAGGGGGAATGAATGTGATTCTTGAAGTTAGTGTCAAAGATGTGCTAAAAGGCATTGTCGCTAACGCTAAGGATCCTCTATTCGTTCAGGCCATCTCCAACACGGACATTGCACAAACTGAAGGTCAAAACAACTATTTAAATACCTTCTTCAAGGAGTTTGAATCGCTTTCCCTGGAAACAGGTGGTGGTCGCACTTTAAGTGATGCCGCGTTGTTCGGTACTCCTGAGATGACGGACAAGGTTGGTTTTAATGCATCTGATGATGCTATTCAAGGTGAGATCCGTAGTGACGTTGAAGCTGCTATAGCGAATGTGTTTACAGTTTTACGTGCACGTATTGACCAGTTCGGCGTTGTTCAGCCTAACATTCAACGGTTAGAAGGAACAGGCCGTATCTTGGTAGAATTGCCAGGAGTTAAAGACCCTGCTCGTGTTCAGAAACTTCTACAAAGTACAGCCGAGCTCCAGTTTTGGAATATGTACGAAGGCTCAGAGGTTCTACCGTTCTTAATTAACGTTAATGAACGTCTCCGTGATGTAGTAGCTGCCGAAAACGGCGAAGTTGAAGAAATAGAAACACCAAGTTTTGATGATCTAAGTGTAGAAGGGACGGTTGCTGAGTTGGATAGCACTGTGGCAGATTCCTCAAGCGCTCTAAGTAACAACAATCCATTATTTGAAGTCTTCCGACCGATGGTAAGTGAGACCGGTATGTCCATGGAAGGACCACGTGTTGGTTATGCTCTTATTCGTGATACTGCGAAAGTGAATGCGTATTTAAAACGTCCTGAGGTCATTCTGTTGATGAATCAAGAATTGCGCAATGCGGAATTCTTGTGGAGCAACAAACCCGAGCCTGATTCTGATATCATCACATTATTTGCGATCAGAGGAAATCGTGAGGGTACGCCAGAACTAGATGGTGCTGTTATTGTTGATGCACGTCCCGACTTGGATGAGTATAATAGAAATATTGTCACCATGGCAATGAACGGATCTGGTGCTCAAAAGTGGCAACGCCTAACAGCAGATGCTGCTTCTCAATCTCCAAAGCGATCTGTGGCTGTTGTTCTCGATCACTACGTGTATTCTTATCCACAGGTTCAAAATGAAATTGCCGGTGGTAGAACTCAAATTACAGGAAACTTCACGCCAGAAGAATCTTCCGATTTAGCAAACATTCTTCGTGCAGGTAAGCTTGATGCTCCGGCAAGAATCATTCAGGCTGATGTTGTAGGTCCATCTTTAGGTAAAGAGGCCATATCAGCATCGATTAACTCTTTCGCCATAGCACTTGCGCTGGTACTGCTTTACATGTATTTCTATTACAGTGGAGCCGGTTTAGTTGCGAATATGGCACTGATCGTAAACATGTTTTTCATCTTTGGAATTCTGAACAGTTTCGGTGCGGTTTTGACCCTTCCTGGAATGGCTGGTATTGTCCTGACTATTGGAATGGCTGTAGATGCGAACGTAATTATTTTTGAGCGTATTCGCGAGGAGTTGCGTTCGGGAAAAGGTTTGCGTGCTGCATTAGTAGACGGTTATAAGAACTCGAACAGTGCTATTATTGATGCGAATGTAACAACCCTTCTTACAGGTGTCATTTTGTATTCTTTTGGTACAGGACCTATTCGCGGTTTTGCAACCACATTGATCATTGGTATTTTGACGTCATTGTTCTCTGCATTATTCATCTCAAGGGTTGTCTTTGAGCGTAGATTGGATGCTAAGAAAACCATTAATTTCTCAACCAAGACTACAAGAGACTGGTATACGAACTTGAATTTTGACTTTTTAGCGAAGCGTAAAATCGCGTACGCTATTTCTACTGTTGTGATCATTATTGGATTGGGTTCATTATTTACGAATGGTCTAAACCTCGGTGTAGATTTCGTGGGTGGTCGTTCATTTCAAGTGAGGTTCGATCAACCAGTTGAGGTTAGTGATATTTCAGAATCATTGAGCGCGACTTTAGTTGATGGTGAAGGAAATAGTTTCAAGCCGGTAGTTAAAACACTAGGAGAATCTAATCAAGTTATTATTACTACGAATTACCGTATTGATGAGACGGGTACTCAAGTAGATCAAGATATAGAGGATAAATTATTCGCTGGCGTATCCAGCTTTTTTGCGGAACAAATAGCTCGCGAGGACTTCTTTACAGACGCAACAGAGGAGGCCATAGGTCTAGTAGGATCTCGAGTAGTCGGTCCAACGATTGCTGATGATATAAAAACAGGTGCTATTTATAGTATACTGTTCTCTTTGATCGTTGTGTTCCTGTACATCTTATTGCGTTTCCGTAAGTGGCAGTTCTCGTTAGGTGCTGTGGTCGCTTTATTACATGATGTACTATTCGTATTAGGAGCATTCTCGATCGCAGATGGTTTGCTTCCATTCCAATTGGAGGTCGATCAGGCATTCATAGCAGCTATACTAACCGTAATAGGTTATTCGTTGAATGATACTGTGGTTGTATTTGACCGTATCCGTGAAAACCTAGGCGGTCGTACAAAGAACTTAACTGCCCTCGTTAATAAGTCATTGAACCAGACGTTAAGTCGTACGTTCAATACTTCCTTGACAACATTCTTTGTGTTGCTTGTAATCTTCTTGTTTGGAGGTGAAGTAATACGTGGATTTATGTTTGCATTGTTGCTGGGTGTAATTGTGGGTACTTACAGTTCCCTATTCATCGCAACTCCAGTAATGTTTGATTCTTCTAAAGAAGAAGAGTAACTTAAAAAAAGGATTTTCAAAAGCCCCGCTGTGCGATGCACAGCGGGGCTTTTTTTTGTCTTAAATTTGAGCTATGGTACAAGTATTTCTTTTGTTCAACATAAGTGGCGGTGAGTTTATCATTGTTGCTCTACTATTTTTATTACTCTTTGGGCCAAAGCAAATCCCTAGTATGGCGCGTTCTGCGGCAAAGCTGATCAAGCAAGTCAAAAACGCGACGAATGACATCAAGCGTGAAATCTTAGATAGTGCCGAAGATCAGAAATTAACAGAGGTCAAAAAGACCATTAAGGATGGGCGTGATGCTTTCAAAGAGGTTACGGATTCAATAAAACGCGGAACAAAACTGTGATGGCTCTTTCACTACTCGCTGGTTTTGGTTTACTGTTATTGGGTGGGGAACTGCTGGTCAGAGGAAGCGTTGGTATTGCAATGAAGCTTCGTATTTCCAAAGTGGTCATTGGTTTGACGCTGGTTGCATTTGCGACGAGCGCCCCTGAACTTATCGTTAGTGTGGTTGCTGCTCTAAAGGGGAAAAGTGACATCGCTTTAGGTAACGTGATTGGTTCTAATATTGCCAATATAGGATTGATATTAGGTGGTACCGCCTTATTGTTTAAAATGTCCGCACTTCGAACGACATACAGGAAAGATTGGATATTTCTATTAGTGTCAAATGCGTTGTTAGGTGTTTTCTTGTATTTCGGTGGTATTTCCTCTATTCAGGGTGGAATTCTGGTTACGTTGTTAATAGGCTACAACATTTTTAAGATAGTAGGAGCTAGAAAAGAGGGGCTCATGATGCCCATGGATGGTTTAGATACAAGTTCTATATCATTAGGTAAGGGCGTTTTGCTCCTTATACTAGGTGCGACAGGACTTAAGTTTGGCGCTCAATTTTTTGTAAGTGGTATTTCTGCCGTTGCATTGGACTTAGGTTTAACTGAGCGGTTTGTATCTGTAACCATAGTCGCATTTGGAACAAGCGTTCCTGAGTTGGCCGCCAGCTTGACGGCAGCGAAAAAGGGTGAGTCCGATATCGCTATTGGTAATATTATAGGATCGAACATCTTCAACATTCTAAGTGTTTTGGGATTTACAGCCTTAATAAAGCCAATCACTATAGAAGATCAGGCTCTATTCACATTCGATTTCCCGTACAGTATCCTCCTAACACTTCTTATTATTCCTCTCATGGGTCTATTTAAAGCAGACCGGCTGAATCGTTTAGAGGGGGGCATACTGCTTTCATTATACTTCATGTTCCTTTTTTTTGTGATTTTTTAGGGGTAATCCTGTTCGAATATTGTACAATACTTGTTGCACCCCCTAAAATTTAGGGGTACATTTGTCGAAACATAAAAAATAAGTCATATGCCAACGGTAAGATTCCTTGCGTTAGAACAAACGATGGGCCGCAAGCCTAACAACTTTAAAGCGCCTGAGGCTCGTGTATCAGAGTATTTTGGATCTCATGTATTCAATATAAAAGCAAT
>Ga0209482_1000938_pt1 | contig 22427 bp, 30 predicted proteins | sample CoawatmetaG10DNA_FD_187512 | JGI IMG/M metagenome (GOLD analysis project Ga0209482, IMG submission 187512) | Marine microbial communities from the West Antarctic Peninsula - Coastal water metaG104-DNA (SPAdes) (version 2) | ecosystem: Environmental > Aquatic > Marine > Coastal ...
AGTGAACGTATGGAAATATCTGCTAAATTACCAATTGGTGTTGATACTATGTATAGCCCTGGCAAGAAATTATTCTTATTTAATTGATCTATGATAGCTGTTGTACTTATATTCAAATCCATAAGACTGTTTTTTAATAATTTTTTTAATTATAGCATTATTCTATTATTAGTTATCCCATTTTTATTTTACGGATGTGAAACCGTAACTTATGAAAATAAGACTACTATTTATCAAAATTCAGATAAAACCAATAAATCCACTATTAATAAAGAAAAGAAGATTATTAATGAGGTAAAGATAGGTCTCCTTTTACCATTAAGCGGCAGCAATTCTAAAATTGGAGAATCTCTTCTTAAGGCTTCACGGCTATCTTTAAATAAAACTAAAAATAAAAATATAAAATTATTGGTTAAAGACACAGAGAATATTGATAAAAATATTATTAGCTCTTATTACGAATTAATTAATGAAGATGTTGACATAATACTTGGACCATTATTTTCAAAAAATATAGAGTTGATTACTCCTATTGCGACAGAAGAAAATACTATCATGATTACATTTTCAAATAATATGGGAATAAAAAATGAAAATACCTTCATATCGGGTTTGGCACCTGAAAATGAAATTGAAAAAATATTTGAATATGCAATATTAAATGGAAAAAATAAATTTGCAGTTATTTTACCTAACAATCAATATGGACTGAGATCTAAAAAATTAATTGAAAATATACTATCAGAAAATCAGAGTCTACTATCTAAGTTGGTTCTCTATGATTCTAAGAATCCAGATTTTTATATGGTTGCCAAAGTGGTGGCCAACTATGAACAAAGAAAATTTGATTTAGAAAAAAAATTAGAAGAACTAAAAAATATAGAATCTTTAGATTCAAAAAAAATATATAAGAAATTAAAAAACCAAGATACTCTTGGAGAACTAGATTTTGATAGTCTTTATATAGGTGTGGAAAATGTAAAACACTTATCTATGCTTGCTTCTATTTTGCCATATTATGATGTTGATCCAAAAAAAGTTTTTTATATGGGTAATTCTTTATGGGCACAAAATATAGTCCTTAAAGAACCAGCACTTGAAAAAGGTTATTTTCCAAATATTGATCAGATTGGGATTGAAAATTTTGAACTTGAATATCAAAGTATTTTTATACAAAAGCCACATAAAGTTTCATCTCTAGCATACGACTTAATAGGTTTAATCTCATCACTGCAAAAAAATAGTCAGAATATTGATGTTAAAAATATAACCAATAAAAACGGTTTTATAGGAAGCAACGGCCTGTTTAGATTCAAAAAAGATGGTAGTATTGAACGTTCATTGTCTATTTTTCAAATCAAAAAACAAAAAATTATAGAAATAAAAAAAGCAGATTTAAATTTTAATTAAATATTTTTTAAGTTTATTAAACGCTATTTGTCTATGGCTAAGCCGCTCCTTATAAGAAAAGCTCATTTCTCCAAAAGTTTTTTTGTATCCATCAGGTACAAATATAGGATCGTAACCAAAACCGTTTAATCCTCTAGCGGGAAATTGTAAGTAGCCAAATACTTTTCCCTCAAATGAAATATTTTTTCCAGCTGGATAACATAAAGTTAAAGAACAACAAAAATGAGCCCTAAGCTTTCTTTTAGAATTTGAAGAAATTTTATTTAATTCTTTTTCAACTCTTTTCATAGCTAAATCAAAATCTTTATTTTTTCCCGCCCACCTAGCAGAATATATTCCTGGTTTACCTTCTAATGAATTTATGCACAAACCACTATCATCTGCCAACGCAAGACAGTTAGATTTGTTTGCAACAGTCTTGGCTTTTATAATAGAATTAGCTATAAAAGTTTTACCTGTTTCTTTAGGTTCAGCAATATTAAAATCTGAAGCTGAATAAACTTTAAATTTAAAAGGTTTTAAAAGATTTTTTATCTCTTTAATTTTACCATGATTATGACTAGCAACTACTAACTTTGTTTTCATACAATAAATGAATTACATAACTTTTTTTTGTTCATCTATAATATTTGCAATTCCCAGTTTAGCTAAATCTAACAGCTTATTAAATTGACTCTCTTCGCATATCTTACCCTCTGATGTGACTTGAACCTCTACTAGCTTTTGACTTTCTGTTATTACAAAATTAGAGTCAACATCAGCAGACTGGTCTTCAGGATAGTCTAAATCTAAATAACAGTCATTTGCTATTACTCCACAACTAATTGCTGCTAAATTTTCTATTATAGGATTTTTTCTAATAATATTTTTCTTAATCATAGACTCAAAACAATGATGAAGTGCAACAAAAGCTCCACATATTGAAGCTGTTCTTGTCCCCCCATCAGCCTGAAGCACATCACAATCAATTAAAATTTGCATTTCACTAAATAATGCTGGATCTACAATTGCTCTTAAAGACCTACCTATCAATCTTTGAATTTCTTGAGTTCTACCTGTTTGTTTACCTTTTTTTGCCTCTCGTGGAACTCGTTCGTGTGTTGCACGGGGCAACATTCCGTATTCTGCTGTAACCCATCCCTTATTCTGGCCTTTTAACCAACGCGGTACCGATGAATCTAAAGAAGCATTACAAAGCACATGTGTATCACCAAATTTTACTAAACATGATCCCTCTGCATACTGTGAAAAATTAGTTATAAATTCAATTTTTCTTAATTCATTTAAATTTCTATCTTTTCTCATTTTTATCCTTTTATTTTTTATATTACTCAGATATTGAAGAAAAGAATATAGATCATTACATAAATATCAAATATTAGAGAAATTTTTAAAATGACCAAAAAGAAAAAAATGCTAGAAGCTGAAGAAATAGAGAGTGAAGAGACCTCAATTGAAAGTGAGCAAGAACCAGTTGAACCACTTGTTGTTGAAGTAGATGAAATAAGTGATTTAAAAAATCAATTATTAAGAACTTTAGCAGATAATGAAAATAACCGTCGAAGATATGAAAAAGAAAAGGAAAATTTAAGTGTTTACGTTATTTCTAATTTTGCTAAGGAAATGTTATCTGTTTTAGATAACTTACAACGTGCTTTAGAAGTCAGTAATAAAATTGATATAGAAAATAAAGATATTGATAATAATACAAAAAACTTCATCGAAGGTGTTCAACTTACAGAAAAGCAGTTAAACTCGATTTTTGAGAAATTTAAGATTTCCATAATTAAATCATTAAACTCAAAATTTGACCCCAATATACATCAAGCAATGTTTGAAATTGAAAATAATGAGGTTGATGAGGGAACTATTCTTCAAGTTGTTCAAGAAGGATTTAAAATCGAAGATAGACTTTTGAGACCTGCATTAGTTGGTGTATCAAAAAAAGTATCTAAATAAGCTATATTTTTACGTAAAAAATCGTTTTTTAAAAAAAAAATAAAAAATTGGCTTTAGGCACTTGTAGTTGAACATCTCACTAACTATATATTAATCAAATATTTAAATGAGAGAGATAAAATGTCAAAAGTAATAGGAATAGATTTAGGAACTACAAATTGTTGTGTTTCAATAATGGACGGTAAAAATTCTAAAGTTATTGAAAATTCAGAAGGATCAAGAACTACACCTTCTATTGTTGGCTTTGGCAAAGATGGTGAGAAAGTTGTAGGGCAACCTGCAAAAAGACAGGCTGTTACTAATCCTGAAAATACTTTGTATGCTATTAAAAGATTAATTGGTAGATCATTTGATGATCCAACTGTTCAAAAAGATGCTGAAATGGTTCCTTATAATATTGTTAAATCTGACAGCGGTGACGCTTGGGTTGAAGCCTCTGGTGAAAAATATTCACCTTCACAGATATCTGCTTTTATTTTAACTAAGCTTAAAGAAGATGCTGAAAGATATTTAGGCGAAAAAGTTGAGAAGGCAGTTATTACTGTACCAGCGTATTTTAATGATTCACAAAGACAGGCCACGAAAGATGCTGGTAAAATTGCTGGACTTGAAGTTGAAAGAATTGTTAACGAGCCAACTGCAGCTGCATTAGCTTATGGTTTAGATAAAAAAGATGGAAAAACAATTGCTGTTTATGATTTAGGTGGTGGAACATTTGATGTATCTATATTAGAAATTGGTGATGGAGTATTTGAAGTTAAATCTACAAATGGTGATACTTTTTTAGGTGGTGAAGATTTTGATGCACGTTTACTTCATTATCTTGCTGACGAATTTAAAAAGGAAAATGGAATCGACTTAAAAAAAGATAAACTTGCATTACAAAGATTGAAAGAGGCTGCTGAAAAAGCGAAAATAGAACTATCGTCTACATCTCAGACTGAGGTTAATCTTCCTTTCATTACTGCTGATCAATCTGGCCCTAAACATCTTACATTAACAATTACCCGTGCTAAATTAGAGTCGTTAGTGGAAGATTTGGTTCAAAAAACAATTACTCCTTGTGAGGCAGCCCTAAAAGATGCTGGCTTAAGTGCTGCAGAAATTGACGAAATTGTTTTAGTTGGTGGAATGACTAGAATGCCAAAAGTAATTGAAACTGTTAAAACTTTTTTTGGTAAGGAACCTAATAAAGGAGTTAATCCTGATGAAGTGGTCGCTATGGGTGCTGCTATTCAAGCGGGTATTCTACAAGGCGACGTAAAGGATGTGCTTCTTCTTGATGTAACACCTTTGTCTCTTGGGATTGAAACTTTAGGTGGAGTTGCTACAAAACTTATTGATAAAAATACAACTATACCAACAAAGAAAAGCCAAACCTTTTCGACGGCAGAAGATAATCAGTCAGCTGTAACAATTCGTGTTGTTCAGGGTGAAAGAGAAATGGCTACAGATAATAAACAATTAGGTGATTTTAACTTAGATGGCATACCTCCTGCTTCAAGAGGTACTCCTCAAATTGAAGTGACATTTGATATTGATGCAAATGGCATTGTAAATGTTTCCGCTAAAGATAAGGGAACAGGCAAAGAGCAACAAATTACAATTCAAGCTTCTGGTGGCTTAAGTGATGAAGATATAGAAAAAATGGTTAAAGATGCAGAGGCCAATGCAGAGTCAGATAAAAAGAAAAGAGAATTAGTTGATGCTAGGAATCAGGCGGATACTATGATTCACTCATCTGAAAAAAATCTTACTGAATTTGGTGATAAAGTTACTGAAGATGAAAAAGTGACGATTGAAAAAGATTTGCAAGCCTTAAAAGATGTGTTGGCCAGTGATGATCTAGAAAAAATTAAACCTGCTCTTGAAGCTCTAACTCAGTCTTCTATGAAGCTTGGTGAAGCTATGTATAAGGAACAGCAGGCTGCGGCAGGTGCAACAGACCCGGATAAAAACAATGAAAAAACAAAAGATGAGAATGTTGTTGATGCTGATTTTGAAGAAGTAGACGAAGATACAAAACAAGCCTAACATTTTTTAATTGAAGGCTTATGTCTAAAAGAGATTACTACGAAATTTTGGATGTAAACAAATCTGCAAGCGATGCAGATTTAAAAAAAGCTTATTATAAATTAGCTAAACAATATCATCCTGATCAAAACCCAGATAATCCGGAAGCTGAACAAAAGTTTAAAGAAGCTAGTGAGGCGTATGGCATTCTTTCAGACAAAGAAAAGAAGGCAGCCTATGATCAATTTGGGCATGCTGGTGTTGAAGGTAATATGGGCGGAGGATTTGACTCTAATTTTTCTTTTGAAGATATATTTTCAAACTTCTTCGGTGACTCATCACCTTTTGGTGGCGGTGGCGGTGGGAGACGCAACAATAACCGTGGCTCAGATTTACAATACGAGGTCTCAATAAATTTAGAAGAAGCTTTTAATGGTAAAAAATTAAAAATTGATATTCCAACTCAAATTAAATGTAATGATTGTAGCGGATCAGGTTCAAATAAAGGTAGTTCTCCATCATCTTGTCCTATGTGTAATGGACACGGCCAGGTTCGATCACAACAAGGATTTTTTTCTGTACAACAGGCCTGTCCTCAGTGCCGAGGTAAAGGTGAAATAATTTCCGACCCATGCAAGCCTTGTCGTGGAGCTGGAAGAATTCAAAAAAATAAATCTTTAATGGTTAATATTCCAAAAGGTGTTGATGACGGCTCTAGAATAAGACTTTCAGGAGAAGGTGAGGCTGGTTTAAATGGTGGACAGCAAGGTGATTTATATATTTTTGTATCTCTTAACAGGCACAGTTTGTTTATACGAGAGGATGATAATTTATTTTCCGAAGTACCAGTATCAGTAATAGATGCCACTATTGGAGGTACTATTGATGTTCCAACAATTGATGGAGGTAAAGCAAGATTAAAAATACCAGCGGGTACTCAGTCTGGTGATCAATTTAGACTAAAGTCCAAAGGAATGCCTGCTGTAAGAGGTAGTAAAGTTGGTGACTTATATATTCAAGCTAAGCTTGAAACACCAATTAAGCTTAATAAAAAACAAATTGAATTACTGCAGTCGTTTCAAGAGATTTCTACTGACTCTGAAACTCCTCTTAAAAGTGCTTATTTTAAAAAAGCTAAAGATTTTTGGAAATCTAAAAAATAATTATAGAGGGCTCGAATGAAAAAATTTACAGATCAGGAATTAATCGAACTTTATAACAAGAACGAAAAGTTTTTTAATTCATTATACGATATGAAGTGCATTGATTTGAATACCGAAGAGGGAACAATTCAATTTGAATTTAATATTAGTAAAAAATACTGTAACCCAACTGGAGATGTGCAAGGAGGGCTTCTATCTGGAATGATAGATGACACTATGGCACTCTCTTTTATATTTAAATCTCAATTTACTAAACGCCCACCAACAATAGAAATAAAGACTAACTTTTTATACCCAACTAAAGCTGGCATAGCTTATGGATATGGAAAAGTAGTCAAGTCAGGAAAAAACCTTGTTTTTTTAGAGGGTCATTTAAAACAAAATGATAAAATTGTAGTTACTGCAACATCAACTGCTGTTATTGTAGATATGCCAAACTCTAGAACATCGATGTTAAACAATCAAAAAAATTAGGAAATAAAATGAAAAATAAACAATGGATACTAAATGAATTTCCCGTAGGTGAAATTAAAGATAACGATTTAATTCTTAAAGATTCAAATTTAAATAATATAAGTGATGGTGAAGTTTTAATTAGAAATATTTACTTATCTCTAGACCCAGCCAACAGAGGGTGGATGAGTGGTAAGGCATCTTATGTTGATGCGATGCAAATAGGTGATGTAATGAGAGGTGGTACGATAGGTGCCATTGAAGAGTCTAAAAATGAAAAATTTAAAAAAGGTGATGTTGTCCAATATCAAGGTGGATGGCAAGAATATTGTATCAATGATGGTAAAGGTCTAAGGATAATTCCTCTTAATACTGGTTTACCAATGCCTTCATTTTTAAGTATTATGGGCATGCCTGGAATGACGGCATATTTTGGTTTACTAGATGTATTAAAGCCAAAAGAAAGTGAGACATTAGTCGTTTCTGGTGCAGCAGGTGCCGTAGGCTCAATAGTTTCTCAAATTGCAAAAATTAAGGGTTGCAGGGTTATAGGTATTGCTGGTTCTGAAGAAAAGTGTAATTGGCTTTTAAATGACTTAAAAATTGATGGCGTTATTAATTATAAAACTGAAAATGTAAGTGCCCGACTTAAGGAACTTTGTCCAAATGGTATAGACATGTATTTTGATAATGTTGGGGGTGAGATTAGTGAGGCTGTAATTAATAGATTTAATATTGGTGGAAGAATGAGTATTTGTGGTCAAATTTCTGGCTACAACAGCGAAACCTTGCAACCTGGTCCACGCAACTGGATCAATATACTTATTAAAAGATTAAAGGTACAAGGATTTATAGTCTTCGATTATCAGGCAAGAGCTCAAGAGGCGTTTGCAGATATGCCAAAGTGGATCGCAGAAGGCAAGCTACAGCATAAAAATCATATTGTTGATGGCTTAGAAAATGCTGTTGCAAGTCTTAAAATGTTATTTTCAGGAGAAAATAAAGGGAAAATGATAGTTAAGATTTCGGATGAATAAATTTAATGCTAAAAAAAATATATAGAAAATTTATAGAAAAACGTTTTGAGTATTCACAAGTAGGCCAGGATATATTCGCTTTAAATTTATTTGGTAAAGAAGGTACCTATTTAGAGGTAGGTGCATTCCAACCGAAGCTTGACTCTAATACATACTTACTTGAAGTAGAAAATAATTGGAAAGGATTTTCCTTAGAGCTCAAAGAATCTTTAAAACCAATGTGGGATAACTGTAAAGAAAGAAGTAATCCTATATACTTTGCTGATGCACTTTTATTTGATTTTAAATCTAAAGTAATTCAAAATAACTTACCTATGCATATGAATTACTTTTCATGTGATATAGATCCTGCAGAAAATACCTTTGCAGCTCTGAAGTCAGTGATCGAACAAGGAATGAGTTTTGATTTTATTTCTTATGAACATGATGATTATTTGAATGAAAAAAGCTACCATAAAATTGCTAGTGAATACTTAATACCTAAGGGATATAAAATTGCTATAGATAATATTTTTCCTAAAAATAAAAAAAATAAGATATTTGAGACATGGTTTATTAATGACAATATAAATTTTAATAAAATAGAATTTAGTGAATGGAAAAGTAATAATATTTAAGATTAAAATCTAGCGCCATATTGTTGAATGATTTTAGAAGCCATTTTAACTCCTTCTTTTCCACATAACTCTAAGTTCTGAGATTTAATATATTCAGATAAGAAGCCAGCTGCAAACAGATCACCAGCACCAGTTGTATCAACTAAATTTTCAACAATTCCAGCCTTAATGTAAATTATATCAGATTTGTAGATAATTTTTGCACCTTTATCTCCTAGGGTCACGGCAAATATTTTGCCCGCTGTCTGACAATTTTTTAACGCTTTGTCTAAATTGTCTGTTTTAAAAAGACTTTTGATTTCAAGTTCATTAGCAAAAATTATATCTGCTGAATTATTAATTAAATCTAAAAATTCTCCTCTAAAACGATCAACACAAAAAGCATCTGAAATAGTAAACGCTACTATTGTTCCGGATCTTTTAGCTGTTTCGATTGATTTACTTATTGCTATTTTAGCACTTTCTAAATCCCAAAGATAACCTTCTAAATACATAATTGAAGATTCTTCTATCATATTCATTTCAATATCTTGTTCTGATAGCTCCTGAGATATGCCAAGATAAGTATTCATAGTTCGCTCCGCATCTGCAGAAACTAAAATTAAGCATCGCGCAGTATGTTTATCTACTGAAGACTCGGTAATATTAAAATCAACATTCTCTTTTTTTAAGCCCTCTGCAAATTTTTTACCTAATTCATCTTGATTAACCTTACCAATAAATGCTGTTTTAAAATTTTGTTGTGCAATACAAACTATCGAATTTGCAACAGACCCACCTGGCATAGTCTTTATAATTTTTTTTTCATTAATAATCTTATCTATTATATTATGATCTACTAGAGACATGGTCCCTTTATTAATATTGTTTTCTTTTAGATATAAATCATCTACTTCTGATATCAGATCCACTATTGCATTTCCAATTCCAACAATATCGTACTTTTTGTTTTTTTTTATTACCATTTTTCTGTCCAAGGTCTTAAATCTATTTCATGTGTCCATGCGTTACGTGGTTGTTTGTATAGCCATAAATAATTTTTTGCAATGTCATCTGGGTTCATAAGGCCATCTTGGTCTTTTTTTTCATTGTAAAAATCACTGAATAGTTCTTGAATCCAAGGAGTATCTATAGCACCATCAATCACAACATGGGCTACATGAATACCTTTTGGACCTAGTTCTCTTGCCATGCTTTGTGCGAGAGATCTTTTTGCATGCTTTGCCCCAGCAAATGCTGAATATCCATCGCTACCTCGTATGCTTGCAGTTGCACCAGTAAATATTATTGTACCGTTACTTCTTGGAAGCATACGTTTTGCAACTTCCTTTCCAACTAGAAATGCTCCAAAAGCTGCCATTTCCCAAGTTTTATAATATTTTTGAGAAGAGGTTTCGGTAATACTAAATTTGATATTTCCACCAATATTATATATTGCAACTTCAATTGAACCGATGTTTTGTTCAATCTCTTTTATAAATGCAACAACATCATTTTCTATTCTAGCATCTAATGAAAAGCCATAAAAAGTACCACCCTTGGACTCAATATCATTTTTTAAATTAGTTAATTTATCTCCATTACGTCTGGCCGCAACAACCGTAAAGCCTTCATTTGCAAAACATCTACCAATGGCACTGCCTAAGTTATCTCCCGCACCAATGACTACAGCTACTTTATCTTTCATAGCTTTTATTTTTCTAAAACATCTATCATAGAATAAAGGCCCGCCTTTTTTTTTACACCCCATTTAGCTGCTTGAATGGCACCAGTAGCAAAAATACCTCTATCTAAGGCCTCGTGACTTAATTCTATTACCTCATCTTTTGAAGTAAAAATGACTTTATGATCACCTACAATGTTTCCTTTTCTATATGAATTAAAAGTAATTTTGTCATTTTGAGATTTTTTTCTACTTCCCACTTTTCCAATAATTTTTATTTTTTCTAAGCTTTTATTTTTTCCATTTGCAATAGATTTCCCAAGCATCAAAGCTGTTCCTGATGGTGAATCAATTTTATGTTTATGATGTGTTTCTAAAACTTCAATATTGAAAGTATCATTAAATAAACTAGAAGCCCTATTAACTATTTGTTGAAGTATGTTTATCCCTATACTCATATTTCCAGATTTTATAATTATTGCTTTTTTTGAAGCTAAAATAATTTTTTTTTCTTCTGCCGTACTAAAACCAGTAGTTCCTATTACATGCACTATCTTATTTTTTGATGCAAGCTCAACATGTCTCATAGTCACTTTTGGTAATGTGAAATCAATAACAACATCTGCTTTAGAGAAAATGTGTTCAATATCATCTGTAATGTCTATACCAATTTTTTTAGACTTAATCATTTTACCAACATCAATACCAAGATATTTATTATTATTAGCCTCAGTTGCTCCTACAAGTTTAAGTGACTTATCAGATATTATTTTCTTTAAAATTGTTTGTCCCATTCTACCGGAAGCACCCACAACAATAACTTTTATTGGTTTCATGATATGAAGAATAAATGAATTATATAAAATTGGTATGTAATATTATTTTATTGAAACTAACATTGGACCAAGATTGCGTCCTGCTAATAAATGAACATGAAAATGAGCAACTGTTTGGTGAGCTTCAGCACCAGCATTAGAAATTAGTCTGTATCCCTTACCTCCTGCAGCCTCACTAATACCAAGTTGATCGGCAACAATAGGGATAGACTTATTAAATCCAATAATTTCCTCATTAGTAGCATTCTTGGAAAAGTCATTAATGTCTAAATATGCTCCTTTGGGAATTATTAAGATATGAGATGGCGCTTGAGGATTTACATCTTTAAATGAGAAAACATGGTCATCTTCATAAATCTTTTCACAAGGTATTTCTCCGCGTAGAATTTTAGCAAATATATTTTGATTATCGTAGGTAGTCATTTTCTTATACCCGTTTTACCTTCTCGTTTTTCTAACTCAGAATAAATTTCATCAGGAGATAGATCAAATTTTTTCCACATTACTAATAAATGATAAATTAAATCAGCAGACTCATAAATAATTTGACTCATATCATCTTGTTCAGCAGCTTCAACTGTTTCTAGGGCCTCCTCTTTAACTTTAGCAATACACTTTTCTTTACCTTCTGATAAAAGTTGTGCAGTATATGATGTTGAAGGATTTTCTTTAGACCTTGTTTCAATTATATCAAATAGACGAACTAAAACATTAATTTTACCACTCACTACTCCGCACCCTCAACAATTGTTAAGACTCTATCTTTATCATCACCTAAAATAGATTTAGCATAAGTGTATTCCTCACTCTTATAAGCATCTTGTGCTAATTGATATGAGTCGAATTCTATAACAACATTACGCTCAAACTCAATTCCTTCTTTGGTAACATTTTGGCCTCCACGAACTAAGTATTTACCTCCAAATTTTTTAACTGCTATTGAAGCAAGAGGTGCATACTCACTTTGCTTTGCAGCATCTACTGTATTCGCTTTTACTATCCAATATCCTTTCATATTCAAATCCTAACTGGTATATTTTTATCGGCAAGATATCTTTTAACATCTTTAATTTTCAATTGGCCAAAGTGAAATACAGAAGCTGCTAAAACACTATTTGCGCCTCCTTCTAGGATCCCCTCAGCAAAATGTTCTAACGTTCCGACACCCCCAGAAGCAATAACTGGAATGTTTAGTTTTGAGGTAACTTTTTTTAATAGCTCTAAATCAAATCCAGATTTAGTACCATCTTTATCCATTGACGTAAGAAGTATTTCACCTGCTCCCAAACTTTCAACCTCTTGACAATAATCTATAACATTGATTCCTGTGCTATTTCTCCCACCATGAGTAAAAACTTCCCAGTTATTTTGAGCATCACGCTTTGCATCAATAGCAATAACTATAGTTGAGGTTCCATACTTTTCTGCCGCCTGTTGAATAAAACTTCTATTGGTCACAGCTGTAGTATTAATAGAAACTTTATCAGCCCCAGCATGAAGTAAGTTTTTTATATCAATAATTTCTCTTATACCTCCACCTACTGTCAAAGGAATAAAGCAGTTTTCTGCTGTTTTTTGAACAGTATCAAGTAAAGTTTGTCGATTGTCACTAGAGGCTGTTATATCTAAAAAGCATAGTTCATCAGCTCCTTCCGCATCATATATTTTTGCCTGTTCTATTGGATCTCCAGCATCAATTAAATCTATAAAATTAACACCTTTAACAACGCGTCCATTGTTGACATCCAAACAAGGTATAATTCTTTTTTTTAGCATACTTATTTTAGAACCTTTATTGCATCAGAAATTGTAAACTCATTATCGTAAATAGCTTTTCCAGCTATTACACCTTTTAGATTAATATAATTATTATTTTTTAATTGAATTAAATCATCTAACGATGCGACTCCACCTGAAGCTACACAAGAAGCTTTCGATAGCTTCATTACATTTTCTAACATCTCTAAATTAATTCCTTTTTTCATTCCATCTCTCAATACATCAGTACAAATAACAGAATTTAATGGAAAATTATTTAATTCAGTAAAAAGATCTTTTAAATTTATATCAACCTGCTCTACCCATCCCTTAGTAGAGACTAAATCATTTTTAATATCTAAAGCTAAAGAAATTTGATTTGGGTATTTTGCAACTATCTTTTTAAATAAATCTGTATTTTCAATAGCTGATGTTCCCATTATAACATTTGAAACTCCCATATCTAAAAGATATTTTACTTTCGCTTCGTCTCGTACCCCTCCACCAAATTGAATTTTTAAATTTGTTGCGTTAGATATAGATTTTATAAACTCTAAATTTTTTGAAACACCTTTGAAAGCACCATCAAGATCTATACAATGAATCCATTCGACTCCTTGATTTTCAAAAATTCTTGCCTGATCTAAAGGATTTGAGTTATAAATCTTAACACGATTTAAATCACCCTGTGATAACCTTACACATTGACCATCTTTTAAATCTATAGCTGGAAATAAAATCATAACTTACCAATCAATGAAGTTTTTAATTAATTGCTGCCCATTTTTATGACTTTTTTCCGGATGAAACTGAGTACCAAAAATATTATTTTTTTTTATTGCAGCGGTTATCTTAGATGCATAATTAGTACTTGCTAAAATATTTTCTTCAGCAGTCTTAAACTCATAACTATGAACGAAATAAAAATCTGAATTTTCATCAATATCCCTAAATAAGTGGCTATTTTTAAAGTTAATTGTATTCCATCCCATATGAGGAATTTTATAATTTAGTGATGCTTTCATTTTTTCTACAGATCCTGATACCCATCCGAATCCATTATTTTCTCCATTTTCATACCCTATATCTGCTAATAATTGCATGCCAACACAAATACCCATGAAACATTTTTGTTTATTAATAACTTGTTCTTGCAACGTTTCAAAAACTCCATCAATAGAATTAATTGCTTTCAAGCAATCAAAGAATGATCCCACGCCAGGCAAAACAATCTTGTCAGCTTTATTTATATGGTCAGGATTATTTGTAACTTCTATTTTGGCATTTAGATTAAAATCTTTATTAGCTTTTTCAAACGCTTGATTTACTGAATGGAGGTTGCCATAGCCATAATTAATAATGGCAATTTTCATCTTATTATTTTAATTAATTTGATTATTTCTTTATTATAAAAAAAATATTTTTTCACTTACAGTTGACCTTTAGTGGATGGAATACTATTAGATTCTCTATCGTCGATAGTAATAGCTTGCCTTAGACTTCTGGCCAAAGCTTTGAAGCATGATTCAATAATATGGTGATTGTTTTCACCATATATATTTTCTACATGCAGAGTTGTGCCACTTGCTTGAGAGAAAGCCTGAAACCATTCTCTAAAGAGCTCAGTATCGAAGTCACCTTGTGTAGAGGTAATTTTTGGGATCGTGAACTTTACATTCCATATTAAGTATGGTCGATTAGATAGATCAAGGGCAACTCTTGACAGTGTTTCGTCCATTGGAATATATGCATGTGCATATCTTATAATTCCCTTCTTATCACCAAGTGCTTTTTTTAAACATTCACCAATTGCAATTCCTGAATCTTCAGTGGTGTGGTGATAATCAATATGTAAGTCTCCCTTAGCTTCAATATTGATGTCTATCAATGAATGCTTTGAAAGTTGTTCAAGCATGTGATCTAAGAAACCGATTCCAGTGGATATGTTGGATTGACCAGTGCCATCTACATTAATTTCTACTTTTATAGATGTTTCTTTTGTAGTTCTTTCTACTGAAGCCTGTCGCATAATAAATATTTTATTTTATCAAAGATTTTCTATCAATTATTAAGGTTATTTACTAGTCGTAATTCTATGTTTTTTTCAGCAAAGTACTTGAACTTATTAAATAAATGACCACATAAATAGTATTATGAGCGAGCAAAACAACCCATCCTGGCATGGCACCACAATTATTTCAGTTAGAAAAGATAATCAAGTTGTAATTGCTGGAGATGGCCAAGTTAGCCTTGGTAATACCGTAATTAAAGCTAGTGCACAAAAAGTTCGAAGAATTGGTGATGGCAGCGTAATAGCAGGCTTTGCTGGAGCAACAGCTGATGCTTTTACATTGTTTGAAAGACTAGAAACTAAACTAGAGAAACACCCCAATCAATTGACTAGGGCAGCAGTAGAACTAGCTAAGGAATGGCGTACAGATAAATATTTAAGAAGATTAGAGGCACTGCTTTTAGTAGCTGATGCAAATGTTAGTTTGTTAATAACAGGTCAAGGAGACGTTTTGGAACCTGAAAATAATATAGCAGGAATTGGTTCTGGTGGAAATTATGCACTCTCTGCAGCGAGAGCTTTAATTGATACTGACCTAACTGCTGAAGAAATTGCAAAAAAATCTATTGGAATTGCTGCTGAAATTTGTGTGTTCACTAATAACAATATCACATCTGAAAAAATAGAGTTTTAAATGCAAGCATTCTCTCCACGTGAAATTGTTTCCGAGTTAGATCGTTTTATTATTGGTCAAGATGATGCTAAAAAAGCCGTTGCTATCGCCTTAAGAAATAGATGGCGTCGTCAGCAGCTTGAAGGAGAGATAAAAGAAGAAATACTTCCAAAAAATATTCTAATGGTCGGTCCAACTGGTGTTGGTAAAACTGAAATCTCTAGGAGACTTTCAAAACTAGCACAAGCTCCTTTTGTCAAAGTAGAAGCTACTAAATTTACTGAAGTTGGATATGTTGGAAGAGATGTTGAGCAAATTATCCGTGACCTGATAGAAATCTCAATTTCTATGGTAAAACAAAGTAAGAGAAAAGAAGTGAAAGCTAAAGCTCAACTTGCTGCTGAAGAACGTGTTTTAGATTGTTTGGTAGGACCAGGCGCTGGCTCGACTACTAGAGAAAGCTTTCGTAAAAAATTAAGAAATCAAGAAATTGATGACAAAGAAATAGAAATTGAAATTCAAGATACTGGATCTACAACTATCGATCTTCAAGGTAGTGGTGGTGGTGGTGTGGGGATGATTAATCTTAATGATATGCTTGGCAAAGCTATGGGTGGGAAAACTAAAAAGAAAAAGATAAAAGTTAGTGACTCATATGAAATATTAGTTAACGAAGAGTCTGATAAATTAATTGATCATGATCAAATAGTGGCAGAAGCTAAACAAGCTGTTGAGGATAACGGGATAGTTTTTATAGATGAGATCGATAAAGTTTGTGCAAGATCAGAACGAATGGGTGGAGATGTTTCAAGGGAAGGTGTACAACGTGATCTATTACCTTTAATTGAGGGTACGGTTGTAACAACAAAACATGGCACTATAAAAACTGATCATATACTTTTCATAGCGTCAGGAGCATTTCAATTGGCCAAACCTTCTGATTTATTACCAGAATTACAAGGGAGATTGCCCATAAGGGTTGCTTTAAATGCTCTTACTCAGGATGATTTTAAAAGAATTTTGAAAGAACCAAAGTTTAGTTTAATCAAGCAATATGAAGCATTAATGCAAACTGAGGATGTTAAAATTTCATTTACAGAAGATGGTATTGACGCATTAGCAACATTAGCTGTTGATATAAACACATCAATTGAGAACATAGGTGCGCGGAGATTACACACAATACTTGAAAGAGTTTTAGAAGAAATAAGTTTTTCTGCCTCTGATCGAAAGGGACAATCAGTTATAGTAAATTCCGAATACGTAAAATTAAATACTACAGAATTATCAAAAGATACCGATCTATCTAAATTTATATTATAATTACTAATGTCTATAAAAGATAAAAAATCATTTTCTTATAACTTTCGTATTCGCTATTCAGAAGTTGATGCTCAAAAAATTGTATATAATTCACACTATTTAACTTTTTTAGATGTTTCTATTTTTGAGTTTTTTAATGCAATTGGATTTAATCAAGAAAAATATATTAAAGACACTAATAATGAATTCCATACAGTAAAAGCTATTGTTGAATATAAGGCACCTGCAACACTTGGTGATACAGTTGAAGTTTTTACTAGAATTAAAAATATAGGCAATTCAAGTATTACTTTTCAACAGGAAATTTATTTATTAAAATCTAATGATCTAATAGCTACTGGCGAAATAGTTTGGGTTAATACAAATCAAGATAAAATGAAGCCTACTCGAGTCCCTGATCATTTAAGAGATTTATTAAAAGAATATCAAGATTAATTAATCAGCAGAAGTAGTTTGTAATAGCCAGTTGCTATTTTTTTTGTTTTTGTGTTTTGCAAATGTCCAGACATCTGTGATCTTTTGAATTTGGTTTAAGCTACCTGAAATAACTTCGTCTTTATTATTTTTGATACAAGTTATCATCTCAGAAACAAAGCGTACTGTTACTTCCATTGGTATAGTATTTAAATCTTTGTAAATAATTTCAGCAGATTGAATTCCGATAAAACTGAATTCAACTTGTTCATCATTTTTTTTTCGTTGATTAATAACATCTGTGAAGCTTTTAAAAACATCATCTACTAACAATGGCTTTAGTTCTTTAGTATTTCCATTTTCAAAATTTGTTAAGATTGTTTCATACGCTCCCTTAGCACCATTTACAAAATCATCATTATCAAACCATTGAGAATTTTTTTTTTGTTTGGTAACTTTTTTTGGTTTCGTTATATCTGGCGATTGATTTACTGGCTGATCGTAAGAGTAAAGATTTGGATCTTTTTTTTCAGAACCCGTTCTCTTACCTAATACACTTCTAAGTCTTAATAATACAATACCCGCTACAACAGCTAAGAAGATTATGTCCATATATTGGATAGCCTCATTCATAGTTAACGTTTACATTATTTTTTTATAGAGTACCTTATGTAAGTACTTAAAGTAAAGATTCAACCAAAATACATAGCTTGTTTTATATTTTTATATTCTTATTTATCGTTTTACCAGTAGTCGAAATTGCTACATTTATACAATTCGGTAGCTTTTTGGGTACATTTAATACGATTGTATTAATATTTTTAACAGCTGTAATTGGTGTATATTTGGTAAGATTGCAAGGAATATCAACAATTTTGAATATACAAAAAGACATTGTTTCTGGTAATGCCCCAATTGAAAATATTATTGGAGGTCTATTAATATTATTATCAGGACTCCTGCTTTTAGTGCCAGGATTTTTTACTGATTCAGTTGGATTTTTAGGCCTAATTCCATTTACGCGAAAAATATTTGCAAATCTTTTGATAAAGAGGTTTATGGGACAATATGGTGTTAAGACACAAGAACAAAATGATAATATAATCGACGCAGAATATGTCGAAGTGAATAATGAGGATGAAAAATAATGGATGTTAAAACAAAAATAATTTCACAATATATAAAAGATTTATCTTTTGAAAATCCGAAAGGCCCTTTTCCTTTCGCTAAAAAAGAAGATCGCCCAGCAATTGGTGTTACTGTCGATGTAAAAGCTAATGCAACATCTAAGGAAAATTTATTTGAAGTTACGTTAAGTATAAACGTAGCAGCTACTCATCAAGATAACAGTATATTTCTGATTGATTTAGTTTACTTGGGTGTATTTGAAATAGACAATTTAACTGATGATATTAAGGAACCATACCTTTTAGTAGAATGCCCAAGAATTTTATTTCCATTCGCAAGAAGAATAATTTATGATTTACATGCTGATGGCGGGCTGCCACCTTTATTATTAGACACTGTAAACTTTGCTGAATTGTATAAAAATCGAAAAGAACAAAGCGAAGCTAATTAATTATTTCGAAAAATAATTTTTGCTATAACAATAAATAACAATAGAAATATTGTTGCTGCATTAGCAATGATAATTGGTAAATCTATAATTAGGAATCCATATAATAACCAACTACTCACACCCACGCAGAAAATTAATAACCACCAAGCAGATAAGTCTTTAGTACTTTTAGACTTCCAAACTTTAATTACTTGTGGAATAAAAGATATCGTAGTTAAAATTCCAGCAAAAATTCCAATATAATTTACCCAGTTCATAATTTATAATTATTCCAGAAATATTTAATCTAAATTTGGATTAGAAGTATTATCTAGTAATTCACTAGTACTAGCATATTTACTTAATTCTTCGAGACTTTTTATGGTTGGAAGAATAATTGGAAACTTCCCATTATTGTAAAGATTAAGTGCTTTTTGTGGAGTAATCCATAGACTCTCAACTCCCTCAAAACCATCGTGTACTGCTTGTTGATTACTTGGAAGTCGTGAAAGAAAAAATTTAGTACTGTATCTTTTTTTTTCTGTTAACGGGGTGGTCCAATGAGATAAAAATTTTAAATTATTAATATCCGGATACAAATTTAGTTGAATTAAAATATCAAAGAAGTTGATCCCACCATCATTAATTTGAGCTTGATATTTTTTTAAATCATCATGTTCTTTTTGCTCTGTTGGAAAAAATAATTCACCTGAACTCCTCTTAGCTAGTAGGACCCCACTCTCTTCAAAACATTCTCTTATAGCTGCGAAGAGATAACCAATATCTTCACTACTAGTTATCTTTTCATCCAGATTTAATTTATCTGAAAATTTAGTGTTTATATCCTCAGGATCAACCTTACCGCCTGGAAATACCCAAGCATTTCCAAAATTAGAAGCAGCGGCTCTTTTTAACATAAATACTTCAAATGTATCTGATGTATCTTTTAATAATAAAACAGTTGCAGCAGGGATAGGAATTGATGGTGCTTTTTTTATATCAGCAGTTTGAATATTGATCTGATCAATGTAATTATTAGTCATCTTTTATTTTGAGCCAAATTGCATCCTTACCTAGGGTACCAATAAATTCATTATGTAGTCTCTCTTCTTCGTCTGTTATTTTCCTTGTTAAATTTCTTTTTTGTATAAGCTCAATATCAAAATCTGTATCAATCATATTATTTTCTACATCGATAGCTAAATCTAAAGATGGTTCTCTTGCATCATTTAGTTCAATATATACACGCGCCAACAATTCAGCATCTAAGGTTGCTGAATGTTTTTCACGCAAAGTATTATCTATAGAAAGTCTTTTACAAAGTGCATCCAGAGAAACACTTTGTCCTGGGAATTTTTCGCGAGCCATAGTAACCGTATCGATTGCCCTATTGGGTAAAATCATTTTCCCACATTTCTGTAATTCAAAATTTAAAAAACCAATGTCAAATGGTGCATTGTGTGCAACAATACTATCAGCACTAATAAAATCTAAAAATTCATCAACAATTTCTTTGAATAATGGTTTATTTTCAAGAAATTTTCCAGTGATGCCGTGTATATCAATAGATGATTCCGGAACATCTCTTTGTGGATTTACATACTTATGAAAAACTTTTCCAGTTGGAAGATAGTCTATAATTTCAATAGCAGCTATTTCAATAATACGGTGATTATCAGTAAACTTTAATCCTGTAGTTTCTGTATCTAAAACAATTTCTCTCATACTTATTTACTATAGTGTTTAGTCCAAGCTTCATTTTTTATATTTTTAAAATCATTAATTACTGCCTCAACCTCTTTTTCCGTACTCTTTAGGTTTTGATCTGTAGATATAATAAAATCTGCTTTTTCTCTTTTTTCGTTATCTGGCATTTGTTGATCCTTTATTCTTTCAAATACTGCAATGGGTAATTTTCTATCATCTAAAATTCTTTTGCGCTGCGTTTCCTCTGACGCCGTAACTAAAAGAGTAACATCTACATATTTTTCACCTTTTGTTTCAAAAAGTAACGGGATATCTAAAATACATCCTACAAGATTTTTTTCAATACAGTCCTTGATATAATTAATCTGGTACGAACGTGTAGCTGGATGTACTATATTTTCCAAATCTTTGAATCTTTTTGGATCTTTAGTCAAAATATTTTTTAATTCATTTCTATCAACTTTATTATTGATTTTAGACCCTGGGAATTTTTGCTCTATCTGATCTATTATTTTTTGGTCATTCTCATAAATATAATGTACCGCATCATCAGCATTATACACTCCATAACCAAACTTTTTAAACATACTTGCTGTAGTACTCTTGCCCATCCCAATTGAACCAGTTAATCCTACAATTAACATTATTTTGATTTTCCTATTATTGAGAATAACTCATCATCTATTTTTGGGTACATTCCATGCCAAATATTAAAAGATTCTGCTGCCTGATAAACCAGCATAGCTAAACCATTTTGAAAAGTTAGACCATTAACTTCTGCATCTCTTAATAAATTTGTCTGATATGGATTATAAATTAAATCATAAACATGCAAGTTTGGTTTTGCGTTTGCAAAAATTATTTCAAGATTTTTATTTTCTTCCATACCCAAAGAAGTAGTGTTTACAATCAAATCAAATTTTGAAATATCACTAATAGTTTCAAAATCTTTAATTTTTATTGGTATATCAAGGTCTTGAGATATTATTTCAACCTTTTCAACTGTTCTATTTGTAACCGTAATATTGCTTTCCATTTTGTTTAAAGCATAAATAATTGATCTTGCAGAGCCGCCAGCACCTATCACTAAAGTATTCTTTCCAGTGATATTATCATCTCTTATTTGGTTACTTATAGAATTTATAAAACCATCAGGATCAGTATTATAACCAATTATTTTTTTATCTTTATATGTAATGGTATTGATAGCTTTTAATATTTTAGCTGTATCACTTACTTCATCACATAAATCATAAACCATTTCTTTAAATGGTATCGTTACATTAAGGCCAGTAAAACCATTTTCTATCAATTCTTTTACTTCTTGATGAAGATTAGAAACCTCTACTTTAATTTTTTTATATTTGTCAGTATTTATCTTATTTTGTTCAATCCAATAATTATGAATTATAGGAGATAGACTATGTTGAATTGGATTTCCAATAACTGATGTTTTTGTGATTATATTATTCATTAAATAAAATATTATTTTGCCATAAAAATTGTGTTAATGGAAGAAGTGGAAGTCCTAATATCGAGAAGTAATCACCTTCAATTTTATTAAGTAATTTGATACCGTCCTGTTCAATAGCGTAAACACCTACACAACCTAAGATACTTTGATCTATGTTGTTTAGATATTGATCTATTTGTTTCTCATTTAGATCACGCATTGTAATTTTAGCAATATCGAAATGTTTCCAAACCACAGAACCGTTTTTTGAAATCGTTATAGCTGTTATTAATTTATGACTTTGACCTTGTAGTTTTAAAAGTTGTTCTTTTGCGTCATTTATATCTGTAGCTTTATTCATTAATTTACCATCAAATTC
>Ga0209482_1000943_pt1 | contig 22291 bp, 16 predicted proteins | sample CoawatmetaG10DNA_FD_187512 | JGI IMG/M metagenome (GOLD analysis project Ga0209482, IMG submission 187512) | Marine microbial communities from the West Antarctic Peninsula - Coastal water metaG104-DNA (SPAdes) (version 2) | ecosystem: Environmental > Aquatic > Marine > Coastal ...
GGATTAGGAATACCATCTAAAATATACGTGAAAGGAGTTATTACATTACTAAGCATATTAATAGCAATACGACCATCAGAATCATCCCAACAATTTACATTTGTAGAACTAATGTCTAACTGGATAGCTAATAAAGTATCTGATGAAATAATATCCTGCGCACAAGTAGAGGCTGTCGTTACATAATAAAATTGAATATCTGCAGGAATACTTGAAATAGGATGAGCATACATATCAATTGGATAAGAAACCGCTGAAATTGATGAATATGTACCCCCAAGACTCTCTGAACCCATAATATTATATACAGTTGTACTAGAAGATCCAATAGGATGTTCCCAATCAAAATACATATCACCACCTTCTCCCCAAACACAATTTAAAGTAGTTGGCGGTAAAGAATCAGAAACTGAAAAAACTCTTAGTGTATCGGAAAAAAGAGAACAGCCTGCTGTACTAGCAGAGACTACATAATTTCCAACCCCTACAACAACTGATGAATCATTGCTAATAATATTACCATTTTGATCAACCCACTGATAAACCACACCATTACCACCACTGGCAGTTAATGTAATATCAGGCTTGCATGCTATATTCATATAATTAGAATCAATACCTAAATCATCAATAACAGTAAGAGATGGAGAAAAGAAACTTCCTCCCTCCAACCAAACATAAGAACTTAAACCTTGATCAGAACCATCTGCAATAGCTAAACGAATATGATACGTTTCACCACATTGAACTAAAGCTCGTGCAGTAAGTACAGTAGTAAAACCATTAACATCTGCAATAGTATCTAAACCTGTCCCTTGATTTGGAACAAAGTATTGCTGATTAATTGGTGTAACACTATTAATGGAAGAAATAGTAATAGGTAAAGGTGGGGCTGTATTAGGAACTACAGCAAGATTAACAGAGCCATTAGGATGAATTAAAGGAGCAGTCCAAGGGCCAACAATACCTGGTCCTGAAAGAAAGAATCCAAATACATCATTATAGGCTGAATTTTCAAATCCGAAATATTCTTGAGAGCCAAATACATATCTAAATCTTAAGGAATCAGAAGTGGGTATAAAATCAAATTCTAAAACAGCTACATCATTAATAGAGGAAACTGAAAAAGTTTGACCAATCATACCCGGAACTGAATTTGCTACTGCTAATAAATCAGGGTCGACTATAAGGTTTGTAAGAAAAGGGAAGCCACCACCAAATACTGGATCAAGAGCATAAATATCACCAGTAGCCATAACTATTCCACTATTAATTCCAAGATTAGTATTTACTGCATCAAACCATCCTATTTGAGAAGAATCACCTTGATAAGCATGATTAGAAGTTGTAATCCCTCCACCCAACAAAACATTGTCAACTAACCAAGTTGGATCATTGTAAGGAGCATTATTATCAACAATGATTTGTGCACTTAAATTATACGCACATAGAAATAATAAAAATGAAAGTATTTTTTTCATATCTGCAAATTTAAAAAAAATACAATAACCTAGTCCAAGTATAAAAAATAATCTTACTTATCCAAACTAACAGACTCCTGCAAATTATACATTTCGGCATAAGCACCACCACTTTGTAATAAATGTTTATGTGTCCCTTCTTCTAGCACTGAACCATTTTTTAGGTGCAATATTTTATCGGCCTTAACAATAGTAGATAACCTGTGGGCGATAACAATAGTCGTACGGTTTTTGGATAGCTTCTCTAATGCATTTTGCAACAACTCCTCAGTTGCGGTATCAATTGAGGAAGTAGCTTCATCCAAAATTAAGATTTTAGGATTACGAACATACACCCTTAAGAAGGCAATTAACTGCCTTTGTCCTGCTGAAAGAGTAACGCCCCTTTCCCCAACCACATAATCGTAAGTGTTTGGCAGAGTCTCAATAAAGTTGTGCACCCCAATTTCCTTTGCAGCTTCAATAATTTTTTCTCTAGTAATATTAGCATCAAACAAAGTAATATTATTCAGAATAGAGTCCGAAAACAAGAACACTTCCTGCTGTACAAGAGCAATGTTTTCTCTTAGGTTAGCCAACTGAACAGTATCAATATTTACACCATCAATAGCAATTGTCCCATTTTGGGTTTCATAAAAACGATTAAGCACAGAAATGATAGAAGTTTTACCTGCACCAGTTCTACCTACCAAAGCCAACATTTTCCCAGCTTGAATTTCAAAAGTTAAGCCTTTTAACACCCATTCATCTTGTTTGTAAGAAAAATCTACATCCTTAAATGAAATAGCCCCTTCCATATTTTCAAGCGTATTTTCACCTAAGTCAGCAATTTTCGCATCAGTATCCAACACTTTAAAAACACGCTCGGAACCTACAATTCCCATCTGTAAAATATTGAACCTATCGGCAAGTTGTCTAATAGGACGAAACATCATGTGGATAAACAAAATAAAGGCGATTAACTCCCCCACTGTAATATCTTGTCCTGAAAGGATACCATGCCCACCATACCAAACAATTAGCCCAATGGACATTGCCGAAAGCACCTCAACAATTGGGAAGAATACTGCATAATAGAAAATGGAACGCAAATGTGCATCTCTGTGGGACTTATTAATCGTTTTGAACTTTTTGTATTCTGCCTCTTCCCTATTAAAAATCTGTACAACATTCATCCCCACAATATGTTCCTGTACAAAAGTATTGAGCTGAGAAACTTGCTCACGAACATCCTGAAAAGAAGTTTTGATATTTCGCTTGAACCAAGAAGTAGCTACCAACAAAATCGGAATGGTAAGCATAGTAATAATTGCCAAGCGCCAATCGGTATAAAACATCATAATTACTACCACAACCAATTTTAACAATTCCGCAATAATAACCAAAAGACCTTGAGAGAAAATATCGGCAATGGTTTCAATATCCGAAACAGCACGCGTAACTAAAGTTCCGATAGGCGTATTATCAAAATACTTCATTTTAAGAGACAAAATATGCTTAAAAATTTTAGCTCGTAAATCCTGAATAACATGCTGCCCTATCCAAGTGGAAAGGTAAATATAAAAGAATTGTATAAAGGCTTCAACGAACAACAAACCCAACAACAAAGTAGTAATATTCAATAGCTTTTCCTTATTAGGAACAAGGATGTAATTGTCAATAGCATAGTTGATAAGCATAGGGCGCATAGGCCCTAAAACAGAAAGTAAAACAGCCGAAATAGCAGCAATGGTAAATTGCAGACGATAGGGTTTTGCAAAAGCAAGTACTCGTTTCAACAACACAAGGTCAATTACATTACCCGTATTAGATTTTGATTTATTCCTTTTAGTTTTCGACATTTATATAAAAATGTCTTTTGGATACTCAATTTCACTTAAAAAAAGTGCGTTTGCTGGGACTGAAGTACCTGCCATACATCTGTCATTTTGAGCAATTATTTCTTTTACCTGTTCTGCTTTAATTTTACCTATCCCTACTTCGATTAAAGTACCTACTATTGCCCTTACCATATTGCGCAAAAACCTGTCGGCTTTAATGGTGAAAACAAGCTCGCCATCCTGCCATTGCCAACTTGCCAACATCACATTGCAATTATTGGTAAAGGTTTGGGTATTGGCTTTGGAAAAAGAAGTGAAATCCTGTTTCCCTAAAAGATACTGACACGCTAAGTTCATTTGCTTAACATCCAGAGGTTTATGAATAAAATAAGCCGTTGTTTTAAACGGACTTTTCTGCTGAACAATATTATAATGGTAAATTCTGCTTGAAGCATCAAAACGAGAAGAAGCCTCATCCTTTACTTTAAAGAAAGAACGGATAGCAATATCGTTTGCTAAAAAGCTATTGAGTTTTATAATGGTAGTGTGGAAATCAAATTCTTTATCATAATCAAAATGAGCAAACATTTGCTTGGCATGTACCCCAGCATCCGTACGACCTGCCCCTGCCACTTCAATTTTGGCATTTAAAATAAGGCTAAGTGCTTTGTTTATTTCGGCCTGTACCGTATTGGCATTGGGTTGCACTTGCCACCCATGGTAATTCGTGCCTTTGTAAGAAAGTTCAATGAAAAATCGCATGGGGCAAAGGTAATAATTTTGCTATTTACTTATTGACAATTCTCTGATTTAATGTAAAATAATGTTTGAAGTGATTATAGTATTTATAAATTTGCCTTGTGGCAAGAAAACCACCAAAAGGTAAATCATTAGCTGAGTTTAATCCTGAGTTAGCTAAGCAGTGGCATAAAGGAAAAAGAGAATTTGATAAGCGAAAAAAAATACAACTTAAATAAGAAGTATTTGATGTAATTAGAATTAGAGAGCAAATCAGCAACACTTAAAAAAATTACAAAAAATGATGTAATATCAAAAATGCCCTTCAATGGTAAAAAAGCAGCTAATAATGTTTTAAGGCAAATAATGAAGATGTATGAGTTAGACACAAATAAAATCGCTAAAATTGAATCCTATATTGCTAAAAATGAACGGCAAAATGAGAAAGGCTTAGACAAGTATATAGATATGATAGTAACTTAAAAAGCAGAGAAAAAGAATTAGTTTTGCAGTTATTAAAAGATAAATTATGAGACTAGTAAGTAAAGGAACAAAGCTGTATAGTATTTTGTTTAACAAATGTCCTAAATGTCATACTGGTAGCTTTTGGGCTAGTAACAATCCGCTTAGAAACATGTTTTTTAATACTAAAAATACATGCAAAACATGTGAGAATTGCTCTTTGACCTATGAGTTAGAAATAGGATTCTGGTATGGATCTATGTATGTTAGTTATGCTTTAAGCGTTGCTGTAATGGTGCTATTCTGGACCTTAACAAACTTTTTTCATCCGCAGATTAATATTTTCAATGAGATATTAATTATCGTTATTGCAATATTACTTGTATCACCACTTAATTATCATCTTTCCAGATTAATTTGGATTAATTTTTTTGTTAAATACATTCCAAATGACACTAATTAATTAGAACTATATTTGTCTTATTAAAAAAAATAACATGAAAAAAATACTCCTTACATTACTTTGTTTGCCAATGGTTAGTACATCTCAGAATATTGGGGATCTCTATCAAGGAGGAATAATTTTTTATGTCGATAACTCTGGAACAACCCAAAAAGGCTTAATTATAGACACATCATATTTAGCATCTACTTACCCTTGGAGTATTCAAGATAGTCTAATTTCTGATTGGGGTCCAAATTTACATTATTGTAATGGAACTGAATACGAATTAATTGGTGAAGGGGAGCAAAATACCTCTTCTTTTGAACAAGATCATCCAAATGATAATTATGCAGCTAATCTTTGTTCTCAATCTTACTCTGGAGGCTTTACAGACTGGTTTTTACCTTCCATAGATGAATTATGGCAAGTAATGCTTAATATCAATACTATAGATTCCGCAATTAGCATCTACGGCGGGAATATAATTGCAACCAATTTTCATTGGAGTTCAACTCAAATATTAGTTGATTCTCTTGGAGGTGATATTAGATATGCTTACGGAGCTTGGCCATACACTTCTAATGGTCCACTCATAAGTGCAAAAAGCAAAAACACAGCATATCTTGTTCGTGCTATAAGATGCATTGATAATGACTGTTCTTTTCTTACGCCTACATCAATACAAGAACACACTACAAATAAAAGTCTAATTAAAGTAACAGACCTTTTAGGAAGAGAAACAAAAGGCATTAAGAATGAAATTCTCTTTTACCTCTATAATGATGGCACAGTAGAGAAAAGAATAGTTATTAAATAAAACAACTAAAATGAAAAAAATAAAATTTATTAGTATTCTAATTTTTTTGATAAGTTTTCAAAAAACATTTCCACAAACTTATAATAAGATGCTTTATAATAATATTGAGTGGCAGATAACATCTTGTAATAATGGATGTGTTACAGATATTTATTTTATTGATGGTGACACAACACATAATGGATATAACTATTCTGTATTAAACGGATATCATTTTATTTCAAAAACTTTTTGGTTAAGAGAAAATATTCAAAATCAAACAGTATATATGTCGTTTACACAAAATAACATTAGAAAAGAAGTCCTACTATATGATTTTGATATGCAAAAAGGAGATTCAATTAATATTTCTAATCCAATTAGTCCATTCGTTACAAATCCAGGATACTATATTGTAGACTCATTAGCATCAATACAATTACAAAATGGTTTATATTATGAAATTTTTTATTTATCATCTTTATCTGCGAACATTAATGAGTCAGCTGTATGGATTGAAGGTGTAGGATCATTAAGCTTAATAAATGCTCCTGGTGGGACTCCTGATGTAAGCGGACCAGGAAAACTGAGCTGCTATTTTAAAAGTGGAAATTTAGTTTATTCTCAATTAGACTCTATTAAAACTTGTGTTTTGGTTAATCCAGTTTTATCATCTCAATTCTTGGATTCTAAAATAAATAATCGTAAAATAATTAGCATTAGAGATTTATGGGGAAGAAAAACAAGTACAGAGAATAATCTTCCAATGTTATTTTTTTATGATGACGGTACAGTGGAAAAAAGGATAGTTATTGAATAATGGCATTGCGAACCAATGTAAAGCAATCTATTCCTTATTGCATTCATTAGATAGCCGTACCAACAACTTTCTAGAGCAGAAACCCCTACTAAATTTGAATGAGTATTGATTATATATACTTTTCCAAAAAAAGTAGCGTTCACATTTGCACATAAAATTACAAAACTTAAATTTGCATTCGCTAAAAAAATATAAAATGACTGAAATAGTACAAACCGATTTAAAAGAATTAAACGAAAAGATAAACAAGGAAAGCGCTATAATTGATATGCTGATGCTAGAACTCAACAAAGTAATTGTTGGGCAGAAACACATGAGCGAACGCCTTTTGGTTGCATTGCTTTCTAACGGACATATCCTGTTGGAAGGAGTGCCTGGATTGGCAAAAACACTAGCCATAAGCACACTTGCCAAAACAATTGATGCAAAATTTAGTCGTTTGCAATTTACACCTGATTTGTTACCTGCCGATATTATCGGAACACAAATATACAGTCCTAAAAACGAAACTTTCTCAGTAAAAAAAGGACCTATATTCGCTAACTTTATTCTAGCAGATGAGATAAACCGTGCTCCTGCCAAGGTACAATCAGCACTCCTTGAAGCAATGCAGGAACGCCAAGTAACCATTGGTGGCGAATCCTTTCCTTTAGACAAACCGTTCCTAGTAATGGCAACTCAAAATCCTGTTGAACAGGAAGGAACTTACCCATTACCTGAAGCACAAGTGGATAGGTTTATGTTAAAAGTAGTAATTGACTACCCGAAAAAGGAAGAAGAGAAAATGATTATTCGCCATAACTTGGCAAAAACTTTCCCAACTGCCAATACAGTACTAAAAACGGATGCTATAATTCGTGCTCGTGATTTAGTGAAGGAAGTATACATGGACGAAAAGATTGAGCAATACATTATTGATATTGTATTTGCTACCAGATATCCTGAACAATACGGATTAGAAAAATTCAAGGATATGATTTCCTTTGGAGGTTCGCCAAGAGCAAGTATTAACCTAGCTGCTTCAAGTAAAGCTTATGCTTTTATAAAGCGTAGAGGCTATGTAATTCCTGAAGATGTGCGTGCCCTTTGTCATGATGTATTACGCCATAGGATTGGACTTACTTATGAAGCAGAAGCTGAAAACATTACTTCAGAAGATATTATTACTGAAATTTTAAATGCAGTAGAGATTCCTTAAAAAGATATAAATCAGAATACAGAAATCAGCAGAAAAACTTTCAAAAATGAGATACTTCATTTATCCAGGATGATAAAGTTTTTTACCAACAACTAAAAAATAAAAACCAACAACTATTTAAATTACATGAGCACCTCAGCACTTTTAAAAAAAGTTCGTAAGATTGAGATAAAAACCAAAGGACTCTCCAACCATATTTTTGCTGGAGAATACCATACGGCTTTTAAAGGGAAAGGCATGGCTTTTTCAGAAGTGCGCGAATACCAACCAGGGGATGATATTCGCTCAATTGACTGGAATGTGACTGCTCGATATAACTCTCCATTTGTAAAAGTATTTGAGGAAGAAAGAGAGATGACCGTCATGTTACTGATTGATGTTTCAGCATCAGGTAATTTCGGAACTCAGGAACAATTTAAAAGAGAACTAGCTACTGAATTGGCCGCTATACTGGCCTTTTCAGCTATTAAAAACAATGACAAGGTAGGCGTTATTTTCTTTACGGACAAGGTAGAACAATTTATTCCTCCTAAAAAAGGAAAAAGCCATATTCTAAGAATTATTCGTGAAGTATTGGCTTTTCAGCCAACAGGAAAAGGCACTGATATTGCAGGCGCTTTAGAATATTTTTCAGCTGTGATTAAGAAAAGAAGTATCTGCTTTATTCTCTCTGATTTTATGAGTAAGGAATTTGACAGACCTCTAAAAATAGCAAGTAAAAAACACGATTTAGTAGCCCTAAGAATACACGATACAAGAGAAGATACTCTTCCCAATGTTGGGCTTGTACCTATGCAGGATGCTGAAACAGAAAAAATGATATTTGTAGATACTTCAAGCAAAAAAGTTCGTGATAATTTTGCGAAAAATAGAGCCCAAGCGACTGCGAAATTACGCAAGCTATTTCCTGCTAGTGGTGTGGATTTAATTGACATAACCACCGGAACAGATTATGTACAACCACTTATTAATTTTTTTAAAACTAGAGGCAAAAGAAGATGAAAAAATTAATCCTACTCCTATTTATTAGCAATTTCGCTTTCGCCCAAACAGCTGTATTGGACACCAACTCTATTCTTATTGGCGAGCAAATAAAATTTAGCATTAGCAATACTATTTCTAAAACAGAAGTTTGGCCTACTTATGAAGAGTTTTTAGTGGAAGGAGTTGAGATTATTGATGAGGGGAAATTAGATACAAGCGAAAATTTAATTTCACAAAACTTCATCATCACCGCTTGGGATAGCGGAAGTTACTACATCCCTCCTATTTCCTTTTCAGCAAACAGTAAAACTGAAGGATTTCTGCTAACTGTTCAGACTATAATTTTAGAAGAAGGTGCAGAACTAAAAGACATAAAACAACCTATGGAAGCATCTATTGGTTGGAGCGATATTTGGCCTTGGTTACTAAGATTTATTGTATTCGCCCTAGTTATCTTCTTGCTTAAAAAATATGTGTTCAATAAAAAAGAGGAAGTGAAAATTGAAAAGCCAAAAGTGATTATCCCTGCTGATATTACTGCCCTTCAACAGTTAACTAAATTGGATAAAGCACAACTTTGGCAAGGTGGAAGTGTAAAAGAGTACCATACTGAACTTTCAGAAATCATAAGAAGATATACTGAAAATAGATTCAACTTTATTGCCCTTGAATTAGCTACTGACGAGATAATAAGCGAACTAAAAAGCAAGGTGAATAACGAGCAATTAGCAAGTATAACCATCCTATTAAAAAGAGCAGATTTAGTAAAATTTGCCAAAAGCAAACCTGATGAAGATGAGAATAAAGAAAGTATGCAATTGGCAAAACATTTTGTTGGACAAACAAAAGAAAAGAAAGTAAAAAATGGCTAATTATACTTTTGAAAATAGCGAGTTTTTCTACCTTTTAGTACTGCCTTTAGCATTACTAATATGGTATGTATTAAAACACAATAGCAGTAGCAGTACTATTTTATTTTCAGGAACTCAGGCAATAAACACTAAGCCAACAATAAAACAACAATTACGTCACATCCCTACTCTTTTAAAAATTGGAGCTGCCTCCCTTATGATTATTGCTTTAGCTCGTCCACAATCGTCCACCAACTGGCAAGAAAGCACCACTGAAGGAATTGATATTGTTTTGGCTATGGATATTTCAGGTAGTATGCTTGCGCAGGATTTAAAACCTGATAGACTGGAAGCTTCCAAGAATGTAGCTATGGACTTTATCAGTAAAAGAAAAAATGATAGAGTTGGCTTGGTTATTTTTGCAGGGGAAAGCTTTACTCAATGCCCGCTAACAACCGATCATAATGTACTCATAAATTTATTTAAGGATGTAAAAAGCGGTATGGTGGATGACGGAACAGCTATTGGAATGGGATTAGCTACTGCCGTTAATCGACTCAAAGATTCTGAAGCAATTTCGAAAATAATTATTTTACTTACTGATGGAGTAAACAATAGCGGAATGATACCTCCTCTTACGGCTGCCGAAATTGCTCAAAAATTTGGTATTCGAGTTTACACTATTGGTGTGGGTACAGAGGGCTTTGCTCCCTACCCTTTCCAAACTGCATTTGGAATACAATACCAAGAAGTTGAAGTAAAAATTGATGAAAAAACCTTGCAAGATATTGCAACACTAACAGATGGAAAATACTTTAGAGCTACCAATAATAATTCTTTAAAAGAGATATACAAAGACATTGACGCTTTAGAAAAATCAAAGATTGAAGTTACGGAATTTCACAAGCGTTCAGAAGAGTTTTTACCTTTTGCATTATGGGCTTTAGTGTTATTATTTTTAGGATTTATTTTACAAATCACTTATTTAAAACAGATTCCTTAAATGTTAAGATACGAACATATCGAATATTTGAATTTCCTATTTGGAATTCCTGTTTTAATGCTTGCCATGCTACTTTATAACAGGTGGAAGAAAAAAGCATTAACCCTTTTTGGAGAAAGCAAGTTAGTAAAAGAACTCATGCATTCGTTTTCCAAAGGGAGAACACAAATAAAGAACATGCTTACACTTCTTATTTTTATAGCACTCATTATTGGAATTGCCAACCCACAAGTAGGTACAAAAATGGAAGAAGTAAAAAGAGAGGGTGTAGATTTAATGATAGCTATTGACCTTTCCAACTCCATGATGGCAGAGGACATAAAACCTAACAGATTGGAAAGAGCTAAGCTTGCCATCTCCCAATTAATTAATAAACTCCAAGGAGATAGAATTGGGTTGATTGTTTTTGCAGGAGAAGCTTATGTTCAATTACCTATTACTACTGACTATTCAGCTGCCAAATTATTCTTATCCACAGTAAATACAAATATAGTGCCTACTCAAGGTACTGAAATTGCAAAGGCTATTGATTTGAGTGTACAATCCTTTGAGATGGAAAATGCACAAAATAAAGCTATCATTATTATTACTGATGGTGAAAGCCATGATAAAAAAGCGATTGAAAGTGCTGAACAGGCAAATGAGCTAGGTATTTTTGTACATACCTTAGGAATGGGACTCAGTAAAGGAGGTCCTATCCCTATTTATAACAAATACGGAAACCGAACGGGCTACAGAAAAGATAGAGATGGAAATACGGTAGTCAGTAAGCTAAACGAGAATTTGTTACAGCAAATTGCCAATGCTGGAAAAGGAACTTATGTACGTGCCAACAATTCCAAAGCAGGACTATCCACCCTATTTGCTGAAATAAATAAAATGGAGAAGAAAGAAATTGGCACCATGGTATTTACTGAGTACAAAGACAGATTTCAATTGTTTATTGGCCTAGCATTACTGATGTTGATAATTGACTTAATGATTTTAGGAAGAAAAAATAGATGGAGTAATCGTATTAATTTTTATAAAGAATAATGAAAAAAATACTCTTCATATTATCTTTTTTAATGAGTTTTAACTCCTTTGCTCAGAATAAGAAATCATTACTGAGAGATGGCAATGAACTGTATACCGATAGCAGTTATAATGAGGCAGAAATGCAATACCGAAAATCATTAGAAAAAGATCAAGATTATTTTAATGCTTCTTTTAATTTAGCGGATGCTGTTTATAAACAAGAACGCTATGAAGAATCTTCTGCACTTTTTGATGCACTAAAAGATAATGCTCCTACTGAAACTGATTTAGCAAAAGTGTATTATAACTTAGGAAATTCATTAGTAAAAGAAAAAAAACTAGAAGAGGCTATTGAAGCCTACAAAAGTGCTTTACGGATTAACCCTAAGGATAAAGACACAAGACATAACTTAGCAATTACGCATAAGCAAAAACAACAGCAAGAAAATAAAGACGAAAACAAAGAAAACAAGGACGAGCAAGAACAAGATAAAGACCGAGAAAATAAAGAGGAAGAAAAAGAAAATAAGGAGCAAGAACAGAATCAAGAAAACAAAGAGCAACAAGAAGAAAAGAAGGAAAGTAAGCCAGAGGAAAAGAAAGAAGAAATGAGCAAGGAAACGGCCGAAAAAATGTTAGAAGCAATACAACAACAAGAGAAAGAGTTGCAAGAAGAATTACAGAAGAAAAAAGTAAAAGGAAAAAGAGTAAAAGTATTAAAGGACTGGTAAATTGAAAAAATTAAGCATCATATTATTCTTGTTTTGCAGTGCTTTATTACAAGCGCAGCAACTAAAAGTGTCAGCTGACAAAAACCCTGCTATAGTTGGAGAGCAAATCCTTATTCAATATAAAATTAACACAAAAGGACAGAATTTTAAATCCCCAAACTTTAAAGGATTAAAAGTATTGAGTGGCCCTAACCCTTCCACACAAAGTAGTTATAGTTTTGTTAACGGAAAAAGTCAAAACACTAGCTCTACTACTTATACCTACTATATAAAAGCAGTAAAATCTGGTACATATACCATAAGCCCAGCGAGCATTACCGTTAAAGGAAAAAAGATACAAAGTAAGGCATACGCACTAAAAGTGGTAAAGGGAAGTGAAAAAAATAAAGCCCAACAACAAGTGCTAGCCGACAACTTATTTATTAAAGTTGAGGTAAGTAAAAGAAACATTGTAGTTGGAGAACAAATTTTAGTCAGCTATAAATTATTTACTAGAATTGACTTGCACAATACTGAGCTATCTTCACTGCCAGCTTTAAACGGATTTTGGGCAAAGGATTTGGAAGCGTCAAGTCGTTTTAAACGAGATGTTATTGATGGTATTGCTTATAATGTTGCAACCATAAAAAAATCGGTACTTACTGCACAAAAATCAGGCGAACTAGTTATTGACCCTATGGAACTCAAGTGCAGTATCCGTATTCAAAAGAAGAAAAATAATCGTGATCCTTTTGCTAACTTCTTTGGTGGTAGCCACAACCTTCAAGAAGAATTTATCAGTTCGAAACCCATTACCATTAAAGTAGCTGAATTATCCAATCCACCCGCTAATTTTAAAGGTGCAGTTGGAAACATGAAAATCAAATCATCAGTTGACAATACTACTATAAATGCCAATGATGCTATTACCTACAAGTTAACGATTACAGGTACAGGAAACATAGAATTAATAGAACCTTTAGCTATTCTATTTCCTGAAGATTTTGAAGTGTATGACCCGAAAATTACCGACAGAATATTTGAAGGAGGAAGAAAAAGAAGCGTTAAAACTTTTGAATATCTGTTAATCCCAAGATATAAAGGGAATTATAGCATTCCTTCGACAAGCCTTATAATTTACAATACAAAAAAGAAAAAATACGAAACTAAAAAAACGAGCAAGCACGCATTAACAATATTAGCAAGCAAAAACAATGAACAAGAATCAGGAATAGTCAACAAGCAACAAGTTAGAACAGAGCAGAAAGACATCCTTTATATTTTTACAGAAAGTAACCTGCAAGTAATAAAAGAAAGAATAATACACCCAAAACTTTTTTACACCCTTTTGTTATTGCCAATATTTTTAATTATCTTTTTATGGATTTATAATAAAATAGTTAGCAAAACTGACACATCAGGTAGTGAATGGAAAAATAGAAAAGCAAACAAAATAGCGCTAAAAAAACTAAACACTGCTCAAATATGTATAAATTCTAACGATTTTGATGGATTTTTTGAAGAAATAGAAAAATCGCTTTGGGGTTATTTTGCTGATAAATTCAAAGTTGAAAGCGCTGATTTATCCAAAGAAACGGTAAGTACTTATTTCAAATCTTCAGCTATTGACAATACTATTGAAAGCAAGTTTATTACACTGCTAGATGAATGTGAATTTGCACGCTATGCACCTGAAAGCAATAAAAATGCACAAATGGACACTGTACTTACTAAAGCAAAAAATATAATTATTGAAGTTGAAACTGCCCTAAAATGAAAAGATTAACTTTTATCCTAAGCTTATTTATTTGCTCACAATCTTTTGCGAGTGAGCAGGTGTTTGAACAAGGAAATAAAGAATATACAAATGAGAATTACTCAGTAGCTATCTCACTTTACGACAGCATACTAACATCAGGAAAGGAAAGTAGTGAGCTATACTACAATTTAGGAAATTGTCATTACAAAAATAACGACTGGGCTAATGCAATTTGGCATTATGAAAAAAGCTTACAACATAACAATAATGAAAAAACAATACATAATTTGGAGCTATCAAAGCTTAAGATTATTGATCGCATTGAACCCCTACCTCAACTTTTTTACAAAAAATGGTGGATTAATTTAACTCAGACTTTAAGCACTCAAGTTTGGCAGATTCTAACATTGTTTGGCATCGGGTTGATTTTTATATTGCAATTAATTAGTCAGTTTACATCACTCAAAAGCAAACTAATTACAAAAATACTATCTGCAATAACAGTAATTATTTTACTTATAACGCAAACTTCTTACCACAATAATTTCACTAAAAAGGAAGCTATTATTTTTTCCGAAACAATTACAATAAATAGCGCTCCAACTAGTAGTAGCACTAATTTGTTTACCCTACATGCAGGAATTAAGGTTGAAATAACAGATGTAATTGGCGATTGGGTTAACATTAAAATTGCTAACGGAAATAGCGGTTGGATTGCACAAAATTCTATCAAAGAATTATAGAGATATACGATCTGTTTTGGGTGTATAAGTTTATAAAACATTCAAAAGGAGTTTTAGTCATTTTTTCGTATATTTGTTGCTTATACAAAAATCAATTATATGAAAAAACTTTTCTACCCTATAACCTTAGCTTTTATTACTCTAATATCGACTACTCTTTCGGCATCAAATCCTTCTGATTGGGAGACCTATTTTGAAAACGATACCGTTAAGATTGAGTACGCTTATCAGGTTTGTAATTTTTCATCAACTGCGAGTCAAGAATTAGCAATTTTTAAATTCACTAATTTAACCAATCAAACAATTAGCTTAAGCTATACAACAGAACTTTGGAACAATGACCAATGCTTAAATTGTAATCAAGAAACTGAAGAATATAAAAAATCGCTATCTCTTTCTAGTCATGAAATCATAACTAGCAATTGTAATAATGAATGGAAAAGCTTAGTTATTTTTTCTGCTTTTATTACAAACGACAATGAAGCGAAAAGACATGAGTCAATAACAAAATTTGAATTAACAGAAATCAATATTATCCATGAATAAGAAATCTTTAATTTCCTACATAACACTAGCAATAATTTTTTTAAACACTACGGTAGCATTTGGACAATGCACAGTTTGTATTGACGGACCACTTAACATAACTTGTGGAGAAAGCATAACCCTTGATGGAGATGGATTTATAATTTCCACTATCTATTCGGATAATTTCAACTCCGGATTCAATGCTGGTTTATGGGGAACAGCTGGAATAAGTACTGGAGGAACTACTAACTCAACCTGTACAAGTGGACCTACAGTAATTTCAACTTGCGTAGGATCAGTAATAACTCCTGCAGGTGATTATTTATGGTTCCCTGCAGGCGCAGTAGTACCGAGGTCTGCCAGAACTATTCAGATCCCTGTTCCTATTACAGGAGGAAGTATTAGTTTTGAATTTAAGATGGAAGATCAAGGTGGTGCTTGTGATGGGCCTGACCTTTTAAATGAAGGAACTATGGTTCAATACAGCATAAATAATGGAGTAAGTTGGACAGATATATCTTCAACAGTTTTCCCATTCAGCTCGAATCCCCCTCCTTACACTAACAAAGCTTACTTCTGCCCTACAAACCCAAATTTACAAACCTTAAATGCATGGAACCAATATACAATTGACATTCCTGCTGCTACATATGGATTGAACACACGTTTTAGATGGATACAAACTGGACCAACCTCTGCTAATTGGGATTTTTGGGGGTTAGAGAATGTTAACTTTAATCTTACGAATGGAGTCTCAAGTTACTCTTGGACAAGCTCTGCAGGGCCAGTAATAAGTACAAATCAATCTTACACTCCTCCTTCAAACTTAACAGCAACTGAAACCTATACATTAACTTTTGATGATGGAACTACATCTTGTTCAGCATCACATACTGTTACAGTTGCCGATCCTGTTATAACGCCAACTTTAACATCAACAAATCCTTGCCCTTCAATTGTTGATTTATCAGCTGATGCCTCTTTCAATAATTGTAATTATACGATTTACCTATTTGATAATGGTGGAGATGGTTGGATTAACTCCAATCCTCTTAACCCTAACAACAGATTAGATGTTTACATTGATGGAATTTTACAAAGTACAATTACCATGAATAATGGTTTCGGACCATTATCCTATACTTTTCCGGTTACTAATGGAGGGACGCTAAGCACCACATTCTTAGGTGGGGGCCCCAACCCAAGTCAATGCGCCTATTTCATTGAAGATAACCAAGGAAATTTAGTGTGTTATGATGGAGTAAGTAGTCCTCCCGCTTTTTGGCCGATTACAACATTCTCTGGATCACCTGCATTTAACGCAACTCCTGCTTCTGGCTGTAACGTTGTTACAACTTGTATTCCAACAAATACGTATAATTTTAACTGGACAGTCTTACCTGGACTTACAACAACAGGAATCGCATTACCTAACAATCAAACAACAGGAATAACGGTAGCACCAAACGCAATAGATTATCAAATTTGTATTGACGATATCCTAAACCCTGGATGTACTGCGTGTAGTACAATCACTGTTCCTGGAAACCCAAGTATTGGAACTTTTGATTTTTCTATTACTTCAACTAACCCTTTATGTAATGACGGCTCTACATCAAATATTACTTTTGAGCTATCCTCAACTACAATTTCTAGTGGTAATTTTGGTTTTGACCTACAAGAAGTTGATGCATTTGGAGCTGTGATAAGTACAACGCCTTTCACATTCACTACTTCTCCTTATACATTTAACATACCCATCCCTGGCTCTTCAGGTACTTTTAACTATCAAGTTGTAAACTTATTAGATGCAAGTGGATGCCCTATACCTGTAAACTTACCAAATCCTTTATTGTTGACTTTTAATGACCCACCAAATGCGGGTACAATAGTTAATAACCCTTTTACTTTATGTAGAAATGATGTTGCCAGTTTATACCTTCCAAATAATTTATCTGGCTCGCCCGAGTTAAATGGAACATGGAGCTTCCTTGGTGTACAAAACGCTGCTTATAATTTACCGTTCGCTGGCTTTAATTACATACTAGATCCTTCTGTGTTCCCTGCAACAACAATAGGAGCTTATCATACATTTCAATATGAAGTAAGTCCGCTACCAGGATGCCCAAATCCAAGTACAATTCAAATACTAGTAGCTATTGAGGATGCTCCTAATGCAGGAACTTTACCTGCTTATTCGATTGATATATGTTTGGATGGTACAGCTACTGATTTAAATTCTTTATTCAATTCAACTTTAAGTTGTCCTTCATGCACTAATCCAAGTCCATTTACAGGAATAAATTGGACTGATGTAACTGGTGGTACACCTGGAACTCCAATTCTTAACCCTTTAACTTGGACTCCAATAGCTTCAGGAACACATACAATTAGGTACACTGCTGACATTTCAGTTAACTGTCCTTCTACTGATTTTGAAGAAATAACTATAAATGTGAGTGACATTCCTACAGCTACATTTAGCACGAGCGCTACAGCAGATCAGGCATGTTTAAATGATAATGTAGATTTAATTTTCTCTCCTACTGGAGTAGGAAACTTTACAATTCAATATTTTGATCCAAGTGGAACTTCAAACTCAGTAACAGTTGATGCAAATAGTGATGATATTCTTACTGGAAACCCTATCTCCATCCCTACAAATGTAGCTGGTAGTTTCACCTATTGGATTCAAGACATAGTAGATTTAGGAGCTGGCGCAACAGGATGTACCGGATCAGCATTTACTGATGTTAATTTATTAGTTACAGATCCACCACAATCTGGGCTTACCACATCAAATACTATCTGTGAGGATGACATCACCTTACATAATCTAAACACTGCTCCCTACTTTCCTACATTTGGTGATGCAGGTGGAGTATGGACTTATGGAATTAACTCTGTAGCTAGTGGAACATTTCAAGCTTCTGATAATTTAGGAAATAGTATTGATCCTTTTGGAGCCTACACCTATACTGTAACGGATGCTTTAGGAATTTGCCCTGATGAGTCCACAAATATTACAATTACTGCTGAAACACCTCCTAATACAGGAATTGCGAACACTAATATGGAAATTTGTGTAAATGATGCCTCAATTACAAGTTATAACCTTTTCCAATTATTAGATGGAAGTCAAGACATTAATGGAACTTGGTTATACAATGGTATAGTAGTAGCAAATCCAATAGATCTAACAGCTCCTATATTTAATCTAGGAACTCCTGCAATATCAACTACATTTTCTTTCGCATATCAGTTGGTTCCTGCTAATCCTTTAAGTTCATGTACAAATAATGGTGCTTTGCCTTATTCTACAAGCAGTAACTTAACTATACATCCAGAACCAAAAATAGACCCTACAACACCCACAGCAAACCCTTTAACAGTTTTTCAAAGCCTGTCAACTACTATTTTCGTTAATATGCTTGAAGGGTCGCCACCATTTACAGTAAACTTAATAGGAAATGAGATTCCAATTGGTATTTACTCTCCATTTATAATCAATACTGGTATGTCAGGGTCAGGACCGGCTACTCCTAACTATGACATCTTAAATAATCCAGTAACAATTTCGATTACTTCAATTACTGATGGAAATAATTGTACTAGTATTCCTGGTAGTGCAAGTGTAGATGTTACAGTAGAACCATTTCCAATTATTACTGCAAGTTCTAGCAACATTGAACTGTGTGAAGGACTACCCTTAGATATTATATTTGAAGGAATTCAAGGAATCCCAGCTATAAATATTGACTTGTTGATTAACGGAACAGCATATAACACTGCTACTTCTACAATAAATGGAATAACAATCTTAAATACACCAACGTCAAGTGATATTTCATCATTATTATCAATAGGAAGTAATTTAATCCAAATAATAAACATAGTTGATGCTGGGGGAAATATTTGTCCAAACTCTTTATTGCCACCAAACTTTACAATTACTATTAATGAGAATCCATCCCTTTCAAATTTCTCTTCAAATAGCCCAATTTGTGAAAATGAAAATGCTGAAATTTCATTTAGCTTTAATTCAGGATTAGCTCCTTTTATAATTGATTATAATTACAGTCCTTTAAGCTCAGGTCCTTCTCAGATAACTTGTAATAATACTCATGTGGAAGTTTTATCATTATTACCTGAAAATTACACTTTCTTTATCACATCTTTTACTGACGATAACGGCTGTATTGGAATTTTACCTACCGACATAAATTTAATAGTAAATGAAGCTCCAATAATTACTCTAAATAGTTTTATACCATCAGAGATTTGTGAAGGAAATACTATTCCATTAAATCTTCAAACACCTATAAATCTTTCTACCCCAGCAGTACCGTATACCTTAGTGATTAATAGTACAGATTCATATTCCATCAGTAATAACGGTACCATTTTTAGTGGTGCGAATATTGGAAATTTAATTTCATACACTCAAAACAATGCAGGAGTATATCCCTTCATTATAACTGAATTTTATGATGATAATGGCTGTGGAATTATTGACCCAGTAAATAACGCGGCAACACTTACAGTGAATGAAAATGCCGATATGATTGTAACAAGTACATCTGATACTGGAGAAGTTTGTCAAGGTGACCTGGCTTACATTAACTTTGAGTTTACAAATGGTACTGCTCCATGGGAAGTAACCTTTATTAAAGATGGAATTCCCATAATATTGCCTCCATATAATAATTCAGTTACCATACCTCAATCTTTATATACTTATAATACATCATATGATATAATCTCATTAAAAGATGCTAAAGGATGTAATAAAGATCCTTTCGATAAGGATTTTGATATTATTGCAAACCCATTACCTATTGCCGAATTATATACTGATGATAAGTTTATTTGTGATGATGGTAGTACAACTGAAATGATATTTACAATTAATAGTGGAACACCTGCGTATAATGTAAGTTATTCAATCGGTTTAGAAAATAAATTTCTAAATATCAATACAAACTCCACCCCTTTGGCATTAACTACTGATCAAGTAGGAATCTGGAAAATAACAGAAGTAGTTGATAGTAAAGGATGTATTGCAGATGAAAAAGGAGAGAAAGTAACAATTAGCCTAAACCCTTCTCCTATCGCAAGCTTTGTTGCTTATCCACAACCAACTGATGTGAACAACCCATTTGTTAATTTTATAGATAATTCAATTGGACATACCAATGCTGTTTGGAATTTCTATAATAATATTACTAATGATACTATAATAAATAATTCAAAATTTATTCATGAGTTTAGTGCTATTGCTGATACTCATTTGGTAACTCTTAACATTATTTCTGATAGTGGGTGTGTTAGTTCAGTTACTCAAACAATATTTATTAATGAAGCATTTAGTTGTTTTATTCCTACTGGTTTCACACCAAATAATGATTTATACAATGATCACTTCCTTCCAGTTACTAGAGGAGTGACAGATTATAAATTATCGATTTATGATCGATTTGGATCAAGAGTGTTTGAAACAGATAAATACACTGATACATATTGCATGTATGGTTGTGATCAAGCTTGGGATGGTAAAATAAATAATGGGACTGAAAATGCAATCGGAGGAATTTATGTATACAGCATAGTTATCATTGATTTTAACGGTAAAGAAAGAAATTTTGAAGGTACAGTAACCTTAAATAGATAATTTTCGTTACCAATTTAACATATTAACTTAACGCATAAGACTTATTATTTTATTGATAATTAATATTATTTTAGAAAATGAAAAAAATACTTCTGATTCTTTTTTATTCACTAGTAGTTAGTGATTTTAAAGACAAACCCTTCATCTATAGAGGAACATTAAGGTTGATTAGATAATATGCAAAAAATTAACTGAACGCATAAGACTCAATTCTTTATTTAATTAATAAATTAATAAATAATATTATTTTTGCAGCATGAAAAAAATATTTATACGACTTTTTTCTCAAACCTTAAACATTAGTAAAAATTTAAAAATTGGACTAATAGTTTTCGTATCAATTATATTCTCGACTGAGACTTTTGCTACTCATGCCGCAGGTATGGATATTTCTTATGAATGCATATCACAAGGAACAACTTCAGACACCTATAAAGTTACCCTAAAATTCTATAGAGATTGTGACGGTATACAAGCCCCATCATATCTTCAGTTAGATTACTCTTCTACTTGTGGGAATGGATCAGCAACACTTAATCAAGTAGGCTCAGCAGTTAACATAAATCCTGCTTGCCTTTCTTTTTGTAATGGAGGAAACAGTATAGGAATAGAACAATATACATATGAAGGTACAATAACTTTATCTCGCTGTTCTAATTGGGTACTCTCAGTTTGTGAGGCTGCTCGTAATAATGCCATAACGACAATAAATAATCCTGGGAACCAGGACTTATGCGTTGAAGCCACATTGAACAATACAGTATATTGTAATAACTCTCCGACATTCTCACAATACCCTACTCCATTTATTTGTGCAGGAAATTTTTATTGTTATAATAATGGTGCAATTGAAATAGATGGCGATTCTTTAGTATATTCACTAGTCACTCCTCTTAATACAAATACTGGTGGTACGGTAAATTATATAGCACCTTATTCGGCAATAAATCCTGTTGGAGGAGGCTCTTCTTTTGACCCTGTAACAGGTAATCTTTGCGTTACAGCGCCTAGCATTATATCTGGTGTACTAGCAATCAAAATCCGCGAATATAGGAATGGAATACTAATAGGAAGTATTATTAGAGATATTCAAATAAATGCTTTTAGTTGCACAACAACAAACCCACCTTCATTATCAGGAATTGACTCATCAACAGTAGTTGATATTACTAACGTAAATACTTATACTATTGAGGTAAACTGCCCTAATGGCTCCCAAAATATTAATTTTGATATTAACACTATTAATAATAACCCCCCTCCCC
>Ga0209482_1000947_pt1 | contig 22200 bp, 23 predicted proteins | sample CoawatmetaG10DNA_FD_187512 | JGI IMG/M metagenome (GOLD analysis project Ga0209482, IMG submission 187512) | Marine microbial communities from the West Antarctic Peninsula - Coastal water metaG104-DNA (SPAdes) (version 2) | ecosystem: Environmental > Aquatic > Marine > Coastal ...
GAAAGGATATTATCTTCAACCGACATTTTTCTAAATACTGATGCTTCCTGCGCTAAATACCCTACTCCCATTTGAGCACGCTTGTACATAGGTAATTTGGTAATGTCAGTATCATTTAAATAAACAGCTCCTTCATTGGGCTTCACCAAACCAACCATCATATAAAAAGAGGTAGTTTTTCCTGCGCCATTAGGACCTAATAGCCCAACTATTTCACCTTGTTTTACCTCAACAGAAACGCCTTTAACTACTGCTCTTTTACCATAATACTTAATGATATTATCTGCTCTTAAAATCATGCTGTTTTCTTTTCTTGATTCTTAATTACTCTAGCTGAAATTTTAATACTTAACTCATACAATATGATTAACGGAAAGGATACCAAAATTTGTGATGTAATATCAGGGGGAGTAATTATTGCTGATAAAATAAGGGTAACCACCATGGCATGCTTACGGTAAACACGCATGAAATCAGGGGTTAAAAAACCTATTTTTGTTAAAAAATACACCAAAATTGGCAATTCAAAAATAATACCGTTGGCTAAACTAACTGTAGTAACTGTTGATATAAATGAGGTTAAACTAATCTGATTAGCAACCGTGCTACTTACTTGGTAAGACCCTAAAAAATTAACTGAAAGTGGCGCAATTACATAATAGCCAAACAACACTCCAAGCGCAAATAATACTGAACTGAAAAATACTACTCCCCTCGCTAGTTTTGTTTCCGAATTATAAAGTGCAGGACTTATAAAACGCCATAATTCCCAAAAAACATAAGGGAATGCAACAATAAATCCTGCGAAAATAGATGTAGTTATATGAGTTGAAAACTGTCCACTCATACTTATGTTCATTAAAGTAAATGGAGAATCCTCCATACAAAGAGCATCATTTAATCCCAAAAAGTTGGAGACACTACATAAAGCTCGGTAAGTAGGGAAGTCAGGACTTTTAGGCCCTAAAAGAATCAAATCAAAAACGATCTCTTTATAAATAAAAGCAATAACAGCAAAAAACATAATTGCACCGGCCGAACGAATGAGGTGCCACCTAAAAATTTCCAGATGATCTAAAAATGACATTTCCTTTTCTTGCTCTTCCATTAAACCACTCCTTCTTTAATAATTTCATGAATATGTACTATACCAACATAATTAGCATTATCCATAACTATCATTTGACTAATATTATTTTGTTCCATTAATTGCAAAGCATCATAAGCTAGTGTGTTTATATCAATCGTTTTAGGATCAATACACATAATATCAGTAGCTTTAAAAGTAGAAAAAGAATCTCCTTTCTCTAACATTCTCCTCAAATCACCATCTGTAATAATACCTTTTAATATATTATTGTCCAGTACTGCTGTAGCGCCTAATCGTTTTTTAGAAATTTCAATTATTACCTCATTGATAGTTGCATCTGCATTAACTGACGGATTACTATTTTCACTGAGTATATCTGATAATTTCAAATATAATCTTTTACCCAATGTTCCTCCAGGGTGAAAACGAGCAAAATCTTTATGCGTAAAATTCTTACAAGCCAATAAAGTAACGGCTAAAGCGTCTCCCATTACTAATTGTGCAGTAGTTGATGTAGTTGGCGCCAAATTATTAGGGCAAGCCTCTTTTTCCACACTTACATCTAAAGCAAAGTCCGACTCTCTAGCTAAGAAAGAATTCATATTACCAGTAATTCCAATCAAAGAATTACCCATATTTTTAATAAAAGGTACAATAGCTTTTATCTCAGATGTATTCCCACTTTTAGAGATACACAATACAACATCTCCTTTTTGGACATTTCCTAGATCGCCATGAATAGCATCAGCAGCATGTAAAAACACAGCTGGCTGTCCAGTGGAATTAAAAGTAGCCACCATTTTGCTAGCAATATTGGCGCTTTTCCCAATTCCAGCAACAATTAAACGGCCTTTGGATTTCATAATCAGCTCAATAACAGCAGCAAAATCATCATTGATGCTATTTTCTAAATTCTGAATTGCCATTGCTTCTAATGCAACTGTATCTTTTGCAATTTTTTTTATTTCAGCTGAAGATTTCATAAAAATAAAGTAGTATATTCGTTCTCAAAAACAAGAACAAAAGTATTACTTTTATATTAAGAATGAGCATTTCTAAAGAAACACTAAACAAAAACCTAAAAAGCATATTTGGCTTCAATAGCTTTAGGGCAGATCAAGAGGACATCATCCTTAACTTGCTAGAAGGAAAAGATAGTATGGTAATAATGCCAACAGGTGGAGGGAAATCCATGTGTTATCAATTACCAGCTTTAATATCTGACGGCTGTGCAATTGTGGTATCACCACTTATTGCGCTAATGAAAAATCAAGTAGATGTGTTAAGAGGACACTATCAGAATGATAGTATTGCCCATGTACTTAACTCTTCATTAACAAAAACGCAAACCAATCAGGTAAAGGAAGATATAAAATCAGGGAAAACAAAACTATTGTATGTTGCCCCTGAATCCTTAGTAAAAACTGAGAATACAGAATTTTTCAGATCAGTAAAAATTTCATTTTATGCTATTGATGAAGCCCATTGTATTTCAGAATGGGGACATGATTTTAGACCAGAATACCGTAAACTAAAACAAATAATCGACAATATAGGACAGGCTCCTGTAATTGCACTTACTGCTACTGCAACTCCTAAAGTAAGGCAAGATATAATGAGGAATCTTAAGATAAATGACGGAAAACTATATCTTGATTCATTTAATAGAAGTAACCTTTTTTATGAAATACGTCCTAAAAAAGATGTTGCCAAACAAATAATACAATATATCAGTACTCGTAAAGGAGAGTCGGGAATTGTATACTGCCTTAGTAGAAAAAAAGTGGAGGAAATAGCAGAAACTCTACAGATAAATGGAATAAAAGCATTGCCTTATCACGCAGGTCTAGAAGCAAAAAAGAGAGTAGCACATCAAGAGGCATTCTTAATGGATGATTGTGATGTTATAGTAGCAACTATTGCCTTTGGGATGGGAATTGATAAACCAGACATCAGATATGTAGTACACCATGATATACCTAAAAGTTTAGAAGGATATTACCAAGAAACTGGTCGTGCAGGTAGAGATGGTGGAAAAGGAGATTTAATTACTTTCTATGATTACAAGGACATTGAAAAATTAGAAAAATTTCTACAAGGAAAACCAGTTGCCGAACAAGAAGTTGGTCGATTACTTATAATGGAAACCATTGCTTTTTCTGAAACTTCCATGTGCAGAAGAAAGTACTTACTCCACTATTTTGGTGAAGAATTTGATGCAGTTAAATGTGAGAACATGTGCGACAACTGCAAGGATCCTAAAGAAAAAACAGAAGGAAAAAAATATGTTAAACTCTTACTTGAAGGAGTTTTTGCCTGCCGTGATCGCTTCAAACCAAAAGAAATGGCCAGTATTATGATAGGAGATAGCAATTCGCTTATCAAACAACATATGTCACAGATTGAACATGTATTTGGTTCAGGAAAAGATAAATCAATAGGATTTTGGCATTCGATAATAAGACAAGTATATGTAAAACAACTACTGACTAAAGAAATTGAAAGCTACGGTACGCTTAAAATTACTGAGGCAGGGAAAGAGTATATCAAAAATCCATATAGTTTTGAGATAACGGAAGATCATGACTATGATAATATGAATGTTTCTGACAGTAGTCAGCAAAAAGGAATAGCAATAGACCAGGTACTTTTCAATATCCTGAAAGATTTAAGAAAAAGAGTAGGTAAAGAAATAGGCCTCCCTCCTGCTATCCTATTTATGGAACCTTCTTTAATTGACATGGCTAACCAGTACCCTATAACAATTGAAGAAATGGCACAAGTTCAAGGTGTAGGACTAGGGAAAGCTAAAAAATATGGACAAGATTTCATTAATGCAATTAAGGAATATGTAGATGAAAATGAAATTGATCGCCCTCAGGATATTGTTGTTAGAACAGTAGCCAATACAAAATCAAACAAAATATACATCATACAATCACTAGATAAAAAACTATGGATTGATGATATTGCAAAAGGAAAAGGACTTAACCGAGTTGAACTACTTACCGAAATGGAAGAGATAGTTGAAAAAGGAACTCGCCTTAACTTAGATCATATTATCCTAGACATGATGGAAGAAGATGAACGAGAAGATATTCATGATTTCTTTAAAGAGACAGAGGAATTCTCCTTTGATGAAGCTAGAATTGAGTTTGATGAAGATGAATTTAATGATGACGAGATTCGCCTATTAAGGATTGACTTCATCTCAAAAGTAGCAAATTAATGAATACCCTTATTTTATCCAGCTCATTATCCGAAAACTCACGCTCGTATTTGTTATGTAAAGCAGTAGAGCAAGAGTTAATTTCAAAAGGAAACAATATAACTTTTGTTGATTCAAAAGAAATTCCTATGCAACCTTTTCATAGAGAAATAAGTGAGGAAATGAAAGCACTTAGCGAACAGGTAGGAAAAGCGGACAACATTATAATTGGTATGGGAGTACATTGCTATAGCATTAATGATTCCTTAAAAGTTTTACTAGAAGGTTGTTTTGGAAAAGCAACAGGGAAATTTTTTGGCATACTATGTGCTGCAGGAGGTGAAAGAAGCTACCTTGTAACACAACACCTTACTCAAATATGTATGAATGAATCGCGTATGATGCAGTTGCCTAGAGTTGTTTATGCTACTGGTAACGATTTTACAGAAAACAGAATTATATCCAAAGAATTATCGGAAAGAATAGAGCTCTTTTCAGAAGAATTCCATTCGATAGGAAATAAATTACTCGCCTAATTTTTAATGGCTAGATAAGCCATTAGTCCCATCCCCACTTTTAAGGAAGATTCATCAATATTGAAACGAGAAGTGTGCAAACCATGGGTAATTCTTTTACTCTTTTTAGCCGTACCTAAACGGTAAAAACAAGAAGGAACTTGATGAGAATAATACGAAAAATCCTCAGCAGTCATTCTAATAGGTAAATCAATTACATTTTCTGCACCCATATATTCTTTTGCAAAAACAATTGACTTTTTAGCTAACGCTTCATCATTCACCAAACACGGATAACCCTTACGAATATCAAAATCAATTATCAAACTATAAGCTTCAGCTATAGTGTTAGCTATTACTAGCATCTTTTCATGAGTCTTAATTCTAAAATCTTCATTCATTGCTCGTAAAGTACCTTTGAGTTTTACCTGCTCAGGAATAACATTAGTTGAACCTAAACCCTCAATAAATCCGATTGCTAAAACACAAGGTCTATCTTTCTCTTTCTTAGAAAATTCATCAAGGGCAGTAATTAACTTTGCAGCTGCAAGTAAGGGACTATTATATTTTTCGGACAATGCAGCATGCCCTCCTTTCCCTTTAATGGTAATATGCAATTCATCAGTTGATGCCATATATATTCCTGGTCGGAAACCTACTTTTCCCACTTCTAAATCAGGAAATACATGTTGACCAAGCATTTTTTCAACCTTAGGGTTATCAAGCACACCTTCTTTTATCATTTGTTGTGCTCCACCAGGAAGCATCTCTTCAGCAGGCTGAAAAATAAATTTTATACTTCCCTCCCATTCTGTTTTTAAAGTATTTAAAATATTTATAACACCTAACAAGGATGCCGTATGTGCGTCATGACCACAAGCGTGCATTACACCATTATTTACCGAACAATAATCAACTTCATTTTCCTCAACAATAGGTAAAGCATCAAAATCGGCACGCAAAGCAATTGTTTTCGAACTCGGATTATTTCCTTTAAGCAATACTACAATTCCAGTATCGGCTATATCCTCAGTAAAAGGGATATCCCAACCACTAAGTACAGACTTAATATAAGCTGACGTTTTATATTCGTTAAAAGAAAGTTCAGGGTTTTTATGAAGATGTCTTCTAATAGATACCACCTCATCAAAAATACTTTCGGCTAGTTGTTTTATTTTAGCTATCATTTTGAAGAAATAAGTTTAATAGCCCCAAGTAACATGATCACACCAAAAACTCTCCGCACCATTTGAGGAGGTAAACTAAGGGAAAGCTTAGATCCTAAATATCCGCCAATAACAAAAGTAAAAGCAATGACAATAGCATATTCCCATTTTACAAATCCTTCCTTATAATAATTAATAGCAGCCAGAATACCAATAGGAGGTAACATAGCAAAAAGAGCTGTCCCTTGAGCCTCATGCTGAGTTAAACCCAAAAAAATAATCAATAAAGGTATCATTAAAATACCACCACCAACACCTACTAAACCGCTAAGAACACCAGCTAGCAAACCAATAATAATCAAGATTATAAAAGTTGAAACACTCATACTACAAATTTAAAAAGGAAAAACAGGTACAGGCAAGCGAAAACGGATAGTTTTAACACACTAATTAACATATCTTTGCCAGAAGAAAGACAGTAAAAAAACTAAAATAATAGCTATGAAAGTCAAATCCTTTACATTCAATCCTTTTCAAGAGAATACTTATGTGGTATATGATGATACTAAGGAGTGTATAATTATAGATCCAGGATGTTATAGTGAAAAAGAGAGAACAGAATTAAGGAGATTCATTACGGGTGAAGGGTTAAAGCCAGTAAAACTGATTAACACCCATTGTCATATTGACCATGTGCTTGGTAACAAGTTTGCAAGTGAACTTTGGGATTTAGAACTCTATATGCATAAAGAAGATTTACTATTACTTGAAAACGCAGGAAGCATTAGTAAAATGTATGGCTTGGATGATTATGAAGGATCACCTTCTCCAAAACATTTTTTAGCAGAAGGGAATACCCTAAATTTTGGGGATAGTAGTTTCAATATACTATTTACACCAGGACATTCACCAGGACATATTTGTTTGCATAGCCAAGAAAACAATTTAGTAATTGCTGGAGATGTACTTTTTCAAAGAAGTATAGGGCGTACTGATTTGCCAGGAGGAGATCATAATGCGCTTATCAACAGCATTAAAAGCAAACTATTTACCTTAGATAATGAAACAAAGGTGTACTGCGGGCACGGACGGAGTACTACAATAGGATATGAGAAGGAGCATAATCCACACCTACAATAGGCACAGAATAAAAGAGGATGGAAGCAAACCTCATATCCTAAAATTTTTATAATTTACTATATAGCACAACTCATATCTTCCCCACAACATAAAGGAGATTTGATTTTACCATGTCCATTTGGGCATTTCGAAATCTGCACCTCCCTACCGTCATCTAACTTGAGTACATCATTAACTAATGGCACATCACACTTACCACAAGTTGCATTAACAGTCATACCACATTTATCACACTTATAAGTTTCCATAATATCCTAAAATTTTTATAATTTACTATATAGCACAACTCATATCTTCCCCACAACATAAAGGAGATTTGATTTTACCATGTCCATTTGGGCATTTCGAAATCTGCACCTCTCTAGCGTCATCTAACTTGAGTACATCATTAACTAATGGCGCATCGCACTTACCACAAGTTGCATTAACAGTCATACCACATTTATCACACTTATAAGTTTCCATAATATTTTTTAACAAATATAAGGAAAAAGTTAAAACCATGGGATAAAATAATTTCTTTCAGCTGGACTTTTTCTTTTATAATATAATTCTTCTTTTCTCATAATCCAACACTAATAAATAATACATAAACACCCCAAATGCATACAAAGCAGCTGTTATATAAAAGATATAAGCATAAGGTAGGCCTTCAGCTTTTAAGTACCTAAATATTTGCGAACTGAAAAACCAACTTCCACTCCAAATTGCTGCCATAATAGCACTTAGCATTTCCTGGTTTTTCTTTCCCACATAATTCATAGTAAGTTCGGAAGTCATAGGGGCGGCCATATTCATAAGTGGAGTTCTTATCCAAAAGCATAAAACAGCTATAGGAAATGCCCACCAATATTGTGTAAAAAACTCAGTTGTAGCCAAAGCAATCAAAGCAATAACTGCAGTAGTTTGGGTGTAAGTAATTCCTTTTTTAAATCCTAACTTATTTTTTATATTAGGAACAAGTAAGGCCAAAATAGCAACTAATACACTAGCAACTCCACCTATAACAGCAAATCCTGTAGAATCTACTTGAAAATTATGAAAAAAGAATAAATTAATGAAGGGAATAGTTAAACCCGCCCCAACAGCAATAATAAGCGTAGGAATAATAGCCTTAAGCAACAAAGCCCAATCATAGGATTTCCATTGCAAACCTTTTTTGACAGGTACAACTAAATCCACCTTCATTTTTAACAAATAATACACGCCAAAAAATCCTATAAAAGCAATAAATAACAAAATAATACCTTCATCAATTTCTTTCATAAATTGCCCAAAGCCGAAGATGATTATTCCACTTAAAATTGTACCAAAACTATGAGTTGCATAATTTAAGGATATAGCATGCGATTGATTCGCAACTGAAGTATTTCGCATTACATAAGGCAAAGCACTTACTTGAAACAAAGTAAAAACAATCCCCCATAAAATAAATAATGTTGGCAAATACTGATACAAAGCATATTGCACTGCCAAAACAAGTGCGATAGCAACCGTAGGTACACCTAAGCTTCCTAGTATAAAAAAAGGTTTTAATGGTTTTCCTTTTATATAAAACCCCAAAGGAAATGCTAACAACATAACTGCCAAAAAGCGGTAGGAAATAAAATTAGCTATCTCAGGATCAGAGAATCCTTGCTTTGCTAAATAGATATTTAAAATCAGAAAGAAAGCCGCCCCAATTAACTGAACAAAAAACTCTGCCTTTATCATCAAAAGAACGTGTTCTTCTAATTGTAAATATGACTTAATAATTTTTTTCAAAATAGAATATTACGAATTTTAAAATTCCTGAATCACCTCCATTAAAGTACGAAAAGCAACTGCCTTAGCACCATAACGAGCAACATGTTTTTGTTGTAAATCAGGAGCAGAATTAACTTGATATTGATGCAAATCCTTCATTGTTTTGCAGGTATATGCAATAGCAAAAGTATTGTCACTATCCCCTTGTACTATCACTCTATTTATCTGTGATTTTGAAAAAAAACCAGTAGCCATTACCTCAGGAATATGTACATCTCGCATCCATGCTAGCCAATCTACCTCAATACTTTCTTCTACACTTACGGTTACATTATAAATTATCATTTTTCATCATTTAAGTTATCGCCTCTTAAGACTCTGAAACGCTTTCTAGCTTCTGCAACAAAAATACTACTGTTATGTTCCAATAATATTTTTTCGTATAGCTCCATAGCTTTTTCAGGATTACTTAAAGTATTATCATACAGTTTTGCCATTTTGTAAAGCGCATCATCAGCCAAAATATCATAATTCCAATCAGTTGCAATCTTATTATACATTTCCAATACCATATCCGTATTGTTCAATTGCATGTATATTTCGGCTTTTTGCATGTATATTTCATCAGACAAAGTATGACCGGGGAAAACAGTAATCACTGAATCATACTTAGCAATTGCCTTTTCATATTTCTGCTGATAAAACAGCAAATCCGCAGCTGCAAACACTTCCATAGCAATAGCAGAAGTATCTAAGTTTAGATTATCTATAATCAACAAAGATAAATCCATAGCATCATTGGCTATCAGTTTTGAAGTAGATGCTTTCAAGGCTCCTAACTGAGCCTGAGCCCAATAAAAATCACCTTGATAATAAGCAATTTTTGCTCGTCTTAATTTTGCCTTATGCCCTATTGGGTTTTCTTTAAAGTCCTTTTCTACTTGTGAATAATACAATAAGGATTCCCAAATGTTTCCTAAAAGTAATTGCACATCAGCATACTCTAGTTTACATTCTGCCAGATCGTACTTATCAATACCTGGCACTTCCATAGCACTTAACAATATAGTTTCGGCTGCCAACAAATCATGTAAATAGAAAGCTTTAAAATGTGCATAGTTGGAAAGCAACATTACAGTATTTCTATTCTCTCCTAATTCCATAATCAAACTTTTATATGCATCATCTAAACTACTAACCTCTTGATTTTTGCTATTTAATATTTTGGTTTTGGTGTACAACTTATTAATGTTTGCATCAATAAATAAGAAATTATTTTTTCCCTTTTGAATAACATATTCATAAGCTTTAATCGCCAAATCATAGTATTGTTTATCCAAGAAAATTTCTGCCAAATCAAAAACTTCCTCACCATCAGCATCTGTACGCTTGTCTAATGATTTGGCTTGCCTGAATGCCATTTCATATTGCGCATTTTGCATAAAAAGCCAAATAAGCAGCTCAGAAAACTCAGTTCTAGCCTCCTCTTGTCTTACAAAAGGTAATAATTGTTTTTTTACTAATTGATAACTGCTCTCACTTTTAATTCCATCATTATTTAAAAATAATTGCACTCGTGCAAAAACCATTGACTTTTGCTTTGGGTTGCGCTTTAGCTCATTTAAGTACTCTACAATCATCAAATCCACTTCACCTAATTGCGCATATAGTTGTGCCTTTTGCGTACCAAAATGAGATTTAGCATTTAGCTTTTCGGATAATATATACACCCGCAAAGCATCACCATACATTTCATATCGCCTAAAAGTATTGGCTAAATTTATTGCTTGAGATTGCTGTCCTGTTAAATTTTCGAATATTTTTTTAAAAGTACGGTCTGCCTTTTTAGTATTTCCACTTTTCCTCTGAACTATACCAACTTCTAACTGATAGTTCAAACTATTAGGATAAATTTTAGCCACCTTTTTTGCTAATTTCTCAGCCTGCTTATATTGTTCTGTTTTTAATAAAGAACCAAAGTAGGGAATATAATATGCAACTGAAAATCGTTCCTTATTCAGCTCATCATAAATAGAAATTGCTTTATCATACTCACCATTTACATAGTATTGATAGGCCAATTTTTGTTCTCCATGCTGTGCAATAGCAAAGCAAGAAATTAGCATAAATACAAATAGTAAACGCATTTATTTTATGATATCAAAACCTGTATAAGGCTGTAATGCCTTTGGAATTTTTATTCCCTCAGCAGTTTGGTTATTTTCAATAAGTGCTGCATAAACTCTTGGCAAAGCCAAAGCACTTCCGTTTAAAGTATGGCACAATTGTGTTTTACCATTTTCATCCTTATATCGTAATTTCAATCGATTAGCTTGATAGCTTTCAAAATTAGAAACTGAACTTACCTCCAACCATCTTTCTTGCCCAGCAGAATATACTTCAAAATCAAAGGTAAGTGCTGATGTGAAACTTAAATCACCACCACACAATTTTAAAATTTTATACGGCAATTCTAATTCGTCAAGTATACTAGCTACATGGCTTACCATAGAATCTAAAGTTTCATATGATTTCTCAGGATGTTGAACTTGAACAATCTCTACTTTATCAAATTGATGTAATCTATTTAAACCTCTAACCTCTTTACCGTAAGAACCTGCCTCACGTCTAAAACAAGGAGTATAGGCAGTACACATAATTGGAAATTCCTTAACAATTACATTACGAAAGAAATTAGTTACTGGAACCTCAGCTGTTGGAATTAAATACAAATTATCTTCTGTCGAATGATACATCTGACCTTCCTTGTCTGGAAGAGCTCCAGTACCAAAACCTGATGCCTCATTCACTAAATGAGGCGGAAGATATTCAGTATATCCTGCAGCTGTATTTTTATCTAAGAAATAAGCAATTAGAGCTCTTTGTAACTTTGCCCCTTTATCAACATAAACAGGAAAACCTGCCCCTGTTATTTTATTTCCAAGTTCAAAATCAATCAGATTATAGTCAGTCGTTAATTCCCAGTGAGGCTTAGCCCCTTCCATTAATGTTGGTATTTCTCCTACCTCTTTTAATGTTATATTATCTGCATCCGATTTCCCTGTAGGCACAGTAGGATGTGGGATATTTGGTATCTGAACTAAAATATCCTGAATTTCTTTTTGAAGATCAGCTTGCTTTGTCTGCAATGCTTTTGAACTTTCTTTAAAAGTTAACGATTCTTGCTTTAAGACATTAGCTTCAGCTGCCTTGCCTGTTTTATACAATTCTCCAATCTGTTTGGCCAACTGGTTTCCTTTTGCCAACAACTCATCCGCTTGCTGTTGTGTAGCTTTACGCTCATCATCTTTAGCAATTACAGCATCAAACAAATCAGTAGCATCCATATTCTTTACCTTAAGTAAAGTTATATAACTCGCCTTGTTTTCTCTTATCTTATTAATGTGTAGCATCTTAATTCTTGGGTTTATCTATTAATGAAACAAATGTAAATAAAAAAAACTCCTGATTACTCAGAAGTTTTCTTAATTGTGAGTATAGTGTAATCCTTAGTTTACAACTTCATTTTCAACAGAAACATAGGATCTATTATTTCTTTTCTTAGTAAATTTTACTTTACCATCAGTTAATGCAAATAGAGTATGGTCTTTCCCCATTCCAACATTTTCTCCTGGATTGTGTACTGTACCTCTTTGACGAACGATAATGTTACCTGCAATGATGGCTTGACCACCAAAGATTTTTACACCTAATCGTTTACTTTGCGACTCTCTACCATTCTTTGAACTACCCGCTCCTTTTTTATGTGCCATTTTCTTAAGTTTTTATTTCTACTTATTATTCAGCTTTTTTAGCTGTAGTTTTTTTTGCTGGTGCTTTTTTAGCAGCTGGCTTTTTAGCAACAGTTTTCTTTACTGGCGCTTTTTCAGCAGCTGGTTTAGCTTCCTTTTTAAGTGCCGCTTTTTTGGCAGCCGGAGCTTTAGCATCAATTGTAAGGATTTCTAATTTTGTTAAATACTGTCTGTGACCGTTTTTAACTTTATATCCTTTTCTTCTTTTCTTTTTGAAGACGATTACTTTATCGCCTTTCAAGTGCTCAAGTACTTTTGCAGTTACTTTAGCTCCTGTTATAACTGGGGCGCCAACATTTACCGTACCAGCATCATCCAACAAAAGAACTTTATCAAAATCAATCTTTGATCCTTCTTCTGCGACTAACCTGTGTACAAATATCTGCTGATCTTTTTCAACTTTGAATTGTTGCCCTGCTATCTCAACTATTGCGTACATTATTATTATTTTTTTAAATATGGGCTGCAAAAGTACACAATCTGAGAAAATGAACAAAAAATATGCTAACTTTTTTGAATAGATAAGATTAGCAAGCAATTAATAAATAAAAATACTAATAAAAATTATAGTTTTGCTTCATAAAACTAAATCAAACAATGAACAGAATTTTAGCCCTGCTATTATCTGTTACTAGCATAATAGCAACTGCACAAGAAAGATGCGGTACAGAAGCTCATACTAAAAGTATAACTGATAACAACTCAAGTTATGCACTAGCAAGAACCAACGTGAATGCCCAGCTATTTAGTTGGGTTTTTTTTATTCACCAAATATACTCCACTCAGAATAATAGCTACGGCTAAAATATGATGTATGGTAATAATTTCTCCATCAAACACACCCCATAAAATAGCAATAATTGGAATCAAGTAAGTAACAGAGGAAGCAAAAATAGCTGACGATCTACTAATCAGTTTATTGAAAATAACAACTGCTGAAGAAGTACCTACAACTGCCAAAAGAGCAATATAGAGCATGGCTTCTATCCCTTGATCTGTTTTGGCAAGCGTTAAGAAATCAGCATTAAAAATATAAAAAGCAGAAAGCGGACCAATAATTGAGAAAGCCAAAGCAGTAATTGAAAGCGCATCAATATCCTGAAGGTATTTCTTAATCACATTAATACTTACAGCATACATCACAGTAGCTAAAACAACTAAGAGTACATAATTATTAATTTCAACCCCTCCTCCCATACTAAATAGAGTAAGGAAAACTGCCCCACAAAGCCCCAGCAAAACACCAGCAATATTTGTCTTTGAAGGCCTGGATTTAAAAAAGTAAATACCTAACAGTAAAGTAAATAGAGGCACTAAAGAATTCAAAATTCCAACTAACGAACTATCTAATTGTGTTTGAGCCTTTGTAAATAAAAAAGCAGGAATTCCATTCCCAAAAAATGCCATTACAACAATAGGAAAAATGTGTTTCTTACTGACTTTCTTGAATGCCTGAAACAAAAATGGAACTAAGGAAAGGAAAGCAATAAACAAACGCAAGGCAGCTACCTGAACATCACTAAAAACTAACAAACCCTTTTTCATCAAAATAAATGAACTTCCCCAAACAGTTGCCAGAAACAAAAGTGTTAGATAATTTTTAATTGACTTTTCCATAGTATTTATTTGGCGGCAAATATATGCCCAAATCTAATAGATTTTCGATTTTTTAAATGCTATTTTTGCCATAATGAATACTTCACAAAAAAGAATAGTAACTTATTGGCTCTATCTAGGACTTATTTTAGTTGGAATAATGATTATTATTGGTGGAATAACTAGATTGACACATTCAGGACTTTCAATGGTCGAATGGAAATTAATTGGGGGAACAATTCCTCCTTTGAATGAAAATCAATGGCAAGAAACATTTACTAAATATCAGCAATTTCCAGAATATAAAAAGATAAATACTGGAATGAGTTTAAGCGAATTTAAAGCTATCTTTTTTTGGGAGTATTTACACAGGCTATTTGGTAGACTAATTGGACTTATTTTTATTATACCTTTCCTTATTTTTTGGACAAAAAAATGGCTCGACAACTCACAAAAAAAGAAATTACTGATCCTTCTTGGACTAGGCGCGCTGCAAGGATTTTTAGGCTGGTTTATGGTGGAAAGCGGACTAGTTGATATTCCTGCAGTAAGTCATTATCGCTTAGCGACACATTTATTAACAGCATTTACCCTCATGTGCTATATATATTGGTTAATCCTAAGTTTTAACAATGTAGAAAGACAACCAAACCAAATAATAAACCGACTTAGCAAGTGGCTAATTAGCCTTTTAGTCATTCAGATTATTTATGGTGCTTTTGTAGCAGGCTTAAAAGCAGGCTATTTACTTCCTTTAGAAGGAGGTGTTTTTAAAAGTATTATTGGTTATTCCTTAAGAAGTGCAAATGATTTTAGCTTACTCAACAACGGCTTTGATATTCAGGCTTTTCATAGGATTTTTGCTTGGGTTGTATTTGTAATATCAATCATCATTTACAATAAATCGAAAAACACTAACTTGAAAACTACTGGAATGCTAGTATTTGGGTTAGTCATTACGCAAATTTCATTAGGAATTGCAACCTTACTATTAAGGGTGCAAATTCACGTAGCTACCACTCATCAATTTATAGCAATTCTACTTTTACTGGCAGTGATTCGTCTTACTTATCTTTCCAGCGAAAAGTCTCAATCAAATGCTTAACATCATATTTTAGAAAATTATTGATTGGCAATATAGAATCATTTATTTCAGTATTAAAATAAAGAGCTCCTCTAAAGAAATGATTAACACTATCCGTTAAATAAAACTGAGTAGCTGTAGCTGAAACACCATCATAATCGTACAACACGCCATACACCTTTAAAGAATCATTAACATAAAATTGTTCAGTGATAGCATCAGCTATTGCGTTGTGTTTGTATGCTAATTTCTGTGATTGCTTAGCATGCTCATTCAGATTGTTTTCTAATGCAAAGTAGGAAAGATACAACACTCCATTTTGGTTAGGAAAAACAATGTTTATCAAGCAATTATCATTCTTTTTCTTTAATTGACTATATACTGGGAATTCAAAATCAAAAGGACAATTAACTGCTATTTTTTCATATTCTTTTACAGGAAAATCCAGTTTAATAAGCGCTTTAGGTTTTGGCGTATAGTCAGTATTACAAGACAAAAATAATACTGATAAAAAAAGCAATAATCTACTTCTCATCAATGCTCACTTTTAAGCGTTTTATTCGCCTTACATCAGCAGATTCAACCAACAAAGTATAAGGAGCTATCCTGCAACTTTCTCCAATCTTTAATATCCTCCCCTCTAACTCAAGCACTAATCCTGCCAAAGAATCTGATTCACCTTTAATTTCCTCAAAATAATCCATTTCACCTTTTACTACTTTAAGAAAATCATTCAAAGAAATTTTACCTTCAAAAATAAAATTATTGTCATCTAATTTAGAATATATATTCTCTTCCTCATCAAATTCATCATTTATCTCCCCAACAATTTCCTCTAAAACATCTTCTAAAGTTACAATCCCTGATGTCCCTCCGTACTCGTCAACCACAATAGCAATATGATTCTTCTTTAGCTGAAATTCTTTTAGTAAGTCATTAATCATTTTTGTTTCAGGAACATAATAAGGAGTCCTACATAATTTCAACCAATTAAAATCATCACTTTCGTCTAAGAAAGGAATTAAGTCCTTAATATATAGTATTCCTAATACGGTATCAAACTGTTCTTTATATACAGGAATACGAGAAAAACCTGAGGAAATAACAAGTTGAAGAACCACTTTGAATTTTGTTTTATGCTCAATTGCTAACACATCAACTCTTGACTTCATTACTTCTTTAACATCTGTGTTTCCAAACTCCACAATAGATCTTAATATTCTTCTTTCATCTTCTTTACTTTCGTGTTCAGTAATATCCAAAGCTTTAGTTATTTCTTCAAAAGAGACTTCAGTTTGGCTTTGTGCCAAGCGTTTATCAATAAAATTAGTAGAGGACACTAGCAAATAACTAAGTGGATAAAATACCTTTTGCAAAAACAATAATGACTTGGCCATATTAAACGAAAATTGTTTTGCATTCTGATTGGCATATACCTTAGGTGTAATTTCACCAAAAAGAACTAATAAAGAAGTAATAATTACTACTTGAAAAATTAATTCTAAAGACGATCCTTCTGGGAACGTAAATATCATTGAAGTAAGGTGTGCTGAGAAAACTACAATAGCAACATTAATAAAATTATTAACGATTAAAATAGTTGCTAAGAGCTGATTTGGTTTTTTTAATAAATTAAGAATATCGCTACTCTCCTTTTCCTTTCCTAAGTCATCTAGCTCACTAGCACTTAAAGAAAAATAAGCAACTTCAGCACCTGAAATAAATGCAGAACAAATAATTAACAATAACACAAAAAAGAAACTACTGAGTACTTCAATATTAAAAAAATGAAATTCTACTTCACTAAAAATTGCTAAAAATATCGGGACGGGAATCTCTTCCAAAGTATAAACTATTTAATTAAAATGGTAAATCATCTGATTTATCATCAGTAGTAACAGATTCAGAAACTGATGACGGAGAGTCTTCTTGAGACTGCTTACTGCTAAGCATGTTCATACTGTCGGCCAATATTTCAGTATTATATCTAGTGTTCCCATCTTTATCCTCCCACTTTCTTGTTTTAATTTTACCTTCAATATAAACACTTGCTCCTTTCTTTAAGTACTTTTCAGCCACTTCAGCTAAGCCTCTCCATAATACAACATTGTGCCATTCAGTTTGACTCACACGCTCACCTGCTTTATTCTTATAATTCTCAGTTGTTGCTAAGGAAAAATTTGCAACTGCAACCCCATTATCTAAATACCTTACTTCTGGGTCCTTGCCTAAGTTCCCTACCAATATAACTTTATTTACTCCTGCCATAATTACAATTTTTAATCATTCGAATAATCAACAAATATATACAATTCTACGTTAACTCTATGGTCTCAAAATATTTTTCTGTTAATCGAGATACAGGAAATTCGAATAAGCTATTTTTTGAAATAAGTTCATATTTCTCCAGCACTAAATCAGTAGCTTTTATTTGCCAAAACTGTGCATGGATTTTTTGATGCGAAAGAATATGAATAAATTCGCTAGATACAGATTTAACTTCAAAAGTGGAATTTAAAAATATTCTTGACCATTCATCAGATTGCATAACCTGCTTTTCGTCCAATTTAATCTGGAATTCCAAAAAGGGAAACTCATATAAACCTGTCCAAATCCCAGATTTTCTTTTCCCTAAAAAAACATCACCTTCCTGCTCAATAAATAAATAATGTATAAACCTATCTTTAACTTTGATCTTCTTTGATTTTACAGGTAATTCCGCAACTGAATTGGTCGTATAGGCAATACAAAAATCTTGCATAGGACAACTTGAGCAATTAGGCGATTTTGGTTTACACTGAATAGCTCCAAATTCCATAATAGCTTGATTATAAATAGCCGCTTCTTTTTCAATAAGCAATTCTTGCGATAAATACTGAAACTCCTTTTTCCCGGCAGATGTATCAAAAGGAATACTCACACCAAAAACTCTACTTAATACACGAATAACATTTCCATCAACAACCGCATAAGGCATATCAAAAGCAAAAGAGGTAATAGCTGCTGCAGTATAGACACCAATCCCTTTTAACTTTAATACTTTGTTATAATCTTTTGGAAATTCGCCTCCGAAATTATTTACAATATCTTTAGCTGTAAAATGAAGGTTTCTAGCTCTAGAATAATACCCCAAACCCTGCCACATTTTCAGCACCTTATCCTCAGGAGCATTTGCCAAGTCCTCAATCGTTGGAAACACCTTCAAAAAAGCCAAATAATAAGGCTGCCCCTGCAAAACCCTTGTCTGTTGCAGAATGATTTCCGAAAGCCAAATATGATATGGATTGACAGTGTTACGCCAAGGCAAATCCCTTTTGTTGTTTTGATACCAACTTACTAACTTATTTGAAAAATTCATAACTATCTGAAAAATAAAACAATAAACTCAATAAAAAAGATAAACTCATAATTGCTAAGCTATTTTTTTTTAATATATTTGCAGGCTCAAAATTAGAGAAGAATTTAACATATAATAGAATAAAAGATGACAAAAGCAGAACTTGTTAGTAAGATTTCAGAAAGAACAGGAGTAGAAAAGCTAACAACCTTGGCAATTGTTGAATCAATGATGAATGAAATCAAAGATTCAATTTCAGCTAATGAGGCTGTATTTTTAAGAGGTTTTGGAACATTCAAACCTAAGAAAAGAGCTGAAAAAACAGGGAGAAACATCAAGAAGAATACAACTATCATCATCCCCGCACACCATATTCCAGCTTTTAAGCCGGCTAAAGTTTTTGTAGAGGAAGTAAAAAATAAAGTAAAATAAGCTTTAAAGAGCTAAAAAAATAAATTATGTCAGGAGCTAAGAAAAAGAAAAGATTAAAAATCGCTACTCACAAACGCAAGAAGCGTTCAAGAAAAAATAGACATAAAACTAAATAGATTTTAGTTCTTACTCTAGTTTCTTAAACAAAAAAGTCATGAAATACGATCTTATTATCGATTCAAGACCTTCTGAAGTAGTGATTGCCCTTTTACGTGATGGACTTCTAATAGAACTTCATAAACAAAAGCACGATAACAATTTTTCAGTTGGAGATATTTACCTAGGAAAAGTCAGAAAGACGGTTCCTGGGTTAAATGCATCATTCGTAAATATAGGATATGAAAAAGATGGTTTTTTACACTATCTGGATTTAGGACCTCAATTTAACTCTTTCAAAAACTTCACTAGAAAGGCAATTGACAAGAAATTAAATACTGCTTCCTTAAAAAACTTTAAGAAAGAAGCCAACCTTGAAAAAGATGGAAAGATAAATGATGTTTTAAAAGGTGGAGATTTAATACTTACACAAATTTCAAAAGAACCAATATCCACTAAAGGACCTAGGTTAACTACCGAAATTTCTCTTGCTGGAAGATACATGGTTTTAATGCCTTTTTCTGATCGTGTTTCTATTTCCCAAAAGATTGATGATCCTGAAGAAAAAGCAAGATTGAAAAAATTAATCAGAAGTATAAAACCTCATGGGTTTGGAGTGATTATCCGTACTGTTGCAACAGGGAAAAAAGTAGCAGAGTTAGATAGAGATTTAAAAAATCTGTATAAGAAATGGCAAATTATAAGTAAGAAATTAAAAGATGCACAACCTAATACTAAAATATTAGGAGAACTTAACCGATCGGAAGCAATTCTAAGAGATTTACTAAGTTCAAAATTCAATAATATTCATGTAAACAGTACTGAAGTTCAGGAAGAGTTAAAAGAATATCTTTCTCGCATTTCACCTGAACAAGAAAAGATTGTTTTATTACACAAAAAAGAAACTCCTATCTTTCAGGAATTTAATGTTACCAAGCAAATAAAAGGTGCATTCGGAAAAAATGTAACTATGAAAAAAGGAGTTTACCTTGTAATAGAACACACAGAAGCACTTCACGTAATTGATGTGAATAGTGGTAAAAAAGTTGATTCAAATAAAGATCAAGAAGCAAATGCTTTAGCCGTAAATTTGGAAGCTGCAGAAGAAGTAGCAAGACAATTACGCCTTAGAGATATGGGAGGGATTATTGTTGTTGATTTCATTGACATGAAAAAAGAGAAGAATAGAAATCTCTTGACTGAAAAAATGAAGGAAGCAATGAGTACTGATAAGGCAAAACATAATATTTTACCTCCTACTCGCTTTGGATTAGTACAAATAACAAGACAAAGAGTTCGTCCTGAAATGAATATTGATACTCAGGAAAATTGTCCAATGTGTTCAGGGAATGGGAAAATTGATTCTAGTTTATTACTAATTGAACAGATTGAAAATAAGCTTCACAATCTAACTAAAACTCACAAAGGGAACATTCAAATCTCTACACATCCTTTTGTAGCAAGTTATATCAATAAAAAAGAAGGCTGGTTCTCTACATCCATAAGTAAGCAATGGGGTGCCAAGTTTGGAAGGAAGATAAACATCACACCTGATGAGCGCTTACACTTGTTACAATACAGCGTAGTAAAATAATTTAGTTTTTCTCAGTTGATGTAATTCGCTTATACCAAAGTAAAAAAGGAATAAGTGTCAGAAACATTAACCCTACACCAATAAAATACCCATACCTGATGTTGTCATCAGTATTGAAAAAAGGGAGAGTAAAAGCACCTATCATCAGCATCCTTACCACAATATTTAAAGAACTGAAAACAGAATTAGCTCTACCTATAAGATTATTAGGTACATGATTAAAAAGATAAGTAGTTCTTAAAATTCTCACTCCTGAATTAGCAATCCCAAGTATCAGATTCCCTAAAAAGAATATCCAAAGCACATTGTAAATTGCCATAGCGTAAAAAGCAACAGAGACTAATATCAGCAACAAAATAATTGAAGTCACAGTATTTAACTTCTTAAACACTCTCAATACTAATACACCTGAAAGTATTGCTCCAATAGAATAATAAATTTCAGCAGAAGCATACACATTTCCATCCATTTTCAAAAACTGATACACATAAGAAGGGAGTAAAACATGTACCTCAACCAAAGTAAAGGCGAAAAGCATGTAAGAAAGGAATCCAAAAATAAAAATAATAGGATTTTCTTGCAAATACAAAACACCACCCTTAAGACGAGAAAACAAACCTCCTTTCTGCACAACATCTTTAGCGATTGGCTTGTATTTCATCATCATGAAAATAAAAATTACTGCAATATAAGTAATTGCATCCAAAAGAAAAATTTCATAAATTTCCCAAGCCTTAATATCAAAAGGAAGAACGAAACTAAATCCTGCAATTTCTAAAACATTATTTTGAGTTCCAGTAAGTAATAAAGCAGCAAAAGCACCAGCTAAAACTGAGGTAGTTTGTCCTTGCACTTCAATATAAGAATTTAATTTTCCATAATTTTTTGACTCAGTAATCTCCTGTCCAAAAGCATACAAGTTAGGATAATGTACATTGTAGTTAAAAATGGTAACACCAAAAACTAGAATAACAAAAAAATCAGTTAAATGAGCCATATGAAAACCATACAAAGCAATACTTCCAATACTCAAACCACATACTACATTAATAATGATAAAGAGTTTTTTCCTAGAGTACCTATCAATTAAGGCCCCCGCATACAGACCCCAAAACAAAGTAAGGAAAGTAATCATAATATAGGCAGAAGCAAAAACTTCAGGGCGACTAACAACCTTAACAAAATACCAAGGAATAGCAACCATACTAATTCCTTGAGCTAAACCAGAAATAATATTTGCCAAGAATAAAAGAGTAATTGCCTGTTTGTTTTGCATGGCCACAAAAGTAATATTAATAATCAGATTTGATATCTTTGGGAAATGCACAATAAAAGAGTTTATGACATCAGTATTGCTATTGAGCGCATCAAAAATTATTGCGCT
>Ga0209482_1000948_pt1 | contig 22192 bp, 23 predicted proteins | sample CoawatmetaG10DNA_FD_187512 | JGI IMG/M metagenome (GOLD analysis project Ga0209482, IMG submission 187512) | Marine microbial communities from the West Antarctic Peninsula - Coastal water metaG104-DNA (SPAdes) (version 2) | ecosystem: Environmental > Aquatic > Marine > Coastal ...
AATTTACATTTACATTTTTTTTAAGTTTTAGACAGTTTTTTTTAAGACTTATCTAATTCTAATAAATTCTAAATTAAATCTTTCTATTTTTTAAAGTTTTATATACCTGCCAACTAACGATTAAAATCGTAACTGATATTATTGATGCTGTAAGAGGTCTATTCCATAAAAAATCCCACGATCCATCACTGATTAGCAATGATCTTCTTAAATTTTCCTCCATTAGACCACCAAGAACAAAGGCTAAAATTAGAGGTGGCATTGGAAAATCGTATAAGCGCATAAAAGTTGCAACAACTGCAATCCCAATCATTAAATAAATATCAAAATTATTAAATGACATTACGTAAATTCCAGTAATTGAAAAAAATAGAATAAGTGGAATTAAATAATTTTTAGGCACAGCAAGTATTCTTGCTATGTAAGGAATTAAGGGCAAATTCAATATAAGTAATATGACCATTCCAATATACATAGACATAATAACTGACCAGAAAATTTCCGGGTTAGTTATATAAAGTCTTGGACCAGGCTGAATACCAAAACCTAATAAAGCTCCAAGCATAACAGCAGTAGTTCCACTTCCAGGTATTCCTAAAGTTAATAAAGGAACAAAAGCTCCTGAGCAAGCTGCATTATTTGCTGTTTCTGGTGCTGTTAAACCGTGAACACTTCCTTTACCAAATTTTTCTTTTTCTTCATCACTAACAAAATTTCTTTCCATTCCATATGCTAAAAATGAAGCGATAGTCGCTCCGGCTCCTGGTAAAACTCCAATTAAAAAACCTATCACTGAATTTCGAGGAATAGCTTTTAACATTTGAGTCCTTTCCTCTTTGTTAATTTTGATTGAACCAAGCTCTGTCAATGAAACCTGTTTTGCAACAGCAGAGGGGTCATTTCTTTTTAAAATAATTGTTAATGCTTCACTCATTGCAAAAGTTGCCATTACAACTAAAACAAAGCTTATTCCGTCTGTTAAGTTCATATTATTAAAAGTAAATCTAGTAATATCAGATAAAGAATCTTGGCCTACTGATGCTAACATTAAACCAAGAACTACCATCATCATTGCCTTTATAAACTGACCTTTAGAAGAAAAAGCTGCAATTGCAGTTAGACCTAATATCATTAGAGCAAAATAATCTGGTGACCTAAAAGATAAACTTACTTTTGATAAACTTGGCGCAAGGAATAATAAATATATTGTAGCAAGTGTCCCTCCAGCAAAAGAACTCCATGCAGCTATAGCTAAAGCTTTACCAGCTTTACCTTGTTGTGCCATAGGGTAACCATCAAATGATGTCGCAACAGTTCCCGGAACACCTGGTGCATTTAATAAAATTGATGAAGTTGATCCACCAAATACAGCACCATAATAGACACCAGCCATTAAAATCAATCCTGTTGCCGGATCAAAACCATAAGTAATTGGTATCATTAATGCAATTGCCGTCATTGGTCCAAGACCTGGCAGCATTCCAATGATTGTTCCAAAAAAACAACCAATCATAACCATAAATATATTTTGAAATGTAAGAGCTGTTTTTAAACCAATTAAAATCCCTTCAATCATCCCATTACTCCAATCAGTTTTAAAAATGGATCTCTTAAGTAAATTTCAAGTACCCCATGTAAAAGATACATAAACAGTGCCACAAATGGAAAAGATAATAAAAATATCCATAACCACCTTCTCTCACCTAAAGCGTAGTAAGAGGATGCTAAAAATAGTGATGTAGTTAAGAAATACCCAACTCTTAATATAGTAAAACCATAAATAATTGCGATAAGAACTAATATAGCTGTTTTTTTATATTCCAAACTCTTGTGATCAACTTTAATGGTATTTGCTTCTGGTAAAATAATCTTTAATCCAGAAAAAAACATACCCGCATAACCTAGATAAATAGGAAATGTTTTAGCATTAAAGGGTGAATTTTCATCAAATGAAAAAACTTGAATATTGTAAGCAGTATATAAATATAATGCTGAAAAAATAAAAAAGAGCAGTGATATAATTTTAGTAGTATTTATATTCACTGCTCTAATTTTTAAATAATCCTAAAGGATTATATAACTCCTAATTTCTTCATAAGAGCTGTCATTTCTACAGTTTGCTTTTCTAAGAATTTAACAAAATCCTTATCTGAGTTATAAATATTAACCCAAGCGTTTCTTTTTCTTACAGCTTCCCATTCAGGAGTTTTCATAACTTTACCTAGCATTGTAGATAAAGCTTGTTTATCTTTATTGCTCATATTTGGAGGTCCAAAAAATCCTCTCCAGTTTACGAACTGAACATCATAACCTTGTTCTTTTAAAGTTGGTGCATCAGGTGCATCAGCTACTCTTGATGGTGCAGTAATACCAATAATTCTTACTTGGTCTCTTGCTCCCATAAGTTCACCTAAACCTGTAGAGATAATTTGTGTCTCACCAGATAAAAGTCCAGCTAAAGCTTTTCCACCAGCATCGTAAGGAATGTAAGCTACATCATTTGGATTTGCTCCTGCAGCTTGAAATGCTAAAGCACCAATTAAATGGTCCATACTTCCTCTTACTGATCCACCAGCCATTTTAATAGATTTTGGATCTTTTTTATACGCATCAACTACATCTTTAAAGTTCATGTAAGGTGAGTTTTTTGCTACGGCTATTGCACCGTAGTCACCAATAACACCAGCGATTGGTGTTACATCTTTATAAGATAAAACTCCAGATCCTGAAACATAACCTTTATGTCTAGTGATAGATCTTAAAACTAATGGTGTTGATTGAACCAAGACTGTATTTTTAGGCTGAGTATTAATCATGAAAGCTAATGCTTTTCCTCCACCACCACCTGACATATTTTCAAATGATGCACTTTTTAACATTCCTGATTTTGTTAAAGCTTCTCCAGTACCTCTAGCAGTTCCATCCCATCCACCACCAGCACCACCACCAATTACGAAATGGATTTTATCCATTGCGATTGAATTTGTTGCTGTTGCTGAAAACAATAGGATTGCTGAGAATAATACTGAAATTATTTTTTTTATTTTATTCATTATTTCTCCATAATTTATTATTAAAAATGAAGTAAATTATAGTATCGGTAATAATGCAATAGTATTTTAGTTTTTTCAATCTATAGTTGATTTTTACTTTTAGAATAAAGATATAATAAAATCCTATATTTAAAAAATTAAAAAATAATTATATTCACTAATTTAACAAAACTCTTTTGAAGGTAGTGATAAGTATTAAGATAAATTTATTAATATAGATTAACAACTGCTCTCCAATTTTAAAATGAAGAGCAATTATCTTTATAATTATTTACTTAATAATTTACTTATAGATGAAATATTTTTAACTTTATCTAAATCTTTAATTATCTTTATCAGGGCTTTAGATTTTACTAGTGGCCACCTTGCAAACTCAGCACAACCTAAAAATTTATCAGCAACCTCATCATAAGACATTGGAATTGAAGGACTTCCTTTTCCAAAATCACCTCTTCCTGATATTTTTTTTCCATTCTTTAAATAAATATCAATTATAGTGGTCATTTTATCATATCCAGCAGCTTCTGCTTTTTGATTTTTATAAAAGTTTATTTTTTTAAGCATTGACTGAACATCAGGTTTGTTAATTCTTTTATCTTGATATTCAGGTATATATGCTCTTCTTTGCACTAATAAAATTGCCATAGAATATTCCATACTAAATTTTGCCTGGAATTCATTTTTAGGCCTATGGTGGATTAAAGCATTTTGCATATTATGATTCGTACCTACATCAACTTTAACAACTTGCTCTGCCTTAATATCAAACTTATTAATAAGCTCTAACATTTTTGTCATACCAGGGTGAGTTAGAGATCCACAAGGATGTGGTTTTATAGAAATACCTGGGCTTTTAAATGTCCATGGTCTACCTAATTTACCTTTAATGGAGTTTAAATCATATCCTCCTCCATGAGCTTGGAAAAAACCTCTGGGGGATTCTAAAATTTTATCTGCTGCAGACCAACCGTAATCAACAAGATCGCAAGCTATAACACCACTTTCAGCTGCTCTACCTGCATGTAAAGGTTTAGTCATTGTTCCAAAATTTTCTCTCAAACCTGCACTTAAAGAAGCTGCAATACCTAAGGATTGTTGAATTTTTTCTACACTAAATTTTCTAATCTTGGATGCTGCAGCAGCGGAAGCTAGTGTTCCACAAGTTGCTGTAGAATGGAATCCATGCTGATAATGCCTTGGGGACATGGCTTCAGAGATTTTACACTCCACATCTACTCCAATTAAGTATGCATTTAAGAATTCTTTACCACTTATTTTATTTATCTCACCTTCAGCAAAAGCACTTGGCAAACAAGGTGCTGTTGGATGTGTTAAAAGTCCATAAACCCTATCTGAACCAACTGCTAATTGTGTGTCATCATAATCATCTGAATGAATACCTACACCGTTTGCTAATGCTGCAAACTGACTAGGGACCTTCATTTTTGATCCTATCACTGTTGCTTTTCCTTTAGCAGAATTTTTTTTTATTTGTTTAAACAAGTAGCCTCCTGTTCTAGCAACAGATCCTGATAATGCTAAACCAAAACCATCTAAAATATGTTTTTTAGCTAGCTCAACTACGTTAGCAGGAATATTTTTAAATTTTGTATCATGAATAAATTTAGATACATATTTTGTGAGGTCTTTACCTTTTGAACTATTTATATTTGGTGTGTAGGCTTTTTTCATTATATCTTCCTTTCAGTTAAAAGATTTTTGATTGGTTTGTAAAATAAGCTTAGTAAGGTTAAAGCAAAGAAAGTCAATGCTATCGGTCTTGTAAAAAACATGAATAAATTTTGATCAAAAATAATGATTGATTGTGCAAGAGAGTTTTCTACAAGCCCACCAAGAACTATTCCCATTATTATAGGCGCAGGTGAAAATCCAGATCTTCTTAAAAAAAATCCAGCAACACCAGCAATTAACATAATATAAACATCGACCATTGATTGAGATAGTCCGTACGATCCAACTAAACAAAAAACGAATACAGATGGCCATAAGAATCCTCTTGGTATAAGTGAAATTCTAGAAAAAATTTTGGCTCCTAGTAATCCAAATATCAAAAAAATAAAATTAGCTAAAAACATTGCGTAGAAAATTGTATATAATAAGTCTGGTTGCTGTTCGAATAAGTAAGGACCGGCTCGCAACCCATGAATCTGAAAGCCTCCTAAGATAACAGCAGTTGTTGCAGAACCAGGGATACCCAAAGCAAGTGTTGGAATCATAGCACCGCCAGTTGCAGCATTGTTAGCAGCTTCAGGTGCTGCTACACCTTCAAGCTCTCCTTTACCAAAATTTTCTTTATTTTTTGACCATCTTCTAGCCTCATTATACCCAATCATTGCACTAACTGTTCCTCCTTCTGCGGGAAGAATACCAATAAAAGTTCCAATACCAGATGACCTTAAAATAGTTTTAATACATCCTTTAAACTCTGCAATTGTAGGTAATTTTACTGCTGAAAATTTAATCCTCTCTAATAAAAGCTCACTTTTTGATGCTTGAACAAAAATTTCTGACATCGCAAATAATCCAATCAAAACTGGAATAAAACTAATGCCGTTAAATATTTCACCTACATTAAAAGTAAATCTTGTTATTCCCGTTGTTAAATGAACACCTATTGTTGCAATAAATAAACCGATAAGCCCACCTATTAGATTTTTAACAGGTGATTTTGCACTTATTGATGCTAGCATTGATAAACCAAATATAGCTAAGGCAAAATATTCAGGAGGTCCAAACTTATATGCAATTCTTGCCAATGTGGGTGCAAAAATCATTAAAACTATTAAAGATATAATTCCACCTACCACACTTGATACAGCTGCCATCCCCAAAGCTTTACCCGCCTGTCCTTTTTGTGCCAATGGAAATCCATCAAATGCAGTAGCAGCGGCTGGTGGTGCGCCTGGAGCATTAATTAATATTGCAGTTATTGATCCTCCAAAAGTACCTCCACAATATAAAGCAGCCATGGAAGCTATAGCAACACTGGGTTCTAAATAGATTGTAAAAGGTAGTAATAAAGCAATTGCCATACCAGAACTTAATCCTGGTAATGCACCTATTAAAACACCCACAATAGTTGCTCCAACAATCATAGAAAATGTAGTTAAGTCTAAAATTAAAGTAATTTTACTTAGTATTTCCATTAATAAAAATTTCTAACTATAAAATCTTCAATAATTCCCTGAGGAAACTTAAGTTGAAGTATTAATGTAAATAAAACAAATATAAAAACTGTCATTCCTATTGAATAAAGAAATACATTTAGCTTATCTTTTCTTTGCCATAAAAAAGGAGTAACAAAAGTAAATATAAAAATTGTTAAAACAAATCCTAATTTATCAGCAATCAAAATAATAAAGGCCATAAAACAAAATGTTACGTAGGCATTTTTTTTAATAATTTCTTTTTTCTTATCTAATAAATTTTTATTTTTATATATCTGAAATACACTCAATAAAATTATTAGAGTGAAAATCAACCTAGGCATCATTGTTGGTTGCATTCCTTGAGCTAAAATTTCCGGAACTTCGTCGAATGAAAAAGTAACAATAAATAAAAATATTGTTAATGAAATTATTACTGATAAAATTTTAAAGTCTTTAATCATTTTAATTTGATATTATTTATTTAAGAAAAAGGGGGAGCCGTGTTGACTCCCCCCGTCCATATTATTTTTATAGTTAATTTAACTACTTAGCTAAACCTAAACTTACTAAAGCAGCTCTTGCTTCTTTGTAAATTTTCTTTATCTCCATATCCCACGCGGCTGCACCTGCTACACTTGAGGAGTCCAAACCTGCACCTGTTAGATAGTTTTGGTAAACTGGGTGCTTCATAGCTTTTAAAAAACCAGCTTCTAACTTATCAATAGCAGCTTGTGGTGTTCCTTTAAGAACAACAACACCTCTAACTGTTGCAAATGATGCATTGATACCTTTTTCTTTAAGGGTTGGTGTATTAGGAAGTGCAGAAAGTCTTTCATCAGCCATTACAGCTAATACTCTTAACTCTCCACTATCTAATTGGTCTTTACCTTCATCTAAATTAAGACCTGCAGCATCTATTTGATTTCCAACAAGGTTGGTCATAATAGCACCACCACCTTCAAAAGGTACAAAGGCTATCTTAGTTTTAGCTTCCCTAGCAAAAATTAATCCTGAAATATGATCTACACTTCCAACATTAGTTCCACCATACTTAATGGGTTTTTTGTTTCCAGCTTTAATAAGATCTTCAATTGTTTTGTGTGGACTTTTTGCATTAACAAAAATAACAATTGGATCTACCGTAGTTCTTGCAACACCAACAAAGTCATCGATTGTTAAAGCAGTTCCGCCTCTAGCCATTCTAAACAAATGTGTAGGTGTGATAGCTAATACAGTATGTCCATCTTTAGGCTTAGATTTAACATAAGCCATTGCTATGTTTCCACCATCCCCTTTTTTTGGAGTTATATAAGCATTATTTTTTAGATTTTTTCTTGTTCTAATTAATAACATTCTAGCTGTTGTGTCAGTTCCACCACCAAGACCAGCATGAGTTACAACCTCAATTGGCTTTGATGGGAAATCAGCAGCATTAACAACTGTTGTAAATTGTCCAGCCGCAACAATCGATGTGATTATTAACGAAAAAGTAAGAAAAATACTTTGTATTTTTTTTATCATTTTATTCCTCTCTATTGATTCAATTATTTCAAATTAAATATTAATAAATGGACTATGTCAAACAGTTTTACATATTAAAATATAGTTTCACATTGTAAAACATATTAAAATAAATTAAAAAATATTGTTTCACATTGTAAAACATATACGTTAAAATTATAAAAAAATGAGCTCAGATATAAAAGTAATAGATAAAGCATTTAAAATCATAGGTTGCTTTGATGAAAAAAATAAGAGCGCTTCACTTAAACAAATTGCATTAATAACAAAATTAAATAAATCAACTATAATTAGAATTTGTAGATCTTTAATCAAACATGAATTTTTAATCAAAAATGAAATTGATGGAAATTATCAATTAGGTTTTAATAGCTGGAAGATTGGATCCACATATAATAGCACTTTGAATATTGCCAGTGAAATGAAGAGTATACTAAGCAATATATGTAACGAAACTGGAATGTCAGCAAGTTACTGGGTAAAAGCAGGTCAGAAAAAAATTTGTCTTTATAGAGTAAATTCTACTTCAGAAATAAATCATTATATTCCCGAAGGAAGTACTGCACCACTGGTTTCAGCAAGTGGGAAAGTTTTATTGGCATTTTTAAGTGATAAAAAAAATATATCAAATGAATTAAAAAAAAAAGGTTATATTTTTACATCAGGTGAAAGATTAAAAAATATCGCAAGTGTTGCAATACCTATATTCAATTATAAAAATATTTTTTGTGGTGCTCTAAATGTTTCAGGATGGAAAGAAGATTTCACAAAAAAAAATATTAGTATTTACGCTAAGGTATTAAATTATAAAAAAGACCAACTTAAAAATATTCTAGACTAACAATGATTAGATATAGCTACATCTAAATGAAAAATAAAAAATTCTTATCAAAATTAAGAAATGCCTATAGTGAAATAAAAAAAAGCTACAAAGCTATTTTTATAGGAATTGTCGGAGGTTATATCGGCACTTTAATTGGGTTACCTTTACCTTGGTTGCTTGGTTCTCTTGGTTTGAACTTATGCTTTGCATTCACTAGTTATAATATTGATTTTCCAACAAAGTTATTAAGTCCAGTTTTTTTAATAGTTGGTATAATTCTTGGTGGTACTTTAAATGCTTCTTTACTCTACAAAATTCATTTATGGGTTTATTCATCAGTTGCTATGATAATATGCACAATCATAAGTACAATGATTGCAGGTTTTTATTTTTATAAAGTTTGTAAATTTGAAAAATTAATTTCAGTACTTGCGGCTCTACCTGGCGCTTTTGTTCCAATTTCTGCAGCTCTTTTAGAGTTTGGAAAAAAAGATAGTCATAAGGCTGTTTTAATACCTCAGGCAACCAGAGTTATATTCATAGTCAGCTTTGTTCCTATATTATTTATTAAACAGCTCGGCTTTTCTGAAATGTCAGGTTACGGTTTTGTGAATATTTATGATTTAAAATATTTTTTAGAAATTATTTTTCTTTTTATAATTTGCTTCTTGTTTTCTAGTTTTTTAAAAAGATTTAATATTCCATCTCCAACCTTAATAGGTGCAATGGCTTTGTCGGGTGCTCTTTATACTTTTGAAATCGTAAACTCAAGGTTTCCGAACACATTTATAAATATTGCTTTTATCTTTCTGGGAACTGCTCTTGGGAGTAGATTGAATGGATTAAAAATTAAAGAACTCATCTTTTTTATATTTCATGGAATTATAGTTAGTTCAATTTTGATTATAGTAGCAATGATAACCGCATATTTACTTAAAGAATTTCTAGGTTTTGACTTTATACCTACTTTTTTAAGTTTTGCTCCAGGTGGTATTCACGAAATGGTAGTCATAAGTATCGCCTATAATATTGACCCAATATTTGTAAGCTATCATCATTTTTTAAGAATATTATCTATAGTGATAGTATTGCCTTTTTTATTAAGCAGGTTTCGTGAAAACTAACTTTTAAAAACTTGAGAGATTCTCTCAAAAACTTTAGCTGCACTTAATTTTTCTAAATCATCAACTTGTATTGCTTTAAAATTTTCTTGTTCAATACTAACTTTGTAAGCAGTTGTGTGTTTGCCAAATAAGGCTAAACCTTTTACCCCAAGGTGTGCTGAAATATGAGCTGGGCCTGTATCATTTGCAATAACGAATGAGCTTTCTTTAATCAAACTTGCTAGTTGAGAAATATCAAGAGCTTTACCTTTATCTAAAATTGAAACAGCATTAATGTTTTTTGCATCATCAATTTCAGAGGGCCCAGGGGCTACTACTACTTTAATTTGGTCTTCATATTTATTTTTAATTAACTCTATTAGTTCATTGTAATGAGGCCATTTTTTATGAGTTAGATGAGCTGAACAAAAAGGAAATAAAACAATATATTTATCTAAATTAAATTCTTGTTTAATATTATTAATATTAGTGACAGCCCAACTAAAGCTTGGTTTCATGGTGTATTCAGTTTTAATTCCAGAAGTTTTTAATTGATGATCAAATCTATTTAAAACTGAGTCTTTATCAAACTCTTCTTTTGAAGTATTAGCTGGTAAGGTCGTCTCTGAGCTAGACCAGGTATTATAATTCGCTTTTGAAAATAAAATATTTTTATAAAATTTTGTTCTAGATGAGTTTTGTAAATCATAAACTTTTTTTATATTCAGCTTCTTTAAAGTTCTCATCAGCAAATATAGATAAATTAGATTAAACCTTGATAGACGCTTGTCTAAAATAACACTGTGAACAAGTGGGTTTTTTTTAAATAATTCAAAATAAGGTTTTGTTGTTAATAAATGTATTTGATCTTGTTGATGGTTTTCATAAATATCTTTAATAGCCCCACAACATTGTGCAATATCACCTAACGAACCATGCTTTATAATCAAAATATTTGCCATGATTTTAACAACTTATCATAGTATTATATTTTATGAATAAAATTCTTATCGAAATATCTATTGGAGAACTTTTAGATAAAATTTCTATTTTAGAAATAAAAAGAGATAAAATTAAAGATCCGGATAAATTAAGTTTTATCTCTGATGAACTCTCTAAACTAAAAGATGAGTTAGAAAAAAATGTTAAACATGATGCTAAACTTGATGATTTACATCAATCATTAAAAATAATTAATTTAAGACTTTGGGACATTGAGGATAAAAAAAGACAATGTGAAAAAGAAAAGGTTTTCACTGAAAAATTTATTAAGCTTTCCAGAGATGTACATATCTTAAATGATGATCGTGCTAAAATTAAACTAGAGATCAACAATCATACAGGTTCCATAATTAAAGAAATTAAACAATACACTAACTATTAAAAATAACTGAAAACCAATCTTCACGCAATACATCATCAGATTTTAAAGGTTTAATCCAATCTTTTTAAAACATCTTTAATGATTATTAATCCAAGATTTTTATAATCTTCAATTTGTTTATTTGTGAGGTGCATTTTAAATTTATTGAAAACTATATTTTTTTTCTAAATATTTTATTAGGTTATGAATAATAAAGGTCATAAATAAATAAATTCCACCCGCTAAAAAAAACACTTCTAAGGGTTTATAAGTCGTTGATACAATGTGTTTTGCAACACCTGTAATATCCATTAAGGTTACAGTGCTCGCAAGGGATGTGCCTTTCATCATTAATATAATTTCATTACCATAAGCCGGTAAAGATTGTCTAATTGCTACTGGAATTTGAATTTTATATAAAATAATTTTATTTGAAATACCAAGGCTTTTACTAGCCTCAATAATTCCTGGCTTTATTGTTTGAAAAGCTGATCTTAAAATTTCCGAAGTATAAGCACCAGTATTTAAAGCAAATGCAATGATTGCACACCAATAAGGTTCTTTTAAAATGACCCAAAGAAAGGTTGATCTTAACCATTCGATTTGCCCAAGACCATAATAAATTATAAATATTTGAACCAATAAAGGGGTTCCTCTAAATAAATAAGAATATCCATAAGCAAATTTATTTATAAATGGGTTTTTGTTTAATCTTAATACTGCAAATAAAAATCCAATAAATAAGCCAATGATTAAAGATGCCGATAACAATTTTAAAGTTATAACTGCAGCACTTAGAAGTTTTGGCAAACTTGATATCATTAAATCAAAATCCATTAAAAGCCCCTACTGTATTTAACTTCAAGTCTGTTAATTAGTTTCATACTTAAAAATGTTAGCATCAAATATAAAACTGCCGCAAAACAATAAAAGAATAGAGGATCTCTAGTTGAACCTGCTGCAATATAAGATTGTCTCATGATCTCAACTAAACCTGTAACTGATATTAAAGATGTATCTTTTAAAGTGATTTGCCAAACATTACTTAAGTTTGGAATAGCAAGTCTTAACATTTGAGGTAAAATTATTTTATAAAATTGTACAAATTTACTAACTCCTAAAACTTTGGCAGCTTCAAATTGACCTTTGTCTATTGATTGAATAGCGCCTCTAAATACTTCTGTTGAATAAGCCCCTGATATTATACCGATTGCAACAGAACCAGTAATAAATGCATTAATTTCTATATATTCAAAGTATCCAAAAATTGAAGCAACGTACATTATCGCTCCACTACCTCCAAAAAAGAAAAGATAAATTACTAATAATTCTGGAACGCCCCTGATTACCGTGGTGTACGTATTTCCAATAAAATTTAGAAATTTATTATTTGATAATTTGAGTGGCGTAAAGATTAATGAAAATAAAAAACCAATTAACATTGCAGTGACTGCCACCGCAATTGTCATTAGAGTTGCATAAAACAACTCGTCTCCCCAGCCTGTTTTTCCGAATGATAAAAGGTCCATATCGAAAGGGCGACTAAATAAATAGTCGCCTTTTCAAAATATTATTTACATAGAAGCGTCAAAGCCAAAATGCTTGATCGCTAATTTGCTGATGATTCCTTGTTTTCTAGCAGTGTTAATTGCTTTGTTGAAATCTTTAAGAAGTTTTGCATCTCTTGTACCGATTGCATCATCTCCACCTTGTCTAATTCCAACACCAACACCATTACCAAAAGCACCACCTGAAAAAGTAGGTCCAACTAGTACTACTGGTTTTCCTGATTTATCCGCATAATCAGTGAATGCAACTGCTGCAGCTAATGCAACATCACATCTACCAGAAGTTAAGTCTAAGTTTACTTCATCTTGAGTTTTGTAAGTTCTAACATTTACTTTACCTACATCACCAGACTCTAAAAAGTTTTGGTGAATAGTTCCAGTTTGTGTACAAACAGTTTTTCCAGCAAGTGCAGCAGTTAAAGTCTTAAGAGTTTTCTTAACAGCACTTCCACCTAAAGTTAAATTAATACCTTCTGGTGTATCCATGCTCTCTAAACTTGAACCTTTCATTACTGCAAGGGCTGCAACTTCGTCAGCATAACCTTGTGAAAAAGTAATTGTTTTTTGTCTTTCAGCAGTAATTGACATTCCTGCCATGATTGCATCAAACTTTCTCATTAACAAAGCTGGAATCATTCCATCCCAATCTTGTTCAACGATAGTACATTCATGTTTCATGATTGCGCAAAGCTCTTGAGCTAACTCAACCTCAAAACCGATAAGAGCACCTGAAGCATCCTTAGAGTTCCATGGTGGGTAAGCACCTTCTGTTCCAATCTTTATTTTATCAGCGTAAACGTTTCCGATTAATAATAAAGAAGCAAGAACACTTAATATTGTTTTTTTAAATATATTCATTTTTTCCTCCATATGATTATGGGGATTTATTTCACAAATTTGATAATTTAAAAAGAAATTTTTAGTGATTAATTGATGATGAAAAGTTCCAAGAACAGTCAAAACTTGGGATGTAAACCCTATCCAAAGTTGTATTTCCAAAATTCTTGTTGAAAACATCTAACCATTTCTCTACTTGCTCTGGTTTCTTGTCTTGGCTACCCACTTGAGCAGTAATTACTCCATTTGGCTTTAATATTCTAATTAATGAATCCATGTTTTTGGCTGCAAGATCTATACAAAACTGGTCATCGTTAAGATCTACAAAAATTTTATCATACTTATCATCTTCAACAGATTTTATACTTTCAAAAGCATCTCCCCAAATACATTTAACTGAGTTTTTTTCTGTTGATTTATTGCCAATGCTGCCAAGGTGTTTGTTGCAAACCTCAACTACTTCTGGATCAAGTTCATACCAATCTATAAAATCAAAACCTTTAGACATGCACTCTCTTGCAACTCCTCCGTCACCTCCACCAATGATAGCAGCTGTTCCCATATCTTTATTTAATTTTAAAGCAGCGTTTACAAATGTAGAGCTGTATAAAATTTCATCATTTGTTGCGACTTGAATTTCATTATCAATAAACAAAGATTTACCAAATTGTTCTAAATCTAATATTTCAATATGTTGACCCACTTTAGATTTAAAATCTTCTAAAACTTCATTTACAACATATGCTTTTTGTAATCCAGGTGAACTATAAATGTCATGATATAAAGATTTTGTATCTCTATCAAAAGCTTTCGTGACAATTCTCTTATGTTTGAATTCTTTTTTAACAATATCGAGTGCGATAGAAGGGCTTACTTTCCCGCATGTAAAAAAATCAAAACTTATAATCCCTTTTTCTGGAAACGTATGAAAACTCATGTGACTTTCAGCTAATAAAGCAAGTATAGTGAAACCTTGAGGTTCAAATTTATACTTTGAAATTTCAAGAATTGTAACTTCAGCAGCTTTTGCAATTTTACGAATTACATTTTCGTAGACTGAAGGGTCATACTCTTGAGTCGTACCAATGATGTCTAAAGTTATATGTTCACCGACTTTAGTCATAAAAATTATCCCCTCTTATAATTTTTTGCTTTACTTAAAACTTTATTCATTTCTTTTGAAGATAAAATTTTAGGCTTACCAATTTTTAGGGCTTTTATATACTGGTTCGAAAGATTTTCAACCTCTTCAGCTAATTCAAATGCTTTTGATAAATTTTCTGAAAATGCAATTTGTCCGTGATTACCTATTAAACAAGCTTTTCTCTGTTTTAGTGCTTTAATAATATTTCTAGATAATTCTCTTGTGCCATAAGTTGCATATTTTGCACACTTAATATCACTACCTCCTACCATAGCGACCATATAATGAAATGCTGGTATTCCTTTTCCATGAGTAGAGATTGCAGTTGCATAATTTGAGTGTGCGTGAACAATTGCTTTAGCTTCTTTTTTATTTAAGTAAACATCCTGATGAAATCTCCACTCAGAGGATGGTATTCCTTTTTTTTTATCAAACGTACCTTTGAGAGTTACAAAAACTATGTCTTTATTTTTTAATGATGAATATTTTGCACCAGAAGGCGTAATTAAAAAGCCGTCTTTATATCTAGCAGATATGTTGCCTGATCTTAACGCTGAAAGCTTTTTAGTGTTTAGCATTTTTGCATATTTAATAACTTCTGATCTTAAATTTATCATTATCTAAACATTTTATTTAATGCATCACTCGATGCTTCGCAAATACCTTTTTCTGTAATTAGTCCTGTTACATATTTTGCAGGAGTTACATCAAAAGCTAAATTCAATGATTTACTTTTTTTTGGATAAATTAAAATTTTTTTAAGCTTATTATCTTCGTCTATTCCTTCTATATGAGAAAGCTCCTCAGAATTTCTTTCTTCTATTGGAATATCTTTAAAATTTTTAATATCCCAATCAATAGTTGAACTTGGTAAAGCCACATAAAAAGGCACATTATTATCGTGTGCGGCTAACGCTTTTAAATAAGTTCCAATTTTATTACAGACATCACCCGTTGATAAAGTTCTGTCTGTTCCAACAATACACATATCAACATCACCTCTTTGCATTAATATTCCGCCTGTATTATCAGCAATGATAGTATTTGCTATTCCTTCTTCATTTAATTCATATGAAGTTAAGTTTGCACCCTGGTTTCTTGGTCTAGTCTCATCCACCCAAACATGAATAGGAATTCCCTTTTTATGAGCATGATATAGTGGTGATGTTGCTGTCCCCCAATTAATTGTTGCAAGCCAACCAGCATTACAATGAGTTAAAATATTAACAGTTTTTTTTGTTTTGTTGTAAATTTCTTCAATTATTTTTAAACCATTGAGTCCAATATTTTTACAAAATTTTTCATCCTCATCACAAATATCATTAGCTTCTTTTAAAGCTATATTTAAAACTTCATCACCGTTAACACCTGATAATTTATTTAACATTCGATCTACTGCCCATTTTAAATTTATCGCAGTTGGTCTTGATTGGATTAACTCTTCAGAACTTTTTTGAATGAATTTAGGATCTTTATTTTCTTTAATAGCTAAAACAATTCCATAAGCAGCAGTTCCTCCAATTAGTGGAGCTCCTCTTACTTCCATTGTTTTGATGGCATTAATTGCATCTTTAACTGTATTGAGTTCTTTAATAATAAATTGATGAGGAAGTTTAGTTTGATCAATAATTTTAACTAGTTGATTAGCTTCATCGAACCAAATCGTTCTATACTCTTTATTTTCTATCTTCATTTATTTAAAACTCGACCTGCAACTGTTTTAAGTTTATCAATTGTCCTCTGGGTTCTTTTTTCAGGTGCCGTGATAATTGCTACATCTAAACAATTATTAGTAGGATCTTTTGGGTCAATATGACTTTCAAAATTATCAATAATATTTTTTATCATTTTTTTTGCTTTTTCTGCATTGCCTAAAAGAACTTTAATAACTTGCTGAACATCTACATTTTCATGATCTGGATGCCAACAATCAAAATCTGTAACCATTGATACAGACGCATATCTAATCTCAGCTTCTCTTGCAAGTTTTGCCTCTGGCATATTGGTCATTCCAATTACATCAGCATTCCATGATCTATATAAATTTGATTCAGCTAATGTTGAAAATTGAGGTCCTTCCATAACTATGTAAGTTCCTCCTCTTTGATATTCAATACTTTCTTGTTTTATTGCTTCTTCACACGAATTCATTAATCCATTGGAAGTTGGATGTGCCATCGAAACGTGAGCTACTATCTCATCATCAAAAAAACTTTTTGATCTTGCGAATGTTCGATCAACAAATTGATCCACAATTACAAACATCCCTGGAGGTAGGTCTTCTTTTAACGATCCAACAGCAGAAACCGAAACTATGTCAGTGATACCCAGTTGTTTTAGGGCATCTATATTGGCCCTAAAATTAATTTTAGAGGGAGATATTACATGACCCCTTCCATGTCTAGGTAGAAAAAATATTTCTTTATCGTTATATTTTGTTTTTAAAATTTCATCTGAAGGTTTGCCCCAGGGAGTTTCAAGTTTAAGAAGCTCTCTTTCCTTAAATTCATCAATATCGTAGAGACCACTACCACCAATAATTGCTAATTTATTATTTGCCATATCAAAATAATTCTTTAAGCTTTATATATTAATTGAATTAAAAATGAATTTAAAAAATTATATTAGATCGATACCTGATTATCCCAAAAAAGGGATTCTATTTAGAGATATTACAACTCTAATTAAGGATGCAGATGCATTTGAAGAATGTATTAATCAAATAATTGAAAGATCTAAAAATTATAAAATAGATAAAATTGCAGCAATTGAATCAAGAGGATTTGTATTTGCTTCTGCTGTTTCTTATCTTCTCAAAAAACCTTTTATTATGTTTAGAAAAAAGAACAAACTTCCTGCTGAAACTCATTCTGTTGATTTTGAATTAGAGTACGGAACAGCAACTATTGAGGTACATAAAGATTCAATTGATAAAGACGATTCTGTTTTAATTATAGATGATTTAATAGCAACAGGTGGGACAGCTGAAGCTGCGGCTAAACTTGTGGAAATGTCAGATGCAAAAGTAGCTACATTTGTTTTTGCAATTAATCTTTTTGACCTAGGTGGGTCTAATAATTTGATTAAAAAAGGTTATAAGGTTGAAAACTTAATGGATTTTCCAGGGCATTAAATTGGTAGCGGGAAGTGGGATTGAACCACTGACCTCAGCGCTATGAGTGCTGTGCTCTAACCAACTGAGCTACCCCGCCACTTAATTATTGTTAATTTATAATAGATTTTTATTTTAGTGCAATCAAGTATTTGAAAGAGTTGTTTACTTTAAGAACATGATCAAAGTTCCTAATAAAGAAAGTCCCAATATAATAACGCTATAAAAAATGATTTTTCGTTTTGTTTCATTTTTTTGATCTATTTTTACCCTGTTAAGTAGTTTGTTGATATCAACAACTTGTCTTTCACCTATGTTCTGTGCTTCAGATAATCTTTTTGTATTTAGATTTTGATCTATTAATTTTTCATTATGAAAATACACTTTTCGCATATCATGATTTAATCACTAATTATTTAGCTCAACAACTAAAATTATAAAAATCTAGCTTTTTTATCTTTTAAGGGGGCAATCTCTACCAGTGCTGGGAATTTTTGCTTAGCGACCTCAATATATAGAGCCATTTTTGAAAGTTCCTTATTTGAATGAGCTGAACTTACATATCCAAAGGAAATATTTTTTTTATAATTAAAAGAATAATTCCCAGATGTCGTTCTTCCTATAATCTTATCTTCAAGATAAATTGGTTCTTCATGTAATAATAGAGGTGTGCCTGGTTTACTATCTTTAAGTGACAGCATAATAAATCTTCTATTCTGTTTTTGATCTTTTATTTTTAATAAGATTTCTTTGCCTATAAAATCTATTTCTTTTTTATAACTAATTGCAAAATTTAATCCTGCTTCATACTGATTTTCTTCTGGAGAGATATCATGGCCCCAATGCAAAAATCCGCTTTCCATTCTCATTGTATCCATTGCATGTGATCCACAATGAGATAAATTATGATTTTTACCCTCTGATATAATCAATTCATAAATTTCTTTAGCATCTTTGTTCTCTATATAAAGTTCAAATCCTAGCTCTCCAACATAAGATAGTCTTTGAGCCCAAACTTTTTTTGAACCAAGAGTTATAAATTTACCATGACCAAATTTAAATACTTCATTGGTAAAATCATCATTTGAAATTTTTGAAATCAGATTTCTACTTTTTGGTCCAAAAACTCCTAAGCAAACGAGATCATCAGTAATATCCTTGAATTCTAAATTAGGTAATAAATGTTTTGTAATATGAGCCTTATCATGAGTTCTTGTTGTGGCTGAACTTACTATTCTAAAATGATTTTTATCAATACAAATAACAGTTAGATCTGTTTCAATTCCCGCTGCCTCATTCAGCATTTGTGTATATGTGGATCTACCTATTTCATTTTTAATGTTAGCTGTACATATTCTTTGCAATTCGCTGTGTGCTTGCGCTCCTTTTATTTCATATTTTGAAAAGGGAGATAGTTCGTACAAACCAACGTTGGTAATTGTATTTTTCGTTTCAAATTCAACTGAAGGATACCAATTCTGATAATCAAAGCTGTATTTGTATTCTGCTTTTTCTTTATTTTGTGCATACCACATAGGTCTTTCGTATTCACCAGATACCCCAAAGCATGCTCCTTCTTTTTTTAATTCTTCATGATAAGGTAATAGTCTTTGATTTCTTGAAGTGTTATGCTGTTTATATGGCCAGTGCATTCCATACAAGTCACCAAGAGTCTCCGTTACCCTTTCCATAATAAATTTTTTAGATGAGTGAAATTTTTGAAATCTTTTAATATCAAGTGAAAATAAATCTTCATTCATATATCCATTAATCATCCATTCAGCAGTAACTCTACCCGCACCCCCTGAACTTGCTATGCCGATGCTATTAAATCCACAACACGTAAAAAGATTATTAACTTCGGGAGTTTCCCCTAAAAGATATTGAGTATCTGGTGTAAAAGATTCAGGACCTGAAAAAAATTTTCTAATTCCAGCAGTTTCTAACATAGGCAATCTTTGAAATGATTTTTCCAAATAAGGTTCGAAGTGATCAAAATCATCTGGAAACTCTCCGAAAGAAAAGTCTTCTGGAACAACTCCTTTATCTTTAAAAGCAGGTTTTGCATTAGGTTCAAATATTCCAACTAACATTTTCCCAGCATCTTCTTTTAGATAAAGACAGGAATTATAATCTCTTAAAACTGGTAAATTCTTTGGTAATTTATCTAATGGTTCTGTGATTATATAAAAGTGCTCATTTGGATATAATGGAATACTTACACCAATATCTTCTCCAATTTGCCTCGACCACATCCCAGTTGCAATTACAACGTATTCACAATCAATTTTGCCAAATTTAGCTTGAACACCAACAATTTTCTTATCTTTAATTAATATTTTTTCAACAGGAGTTTTCTCAAATATCTGGGCCCCTTCCATCTTTGCAGCTTTAGCTAATACATTAGTAACCCCTATAGGATCTGCCTGACCATCTTCTGGCATATACACTCCACCTAAAATGTCATCATCATTTATTACAGGATAAAGTTCTTTTATTCTTTGTTTGTTAACGCTCTCAACATTGACATCAAATAATTGTGCAGCTGTTGCTTGTCTTAATAATTCTTGTAATCTTTCCGGTGTACTAGCAACTGTGATTGCTCCATTTTGTTTTAATCCAGTTGATAATCCAGTTTTTTTTTCTAATTCTTTATAAAGGTTTAAAGAATATTTTCTAAGACGGGTAATGGTAGATGAAGCTCCTAATTGACCAACAAGACCTGCTGCATGCCAAGTAGTTCCTGAAGTTAACTGATCTCGTTCTAATAATACTGTATCTTTCCAACCATACTTTGCAAGATGGTAGGCAACAGAACAACCAGCAACACCCCCTCCTATTACTACTACTTTTGCTGATTTTGGTAATACGGCTGACATTTATAATTTAACAATATTAAAATTTTCAATTACAAACAACTAAATCTTAATGTTCAGCTCTAAATTTTGAGTGACAAGACTTACAGCTACTCCACATATATTTTCCAAGAGTTGCTTTCATATCTTCTGTTTCATCAATAACAGACGTTAGCTCAATCATATTACTTGAAGCTTTTGTCATTAATAAATTAAATTCATCTTTATTTTCCCAAATAGAAGGCAATGCCCCAGTTTTAAATCCTACTTTTGAATTTTCAGGAAAAAGATCTAATAATCTTTTATAATTATCACTCATTTCGATCATTAGCTTTTTTGCTTCATCTATGTCTCCATTAGAAGCAAGACCTTGAACTCTTTTGGCAGTTTTGTAATTTTTACTAAAAATAGATTTTCTTTCTTTGATAATCTCTTCTACAGTTTGCTCAGAAAAAGCGCTGAAACTATAAAAAAGTATAAAGATAAAAAATAAAGTATTTTTAATTGTTGTCATAATATGTTTAATTTAATCATGTCTATATTAAATAATAAATCAAAATATGGATTACTCAGCAAATTATTCCATTGGCTAACTGCCGCAGGATTAATAATTCAAATACCACTTGGCTTTTATTTGGTAGATTTAGACTTTGATCAAACAAGAGTTGATATAGAAAATTATCATATATTATTTGGATTAATCATATTTTATTTAACTCTAATAAGATTGACCTTTAAACTAATATCACCTGCACCAAATTTCAATGATAATGCTTTTCCTGGTCAAAAAATTTTAGCAAAGTTAAACCACTTTTTTTTATATTTAGCCTTATTAACAATAACGATATCAGGAATTTTTAAGAAATTATTTAATGGTGAAAGCTTGGTTATTTTTTTTAAAAAAATTAATCTGCCTTATAATTATGAAATTTCTGAGCAGTTTTATTCAATTCATATATTAGCAAACTACGCTTTAATTGGATTAATAAGTCTTCATATTTTAGCAGTACTATTTCACAAATTTTTATTAAAAGAAGATATTTTAAAGAGAATTCTTTAAACTTTTGTAAATATTAAACATTTCAGTTTATCATTAAATAAAATGTTTTTTTTATATCTTAAATTAATCTCATTAATCCCATTAGAAATTTGAAGTGAACTAAATTTTAATAAAGTGGATATATAACGCTGTTTTATCATTTTTAAATATATGTTTTTTTTAATATTCACTTTAAAGTTAAATTTAGTGATACTTTTTTTTATATTTAGTTGAAGTAGCTTTTTCCAAATAAGATTATCTCTTTTGAGCGACTGGTTAAGTTTTTGTTTCATCAAAGAAAATGTAGGAATTTCGTTATTTTTTGTATCTAAGGTTAAAATTAAAATAACCCCTCCTACTTCTAAACTTGCGTTTGAATATCTTAATATCTTTTTAATATCTCTTAAATTAAAAAAATGAATAGTTTGTTTAATTAATATTAAATCAAATTTATTTTTATTATTTTTAAGATATCTAATTGCATTTATTTTTTTAAAAGTAATTCTTTTGTCAAAATCTTTGTGATTTTCTATATCAATTCCAATAGGTTTATTTATTAATTTGAGTTTAGATGATAATGAGCCCATTATCTTACCACGACCAC
>Ga0209482_1000949_pt1 | contig 22191 bp, 18 predicted proteins | sample CoawatmetaG10DNA_FD_187512 | JGI IMG/M metagenome (GOLD analysis project Ga0209482, IMG submission 187512) | Marine microbial communities from the West Antarctic Peninsula - Coastal water metaG104-DNA (SPAdes) (version 2) | ecosystem: Environmental > Aquatic > Marine > Coastal ...
TACCTCTAGGGTACAAGCGCAAGCCTGTGCCAACTCTGGGCGACAGTCCTGAAATCATTAAGTCTTATGTGGCCGACGAGCTGCAGCGTATCGAGAATACCCTGGCACTGAATGGCCAGGAAACCAAGACAACCCAGGACGGTGTCACTGAAGTCAAGCAAACAATAATTGACATCAACAATACCGTAGGCAACAACACCGCAGCTATTACTCAAGAAGCCGTCACGCGCACAGGTGAAAACTCAGCATTTGCCTCTCTCATAACCACTGTGCAAGCAAATGTTGCAACTAACGCTGCCTCTGTTGTAACCGAAACAACAGCAAGGGCTGATGCCATTAGTGCCGAAGCAACTGCACGGCAAGCTGTACAAGCGAATGTAGATACTGTGGCTGCCTCGGTGGTGACTGAGGCTTCGGCTGCTGCAACTGCTACTGCCGCAGTGGCATCCAATGTCACAACGCTCACAGCAACTGTCGGTGACAACACATCCGCGATTTCCACTGAAGCCACGGCTAGAGCAGATGCTGACACTGCGAGTGCCGCTCTTATTACCTCTTTGACTGCCGCTGTCGCTACGGCAAATGGCAACATCAGTAACAACTACAACATCTCAGTTTCTGCTGACAATGTTCTGACTCAGAGCATCAACAGTTTAAGTTCGGTAGTTGGACAAAACACAGCAGACATAACGACTACGGCAACAACTGCTGCAACTGCCAATAGTGCAACTGCCTCGTTGGTTACAGCCTTGACAGCGACTGTTGCCACAGCTAACGGCAACATTGCCAACAACTACAACATTTCTGTGAGTGCAGACGATGCTTTGGCAACCAGTATATCTACAGTCTCCGCAGCAGTTGGTACGGTGGCAACCTCAGTCACCACAGAGACTAATGCTAGGATATATGCAGATGGGATAATCGGAGCCAAATATGGCGTTACTCTAAATGCTAATGGTTACATTACTGGTTTTGAACAGAACAACAACGGCTCGACTGGCACCTTCAAGATTCTTGCAGACAAGTTCACCATCATTGACCCCGCAGCAGCAGGCTCAGGACTCGCAGGCACTCAGGTATTCGACATCACGAATGGCGTGGTGACGATGGAAGCCGCGCATATCAAGAATCTGACCGTGGGCAACGTAGGCGGAACAATCAGTGCCACCTCAGCCTTCTCAGGTAGTGCCAGCAAGACCTTTGGGCCTACGTCTGCTGGGTTTGTTGAGTTGATGACAGTTGATTGCCCAGGCAACGCTGCGAAAGCTCACGTACCTAGCATTAACATGGTATTCGACGCGGCATTTGCCACAGATACTGCCTATGTAAAACTCGAATCAGCCACTGTCACTGGTGGTAGCGCAGGCTCTTATACAGAGGTGCAAACTCTGCGGCACAAGACCGCATCAGGTGGTAACTCTTGGACGACGATTCCGGTAGTAGGCAGCCTAAGTTCATCCACAACCTCCACGACCAGGTTCCGTGTCAGTATCCAAATGTACAGCGACAACGGCACTGGTACCACTAATCAGTCTCGCAGTGGAACAGCGCACTGGTCAGGCACAACTACAGGTATCGTGTAATGTTTTATAGTCGAATAGAAAATGACTTACCCGACGGAAGTCCACAGTTCCTCACGGACGAGCAACTTGGACAGATGGGTGGTACCTGGGCCGAATACGTGTTCTGCAGCGACCCCATCGATGAGCTTATACAAACCTACGCTAACGTCTACGACGCTGACCAGGAACGTGTGGTCCAAACAATTGTTTCCTTAGAAAACCCGCGTGACCTTATTGTTAACAATGTCAGGGTGACTCGTAATGAGCGCCTGGCAGCATGTGATTACACGCAGATGCCAGACGTAACTTTTAATGCAGGAGTCAAGGCTTCCTGGGCAACCTACCGCCAGGCACTGCGCGATTTACCAGGCGCTATCCCAAGCGATATAGCGTCTCTGGACAATGTTGTGTGGCCAAGTTCCCCATCGAGTTAGAGGTGCCTAATGAAAGTGCCTGTAATCGAGTCAGATAATTTTAACGTCTACTACGAGCACCATGACGGCTTAACCTGGATTCACTGTGACGTTTTCCGTTACAGCAAAAGTGTCAGAGAAGAGCTGTTAATGGGCATGCGTCTTTTAATGACGTTACGCGAAACACCTCTCATGGCACTACATGAGCACGGTGATTTTAAACATAAAAAATTCTTAAAGATGCTGGGCTTTAGTTACCAGCAAACAAATCTATGTGTCGACGGACAGGCCCGAGACATTTACCGGAAAGAGGTTATATAAAATGGGTGCAGCAGCAGCACAAGTTGTAGGTTCAGTAGCAGGCGGGCTTATGTCACGCCGAGCCGCTAAGGACGCGCAATCAGCGCAGGATGAAGCCAACGCCAACACAATGGCAGGCTACAATTTTTCGCAACCATACATTAAGGATTCTTACGACTCTGCAGGCAACTATCTACAGAACGTACAGGATGCTGGTGCTTACATGGGCGATACCCATGCAGGACCAAACCAGTACCAAATGATGGGCAACCAGTACATGGGTAACATGGGTGCCGCAGGTGGTCAGGGTGCATTTGATATTAGTCAGCAAGGCAAAAACTTTGCGGCAAACTACGGTGACCTTTATAAGCAGTCACAGCAGGACAACATTGGCGACAGCTACCAATATGCCCGTGACAACAGCGGTGGAATTGTTGACTCAGCCATGCGCGATGACTTTCGCAACCTGACTGAGAACCAGCTGACGGGTAACAACATGAATGCCTCAGCAAGTGGCAACATGAATAGCAGCCGTGCAGGTATTGCCGATGCCAACCTGATGCGTGGCTTTAATGACCGTAAGGCCGACATGACGGCCAACGTCGAAAATACCTTATCAGGCCAATACATGGGCCAAAAAAATCAGCAGTTCAACAATGCCATGAATGCCAATTCTGGACTCCAGCAATCCTATGGCCAAGGCATCAATGCCATGAACCAATTTGGCAACATGATGAATAGCGCGGGCAACAACTTGCAAGGCTACGACCAGGCGCGTATGAATGACGAGCGTAATCGATTTGAGCGCAATCGTGACTTCGGATTAGATAACCAAATAAAGTACCAGAGAGGAATCCTAAACAACGCGGTGTACAACTCATCGTCAACCACTCCGAACATGCATTCACCCGATGCAGCATTCATGGGTGGGGCAATGCAGGGCGCTGGTATCGGTGGCGACATGTACGGGGCGTATCAGGCCAACAAAGCTTCTGGAGCAGCTTCTGGAGCAGCGTCAGGAACAACTGCCCCCAATAATTTCGCGGGGTTCTCATTCTGATGCCTATCCAACGCGGCTATAACCAGCAGAGTTACCTCCCTAACTATTTCCCACAAGACTACACCAGTCCCCAGGGCATGAGTCAGATGCAATCTAACATGGGCAACCTGCACATGTACGGACCTGATGGTAGTTTATTACCTGAGCACCAGCAAACAGTCGAAGACCACATAGCTGGCGTCACCATGGCACCTGACCCTAACGGACGCTATGCACAAACGCCTCCACCCGTGCTCGGTACACCAGCAACTGGAGCAGCTACGCCTCCAGTGCTAACACAACAAGGTCCAGCACCTATTGTTGAATCTGTCGGCCAGGCACCAATGGACCCACAGCAAGCCGCAGCATTTGAAGCCGCTAATCCGCAAATCTATGACGACGACACTGAGGTCACCTCAGGTCGCCGCGATGGTACTCAGATGGGGCGGGCCAACAAGGGTAGTGGCTATCAAAAGATTGGGCTCAACGAAAGACTGATACGCCTTGGGGGTGCCATGCAAGGCGCCAGCCACCTTGGCGGCAATGCCGCTATGGGCGCCTTCGGTAAAGAATACGCCAACATTCAAAATTCAGACCGCTCAGGTTTAGCAGCCTACGAGCAAAGCCAGATGGATTACCAGACTGCCCTGGCGAAAGCGCAGGGTGACGGTGGTGAAGCGCAAGAAACTCTTATGCAGTACGACACAGCTATTGCTGAGATGGACTCCCTGTATAGCGAAATTGCGGGCTACGGTGATGACTTGACGGGTGTCAAAGACGGCACTGTCGATGCGTGGCTTGAAAATATGTCTGGCGACCCTAAGGCTTACACCAGGTTGCGTATGGAACAATTCCGCGTCGACCAGATGTTACTTTCTATCGCACAGACCAAGGGTGCAGTTTCCGATAGAGAGATGGCGATATTTGCTAAGCCAATGCCCACGATGGTGGCCGACGAAAAGGTTTGGTTAGACTGGATTAAAGCTAAAAGAGATGCAACGGCATCAGTTAGATATCGACTAGCGAATGGCGTCAGAGTTTCAAGTTCGCCCGCAGCGTCCAATCCACAAGCGACAACACAATATTCGCCAGAAGACCAAGCAATAATTGACCAATACAAGTAATAAAAGGAATGCCCGTATGTCTGGACAGTTAGAACAAGCAATTATCAATGCCCATAACGCAGGTGATTTTGCAGCTGCAAAGAGAATGGGTGAGCTGCTAAAGCAAGAAGCAGCAGCTGGTAATAATATGCAGGTCCAGCAAGGCGGTCAATATCAGTCACCTCTGCCTAGTCCACATGCCAACCAGGCACCGCCAAAAGACAATGCGTTTCAGTACGGTGTCGACCAGGCTCAGAACTTGTATGGTGGATTTGCAGAAGGCGTTGGTCAAAAAATTGGAAGCGAGACAATGGTCGCGCACGGTCAGAACGTGCAGGCGCAGCAAGAGAAAGACATCGCCAAAGGCGACTATCAGTTTAAGTATGATGGTTTCAAAGACGCTGTTGAAAAGGACGGAGTTTCCGGATTTGCATCTCACGCTGGCTCAGCGGTAGCAGCAGGCTTACCTACAACAGGCGCAACTTTAGTAGGCGGTGGTTTGACTGCCGCTGCAGCAGCATACAGTGCCCCTGCCTGGTTAGTTGCATCGCTGGGGGCGGCAACTACTGCTACAGGTATTGGCCTTGGAATTGGTGAAAATGTTCTTGAGCAGAAAGAAAAGACAGGAAAGTTTGACTCTGATGTAGCTATTGGAGTCGGTGTAGTCAGCGGCCTTCTTGACCGCCTGGGTGTGCGTAAGGTTTTTAACCTGAAAGACCTAGAAAAAATGACTTCCCAGCAAATTGCAGACACCCTTCGTAAAAAAGGTATGGGCGAAAAGGCTGCACAGTTTTTAAAAGGTATGGGCGTCGAGGCTGCCACAGAGACAGGCCAGGAAGGCCTCAATATGGCGGCAACGGCAACTCAAGGCGGTGAGTACACAGGCGAGGAAGTACAGCAGCGGCTAACTGATGCAGGTATTACAGGCGGCCTAATGGCTGGCACTATAAAAACAGGTACAGGCACTTTAGGTGCAGCAACTAACCTGGTCCGAGGAAGCAACACAAGCTCAGCTCCTGCAGACCAGGAGGCCACAGCTTCTTTTGCTCAGCGACTAGCAGAGATAGCCGAGGCTAACGGCTATGACCTTCAGGACATCGACAAAATGTCTTCTCAGGGTGCTCGAGAAACTGTAGACAAAGCTCACATTCAGTACACAGAAGACCTCAAGCAGCTATTTGCAGATTTGAAGTCTCGGGTAGCAGTCACGGACCAGGACAGTCTTGAAGAAGTGGCACAGAAAGTTCTTGCAGCAGCGGCTTACCGCGAAGGCCGTAACAAAACTAAAAGTACTGTCGGTGTTCAAGAAATGTCAGCACTTGAATCTCTCTCAGGAGATACCAGAGAGGGTCAGCAGGCTCTATCTGTATTACGCCAGCTTAACCAATTGACAAAGCTTCACAATGGTGGATATCAGGGTGGTGTCTCTGCAATTACAGACCAATTTGCCATAGCAGGGGGCGGTATAGGTTATGACAAAGGCGCTGTGGCGACAGAGCGTTTACTGCGTCCGTTGCTATCAGGAAGTGCTGCATTAAGCACTGGTGGTACCTCCCTCTTAGGTCAGGCGGCTGTGCAAGGAACTGGCCGCATGATTGATAAAATTACTGGTCGTCGTTCTGTCGTCGATAGATTTGTAAAACAGAACCGAGGCCAGCCTGGTATCCCTGGCAGCACAAGTCCAAGTTTGCGTGAAGAAAGTATTGCGGAACAGCAAGCGGCATCTCAAGAAGCAGAAGCTCTCCAGGCACAGCAGGAAGCCCAGGCGCAAGAAGAAGCAAACCTCAACGAATACGTCTATAACCAGGGCGGTCTTCCTAACGACCAAAGTCCTGCAGGCACGATGTCATCGGTCTTGGGGATAGACCCTGAGCAAATGATGACGATGCTCGATGAAATTATTGCTACCGAGCCTAACCCTCAAATTGTTGACGCAGCTATTGCAGCTCAAGGTTCAATAGTTCAGGGAGGGCGTGTTCCAAATCTGAACCAGCTAATTTCCATGATGAAGCTGCGGGTCAACCCTGACCCCCAGTTCTGGATAGAGCGCGACCGCTCAGCTGGACAGGCAGCTGCTAAGACTAAATTGAGCCGTCAGGAACAAAACTATCAGCGCGGCATTGAGAACAACCAGGCGTTTAACCAGGAGCTGCAGAATGCAGTTGATGACGACGGTAGCATCCCTCCGCTCAACAAGGCGTACCTAAAGGTTGCCCTGGCAGACCTAGCAAGAGATTTGGGCGCTCAGCCTCTCGACATGGTTAACTCGATTATTGAGAGAGCTGCCGAAAAAGGTGTAACCCAGGAACAGATGCAGTCGTACCTGGCACCGTACCTGGAGCGCGTACAGCAGCAGCAGGACGCTAAGAATAGCCGTGACCAGGCAGCAGCTGAGGTCGAAGCAGACCCAATCAATGAATCACGTGTGGTACCTGTGCCATTTAACAATGCAGGTATGCAGGGCGCGTTTGGTGTAGACCAGCCCACACCTGGCGGTAACTTTATCGACCTGGACACTAAAGCAGACCTTACAGGTAACACCTACGCAGGTGGTTCTGTCAAAATTATTGATGGTAAGCCACTGCTTGAGACCAGTGAGACTTCTGCAGCTCCAGCTACAAAAGAAAGCGGTAACAAAGTTAAGGTTAACCTGTTTAAGAAGAAAGCAGGATGGTCCTGGGTAGACTACGATGGACCAGATACGATTGTATCGACAGAACAAGGCGGCAAGCACCACTACAGCCTAAGCAGCGATTTCCAGACACCTGTGACTTTGCAGACATATCCGAACCAGCCGTCTGAGCCACGCCTGCGCCCAACCAGCCAGGGCAAAGTGGTCTTGGGTAACAAGATTGGCAGTATCTCCGTGCGAGGTAGACTTCATCCTGTGTATGACCAGGTGGCTATCGAGGATAAGCGTGGCGTAGACCCTATCAATGAAAACAAGACGCCAGTGCTGCAGCTAGACACAAGTCCTTCCATTATCCCTGTATTAAACGGCACAGAAACACCCCCAAAGCTATCAGGCAAAACAGAAGTAGCTAAATACCTTGAGTCTAGAGCACAAGACCGTATAGGCGGTGTGCGTGAAATTAGTATCCCAGAAGACCGTAGCGCGATTGCCGACGACATGGTTGCCGAAGCTATCTATGAGATGGAGCAGCAGGACGAAGGCAGTGCTATGGATTGGTACGATTCAACCATCGAAAAAATGCTAGGCATGATGGCGCTGAAGTACCCTGAAATTGAAACTGACGTAAATGCTAAAACACCAATGCTTATTGCGCTGTCAATAATGTCTCAGAACATGGATGTGCCGACAAACCTAAAGATTGCCGAAAAAGCATATGAGTACTTCCGTGACAATGGCAAGTTCCAAATATTCGGTCAGGGCAAAAGTTCTAAAGTTATGAAGTTAAACTTTAAAAAAGCCAATATTCTCCTAGAGAAACTTGGCTCTATGGATGCACTTGAAAAATTATTACAAACCAAGTTTAGCGTTAAAGACCTCAACCCTGTGCTGCAGGCATATCTGGGTGAGATAGGTTCCGTAGGCGGTGAAAACGTAGATACTCAAGTTTACGGCTCTGCTGTATTTGGGCCGAAAGTTGGTAATGGATTCTACACTAATCTACGCGGGGACTTTACCCCAGTCACTATGGACATGTGGTTCATGAGGACGGTTGGGCGCCTACGCGGTAAGGTGATGGCTTTTGATGAAACGAAGTTACAAGGTCAGCTCGATAAACTAAAGAGTGCTTTAGGACGTAAGCGGATTTCACGGGAAAAGCTGATTGAAGAAGCATTCAAACTTATTGCAAAACACGAAAAAGACTACAAAGTTAATCGTAAACTTTACGACCTCCCCAAAGGCAATGCTAAAAGAAAACAAAAGTCAAAAGCCACACTAGCAGCTTACACAATAAAAGGTTCACTCCGCGATACCGTCGATGCACCAGCTAACGGGACTGAAAGAAATGACCTACGCAAGTTGGTCCAGGAAGCAGTGGAAAAATTCAATACACGGACAGGGCTGGATATTGAGCCTGCTGCATTTCAAGCGTTGATATGGTACCCTGAACAGGACCTGTATAAGTCATTGGGCGTCCCGCTTAAAAATGTCCGTAAAGACTTTGCATCAAGTTTAAAAGAATTATTAATTAAGGAAGGTTTCAATGAAGCAGACCTCAACTCCACAATTGACCGAGTACAGCAGAGCCGAGAACAAAGAGCAGGAAGTGTTCGACAAAGCCCAGCTGAAAATGACGCCAGAAGCCCAGGACGAAGCCCTGCAGAAACTGGTGGACCTGTTCAAGGCCAAACAGACCCAGTAAACCCCGCAATAAAACCAGGCACTGGCATCCTGTCCGGTGCTGTCTCTGATTACTTCAAACAGCCCACCCCCGCTCAAATTAAAGAGCAGGTAGAACCCGCAGAAAAGGTTACCAAGTTTGTCCTGGGTAAGGCTGGTTCTGAGTTTGAAAACGGCATCTCAACTTATGACGATTTAGTCGACCTGGCAAACATGCTGGATGTTTCTGTGGAAATTGTGTCGGCATCAAAGATGCAAGACAAAGGCTCTATGGGACAAATGCAGGCGATGCTTGAAGGCACTGCAGGGGAAATTAAAATACAGCCAGTCAAAAAGCTTGGACCTTTAGAGTTTATGAAAACTTTATCGCATGAGGTGTCTCACGCATTAGAAGGCTTAAGTTTAGATGGGCTGCGTAGCGAAAGTACCTATAAATATAATGCCCACCCACAGGCGCGTGGTTCTCAAAATGTAATGCGCCAAAGCTCTTTAAGGTCTCGTCTAAATGAGGTAATTGAACTTGCGTTTGCAGAGCCAGGAATGTTTTTCCAGAAAAAGCATGACTCAACACCATCAGTTGAAGTCAGTAAAAAGATAGTCGCTGAGATTGATGAGCTTCAAAAGGGAACGATGGTTGGATTTGCTGATAAGCCTGAGTTAGGCCAGCAGCCTATGAGAGAGACTTTCCCTCAATTTACGCGAGCCACGTTGGAATTTAATGTACCACTGCCTAAGAACGCCTCAGCAACGCAGATAGCAGCCAGAGAAGCTGAAATAGCTAAGATGGGCTCTAACGCAGGCGCCGCTCAGCAGATGGCTAAAAAGTTTGGCGGCTACCATGCCTACATCAAAGAAACCGCAGAGTTCGGTGTAGACCCTTTGCATTTTTACTTGATGGACCCTAAAGGCATGAAGAAGATGATGCCTGAAACCTTTAAGTTCATGCGCGATATATTCAACAAAAGCTCAATGCCAATTGAGATGCATGCTAATCCTATGATGACAGTAATCGCACTGTTACTCGCAGGCTTCGGCAAAGCATTGTCTGGAGAAGAAGAGGAAGAGAGCCCCCAGGGCGCCCTAGCACCTCAGCCAGGAATGCTTACAACCTAAGGAAAAACCCAATGAAAGTGAGAGCAAGTGATTTGGTGGATGCAATTCGCCAGGTGGAGTTTATTAAGTCGTCAACCGTTTTAAGTCCGGAGCAAAAACAAGTGTTCTATCGAGAGTTGGAAAACAACTTGCCGTTAGTCATTTTCTGTAGCTCATTTCCAAAAATGCGCCAGGTTGCCCAAGACATTTTGAAAGTGGAGATAAAAGATGACAGACCTAAGCCCGCCGAAGCCAAGAGCCCCGCGCAAAAAAGCACCCCCAAAAGCAAAGACCCATCCAAAAAAAGCAACGCCAAAAGAGAATAACTACTTTACCAATCTGATGAAAACGCCTGAAGGACGGGCGCTACGGAAAGAATGGTCTACGAAGAAGCGTAAGAACGGAGGCCGTCCACAGGGCGTTCCGGATGGGCACACGGTGGAATCAATTAAGCCAGTACGTGAGAAGGCTAAAAGAGACGCAGAGAAGGTAGTCAAGATTATGAGCGAAAAGTACAACATTGAAGATGAGTATCAGAAAGAAGCCCTTAAGACGGCTGTTGAGGTAATGCGAATCGACGGACAAACTCGAGAGAGACTTGCCGCTGCCAGACTGGTACTGGACTTTACCAAAAGTAAGCCAGCGTCAAAATCAGATGTGTCTATTAGCCACGCTGAAGATTTCCTGGCCTCCCTGCTAACAGACGAAGGAGAGAGCGTCGATGAACAAACAGCTGAAGCAGGTCCGGAAGAAACTACTTAACAGCTACAACTTCTACTCCAAATCGGCCCTCAAAATAAGAACCAAAGAGGGCAAAATTAATTCCCTGGTACTAAATTCTGCACAGCAAATTCTCGACGAGGCCGTCAATAATCAGATGGCCACTGAAGGGAAAGTACGTGTGATTATCTTGAAAGCGCGTCAGCAGGGTCTAAGCACTTACACTGGTGGCTATCTTTATTTCTCAGTGAGCCAGCGCCCAGCCTGTAAGGCTATGGTGATTACACACCATGCTGACTCGACCAGGGCGCTCTTCGATATGACGAAGAGATTCCACGAGCATTGCCCTGACATCCTGAAGCCGCATACAAAGTATAGCTCAAGACGGGAGATATCATTTGATGTTTTGGACAGTTCCTTTGTGGTTGCCACGGCTGGTGGAGAAAGTATCGGACGGGGTGAAACACTTACCCACGTACATGCCTCCGAGCTGGCCTTCTGGCAGAAGTCTACAGCCCTGGATAACTGGAATGGTCTCACCCAGGCAGTCCCAAATACACCAGGCACGGCTATTTTTGTCGAAAGTACGGCGAACGGTGTCAATGGTATTTTCTATGACCTGTGGCGCGGTGCTGTCAATGGTACTAATGGCTACGTTCCTGTATTTATTCCTTGGTTTACTGGTGTTGAGTACCGTGAAGCTGTTCCAGAGTCTTTTGAAAGAACACCAGACGAAGAGGACCTGGCAGAGAAATATGAACTTGACGATGAACAACTTATGTTCCGTCGTAAGAAGATTGCCCAGAATGGTCTTGACCTATTTCGCCAGGAATACCCAAGTGAGCCCGACGAAGCCTTCCTGACAACAGGTCGCCCAGTCTTCAACCCCGAGCAACTATCAGACACCTTGAAAATCACTCGGGACCTCGAAAGCCGCCTGGCACTCGAAGGCGAGGAGTTTACAAATAATGCTCGTGGCGAATTGTTTACTTGGCGACCTCATGTGCCTGGTGAACAGTATGTTATCGGGGCCGATGTTGCTATGGGTGTTCGTGGTGGTGACTACAGTGTTGCCCAGGTACTCGATGGTAAGAAGCGGCAAGTGGCAACCTGGAGAGGCCATGCCCATCCAGATTACTTTGCCCAGGTGCTTTATGCACTAGGTACTTATTACAACGACGCATTTATCTGTGTTGAAAACAACTCTCATGGCATTTTGACATGTACTCGCCTGGGTAAGGACATGGCATATCCAAACTTCTACACCGAGGTACAGCATGACAAGGTCACTGACCGAGAAACTGTCAAGCTTGGATTCTCCACAACTTCAAAGACAAAGCCTTTAATTATTGACCAGCTTCGAGCGGCGATGCGTGAAACCGAAATAGAGCTTAACGACAAAGTGACTATCCGAGAAATGATGACTTATATCGTCACAGAATCCGGAGCAATGCAAGCAGAGTCAGGCTGTTTTGACGACTGCGTAATGTCCCTAGCTTTGGCGAATTATGTTCACGAAGCGGCTTGGGAACCAATTGAAAGCTCCGATGACTATTACATAGAGATGTTATGACATGGCAAAAAAGGAATATAAAAAACTAAGTGACAACAATATCGTCACGCTAGTTGACCAGCAAGTTGGCAGCTCAATTGGATATGCAGATTCAGAGCTAAGCACAGAACGCGCTAAGATTATTGACTATTACAACGGCGTACTTCCAAAGCCTGCTCACGATGGCAACTCTAAGTATGTATCTCTTGATGTTTACGATGCAGTCGAGAGCCTTAAAGCAGCTCTACTTGAAACTTTTTCCAGCGGCTCACGCACTGTTAAGTTCGCCCCGCAAAACGAAGACGATGTTGAGCTGGCAAAGATGTGTACAGAGTACACAGATTATGTGGTACACCGCCAAAATGATATGTTCAGTGTCATGAGCACTTGTATCCATGATTCTTTGATAGCCCGAGCTGGTGTGGTTAAAGTGTTTTGGGAGACTAGCTCAGAGACTGATTATGAAGAATTTGAAGACATCACTGAGTCTGAGCTTGACATGCTTCTGGCCCAGGACAACGTCGAGCTTGTCGACAGTGAAGTCGATGATATTGGGCTTACCTCAGGAACGATTGGCATCGAGCGCGACACCTCTCAAGTTATTATCGAGAATGTGGCGCCCGAAGAGTTCTTAATTGAGAGTCAGGCCAAAAGCCTAGAGACGGTTACTTTCTGTGCCCACCGCACAAAGAAGACATTGTCCGAGTTACGCCTGGAAGGATACTCAGAGAAACTAATCGATAAGATTGGTGACCACACCGATGTTGACTTTGAGACTGACCCAGAGGTCCTGGCACGTTTCGATAACATAGGTAACTTTAGGAATGGCAGCAGCGACCATCAGGACCAGGTACGTTCGGTCATGGTGTATGAGGCCTACATACTCTTAGACGTTGAAGGCACAGGTATTGCTGAGCTTCACAAAGTCATCAAAGCAGGTAATGTACTGCTTGAAAAAGAGAAGGTGAGCCGTAAGCCTTTTGTGACTTTTGTCCCACTGCCTACGCCACACTCTTTCTATGGTAATAACTTCGCAGACAAAGTGGTCGCAACCCAGAATGCGCGTACTGTGTTAACCAGGTCAATCCTGGACCACGCGATGATTACTAATAACCCACGGTACACAGTGGTCAAAGGCTCACTCAGCAACCCCCGCGAACTTATCGACAATCGTCTAGGAGGGATAGTAAACACAACACGTCCAGATGCAATTGCACCAATGCTCCAGGCGCCGTTGAATCCATTTATTTTCCAGACTATTAAGCTGCTTGAAGAGGATATGGAAGACACCACTGGTGTTTCTAAGATGTCACAAGGCCTTAACAAGGACGCAATAAGCAAGCAGAACTCTGCGGCTATGGTCGAGCAGCTGGCGACCATGTCACAGCAGCGTCAGAAGATTATCGCCAGGAACTTTGCAGCCCAGTTTATGAAGCCTCTATTCCACATGGTTTATGACCTGGTGTGCGAAGAAGAAACACAAGAGAGGATGGTTGAGCTAAGCGGTAGTTACGTGGAGTGCGACCCACGCAAATGGAAAGAAAAGCGTGACGTTTCCATTGAGTTACACCTGGGCTACGGCGAGCAGGAAAAAGAAGCTACTAAGTATCTTAACGTCCACACCATGTTGACCAATGACCCTAATTTATCCGTGATGTATCAACAGCCAAATCAATATGAGCTGGCTAAGAAAATCATGGAGCTATCTGGGGTCAAGGAAGTCAGCGCGTACCTAACAAATCCTGAGAACATCGAGCCACCACAGCCTGATAAGAATGCAGAAATGCAAATGCAAATGGCTCAGAAACAACTCGAGCTTCAGGAACGACAGACAGCCCTCGCAGAAATGAAGGCCGAGATGGACATGAAGATTAGCCAAATGAAGATTGAGCTTGAGAAATCCAAGGTCGAAAATCAACACGCTATTCAGAGTGACAACATCGACCTTAAAGAGGAGCAGTTACGTCACAAGAAACTTATCGACCATGCCGAACTTGTGCTTGCACAGCAGGCAGATGAGATTACCGCCATTGCTTCACCGAATGGTTAAATTTGTCTTTTAAGGAGAGACAGTTATGAACGAACAAGAAAGTATGTTGTACCTGGGCAATGCCTCTGAGGAAACCCTCAAAGGTGATGCCTTCAATACTGTGGTTAACGATTTAATCGAAAGTACATTCAGTGCATTCGTTAACAGTGACCCAGGTGAAAATGAAAAAAGAACAGTCGCGTATTACCAGTACAGGGCTCTTCGTGAGGTCGTCGACACTTTGAAACAAAATGTGTCTGTACGCGATGAAATTAATCAACGTAACAAAGCAGAAGAGGAATAGACTATGTCATTAGATAACGTCAATGAAAGTTCCAACACTGGTGCAGCCGAAACTATTGATGACGCTGCGGAAGCAATTCTTGGAATGTGGGAGGACGCTGAAGAGCTATCCGAAGAAAACCAAGAGGCTGAGGTAGAAGCTGCCGACGAGACTGAAGCAGCGGATACTGAAGAAGACGAGAATGAAGAAGACCTAGAATCCGATGAGGACGATGAGGACCCTGATGATGAAGACACCGAAGAAGATGACGAAGAAGCCAGCGAAGAAGACGAAGACGACTCCGAAGAAGTCCAAGTCATCGATGAAGAAAGCCTGGTAGAAATAGTTATCGACGGTGAAACTAAACAGGCATCCGTCAAAGACCTTAAGCGACTCTATGGGCAGGAAGCATCTCTCACCCGAAAGTCTCAAGAAATGGCATCCCAGCGTAAGTTGGCAGATGACCAGATGCAAAAAGCCGATGCATCATTGCAAGCCATGCTTAGCCGTGCCCAGGAACGATATAAGCCGTATTCAGAAGTTGACATGTTAGTTGCTAGTAAGCAAATGACAGCCGATGATTTTACAGCTTTACGTGCCGAAGCTCGACAGGCAGAAGAAGACCTAAAGTTTCTTTCTGAAGAAGCTGACAATTTCTATGGATACGTTAAGCAGCAGCAGGGCGATTCTCTAAAGCAGCAAGCGACGGAATGCATAAAGGTTTTACAGCAGGATGTTCCTGACTGGAACAACGACCTTTATAACGATATTCGTAGTTACGCTATTTCCCAGGGATTACCAGAAGACCAGGTTAATCAATATGCAGACCCCAATGTTATTAAGTTACTTAACAAGGCCCGCATGTTCGACCAGACCAAGAAGGTAGCCACTGTGAAAAAAGCGAAGGCGGCGAAGAAGATTCTTAGGTCTAAAAAAGCACCCCCAAATAATACTGAACTCAAGAAACAGAATCAGCAGCGTAAGGTGGACCAGCTTAGGGCTAATGCTAATGACCTCGACAACATTGCAGATGTGATTATGTCTAACTGGCAGTGACGCCTAGTTTTTATCCCTCTCAATATTCCATAAGGAAATTTTAAAATGGCTACACTTGTATCCTACGCAACAACGGGTTTGGCTGAGGACGTATCTCAGACAATCGCAAATATATCTCCAACTTCTTGTCCCTTTCAGACTCTTGTAAAGAGCGAGAAAGTATCTGCTCGTACCTTTGAATGGCTTGAAGACTCGATTCGTTCAGCGGGCGTTAATGCCCTGGTAGAAGGAGCTGACGCTGCAACTACCGCCATCGCACAGCCAACTACCCGTAGCAACACCACTCAGATAATCGGTGAAGCTTTCAAGGTAGCTGCAACAGTTGACGCTGTGAAGACTCACGGTCGTGCGAAGGAGACAGCCTACGCACTGGCCAAAACTTTGAAGGCCATCAAGCTCGATGTTGAAAGAGCGATGATTGGTGTTGACCAGGCGGCAGTAGTTGGTTCTGCTTCAGGAGCTCGTAAGATGGCTTCTGTATCACAGCAGATTTCAACAACTGTTGACGCAGGTTCCAACGCGACAGACGCACTGACTGAAGCTAAGCTGCTTGAGTTGCACCAGGATTGTTATGAGAACGGCAGCGACCCTACTGTTCTAATGATTAAGCCTGCTGATGCAACTATCGTAGCTAACTTTGCTACAGCGTCTAGCCGTGAGCGTGACTTTGGTTCTAGTAAGACCCTGGTCAACGCGATTGAAGTATTGGTAACTCCATTCGGAGAAATCCGCACTTTGATAAACCGTAACCAGCTGGCCACCCACGCTTTCCTCATCGACCCCTCGATGTTTAAGCAGTGTGTCCTGCGTCCGTTTACTCGCACACTTCTTAGCCGCACAGGCGATGCTGATACGCATTTCTGTGTCGGAGAAGTCAGTGTAAAACATACTAACTTTGGCGACAGCGGAATGATTACTGGTCTTTCTTGATTCAGTAGTTAGTAAGTAGTTTTGCAGGTGGGACCTGGTAAAGCAGGTTCCGCTCTCCTTACTGCCCGACCTGGGTCCCACCTGCATTTTTATCTTAAGGAGAAAACTAATGTCTGACACAGATACTTTGCACAGCGTCCAATCGAGAGTTCTCGACGATAACGATGAGCAAAACTTTAATATCCAACAAACGCAGCATATTCCACAAAGCTTCCTGGACAACATTCGCTCACAGCGCGAAGACTCACTTGGTACAAATGCCGGAGATTACATGAGTGTTGCACGAGTACCTGTACTAGTTCATGAGAAGTGGCTACGTGAAGGATTCGATATGATGAAAGAGCCTGCCTATGCCATTGTCGCTAGGTTGAAACAAGAGAGTCTGGATGCGTTTTTAACTACGCAGAAGAAGGTGTAGCGAATGGCTAAGTCAGGACTGTACAACAATATCAAAAAGAAAAGGGCACGTATTAAGGCAGGCAGTGGTGAGAAGATGCGTACACCAGGTACCAAAGGTTCCCCATCTGCAAATGCTTTCAAAAAAGCAGCTAAAACTGCAAAGAGGAAATAAAAATATGAACAAGGGTGAAATCAGAACACACTTTAAGGCCGTGTTAAATCGCAGCGACATCACTGATGCCCTTGCAGATACTTTTATCAACCAGGGTATTTCTCGAGTGCAGCGAACACTACGCTTGCCGTCTATGGAGAAGTCCCACACCTATACTTTTACTGCTGCCACCGCGCATGTCTTTCTACCCAATGACTATTTGGAAGGAATAGATTTTCACAGTGACAGCCACGCCCTGGTCAAACTACCTGCGAGCGAAATGCTCGACATGCAGAAACAAGGTGTTACAGGCATGCCCCATTTCTTTACTCGTGAAGGCGGCAAAATAAACTTATACCCAGTACCTGCAGCTGGGACACTGACAGTAAATTACTACGCCCAGTTCCCTGTACTCGTGTCTGACAGCGACACTAATAACCTGGTCGCCGTTGGTTCTGACGTTGTCATTTATTCAGCACTTACATATGCAGCCGACTATTTTCTGGATGAACGAGCTCAGTTGTTCGACGGTAAGTACGCACAGTTTATGTCTGAGATACAAGGCCAGGCAGATGATGCTGAGCTATCAGGCACTCTCCAGGCAATCCGTCCAACGACAATCTATTAGGTGGAGAAATAATGGCTAACTCAAGCTTCTTTAGTTCCACGGGCCCCAGTAGCACAGAAACAGATGCTATTGAAGGTTCCGTAACAAACGCAGCAGCCTCAGCTGCAGCAGCAGCAGCATCCCAGGCTGTTGCAAGTTCAGCAGCCACCACAGCTACTGGTGCAGTTTCTGCTAATTTGGCAAGCGCCGTTGAGGCTGAAGCTTCGAGAGTTGCTGCTGTTGCCGCAAAGGCTGCTGCCGAAACTGCTGAGACAAACGCAGAGACGGCACAAGCAGCCGCTTTGGCTTCAAAGAACGCAGCAGCTACCTCTGCCTCTGCCTCCGAAACTTCAAAAACAGGGAGTTCAGCCAGTGCCGCAACAGCGACAACTAAAGCAGCAGAGGCTTCAACATCATCGACAAACTCAGCTACGAGCGCAGCGACTGCGACTTCAAAAGCTGCCGACAGTGAAACTGCAAGAGCAGCAAGTGTTGCCGCAAAAGACGCTTCTGTCGTAGCAAAAAATCAGGCAGTCACCGCGAAGGATGCGGCAGTTGTCGCAAAGACAGGTGCTGAAACTGCACTGGCTCTAATTGGCACCTCTACAACCAATGCTGCTACTAGTGCATCTACAGCTACTACTAAAGCAAGCGAAGCTGCTACATCAGCTACTAATGCCTCTAACTCAGAGACTGCTGCAAGTACGTCAGCTACTAATGCCTCTAACTCAGAGACTGCTTCAGGTACTTCAGCTACTAACGCTGCTACTAGTGCATCTACAGCTACTACTAAAGCTAGTGAAGCTGTCACTTCAGCCAGTAATGCAGCTACGTCTGCCACTGCTGCTGCAACTGCAGAAACTAACGCAGAGACTGCTGAGACTAACGCAGAGACCGCAGAGACTAACGCTGCTGCTTCTGCAACTACTGCTACTAACCAAGCTACTGCTGCAGGTACTTCAGCTACTAACGCTGCTGCTAGTTCTACCACGGCTACTACTAAAGCTAGTGAAGCATCAACTAGTGCAACTAATGCAGCAACTGCTGAGACTGCTGCAGTCGCCGCTAAAGATGCTGCACTTGCAGCCTTTGATTCTTTTGACGATAGGTACTTGGGGCAGAAGGCTAGTGACCCGACAACAGACAACGATGGTGATGCTCTGGCTGCTGGAATGCTCTACTTCAACACTACGTCAGATGTGATGAAGGTGTATGAAGGAAGTTCTTTTGTAGCAGCCTATGCTTCTCTTTCTGGAACGCTGGTGGCCAACAACAACCTAAGTGATGTTGCGAGTGCTGCCAATGCCAGGAGTAATTTAGGACTTGGCTCCGCAGCCACCGCAGCATCGTCAGCATTTGCCACGGCTTCTCAAGCTGACCAGACTGTTGGCCTCACAGGTGTTGGAGCAACAACTGTCTCTGGTACTTATCCTAACTTTACGATTACTAGTACAGACTCCAATACAAACACCACATACAGTATTCAAGACGGTGAGCTTTCTCAAAATAACTTTACCAACGCTGACCACACAAAACTCAACAATCTTGATTCTTCAGATTACGCCACGGCCGCACAAGGCACTCTGGCTGCCAATGCTTTGCCGAAATCTGGCGGCACAATGACAGGTGCGCTAGTTTTGAATAACACTGGTTCTGTGAAAGTTGCCGCAGGCACCACAGGTCAGCGTGAAGGCTCTCCAGCAGCAGGTATGTTCCGATACAACACCACTGAAGGAAAGTTTGAAGGCTACTCAACAGCGTGGGGAGAAATTGGTGGTGGTGCTGCCGACCTCAAACTTAACAGCTTTACAGGCAATGGTTCAACTGTCGCTTATACGCTTTCCTCAAGTCCTGTTGAGGACAATACGCTAGTTTATGTTGACGGTGTGTACCAAAACAAAACCAGCTATGCGATTGTCGGTAATGTGCTGACGTTCTCTGCTGCTCCTCCTAACAGTTCTGCGATTGAAATTACAGCGGCAACAATTGCGCCAGTAGAGGCAAGCACTGAGTTTAAGATTAGTCAGTTCACAGGTAACGGAAGCACAGTTGCTTTTACGCTGTCTGCACAGTCCCCAGAGAACAACACCAACGTCTATATTGATGGTGTCTATCAGAGCAAGTCTAACTACTCTGTCTCAGGCACAACGCTGACGTTTAGCACAGCGCCTCCAAATGGTTCTGCGGTAGAAGTTATGGCAGCACACGCTGTTATTGTTTCTGTCAGTACGCCTGATGACAACACCGTGACCACAGCAAAGATTGTCAACAGCGCAGTCACTACTGCCAAGATAGCTGATGATGCAATAACAGCCGCAAAGATAGCTGACAACTCTGTTGACATAGCAAGGCTAAATGTCACTGACGGTACAGCAGGTCAAAGCCTCACAACGAATGGTTCTGGCACGTTAGCTTTTGCTACGATTGGTGGTGCGTTCAACGACTTTGCAATAAAAACTGGCAACTACACAGCCGTTACCAAAGACCAGCTTATAGTCAACTCAGGCAGCGCAGTGACAATCACTCTGCCTGCTAGTCCTGCTGCGGGTAACGTAGTATTTATCAAGAACGCTGGCACAGGCACAGTCACAGTGGGTCGTAATGGCTCTAAGATTAACAGCACAACAGACGATGGTTCATTGGCGGCAGACGCTGGTGCGACCTTGGTATTTGTTGATGCGACTATTGGATGGAAGGAACTATAAATGGCTATTACATTAGGTGGAGGCGGTAGTGCCTCAGTAATAAATGAGACAATAGATATAAACTCAGCAGAGAACCTGATTACTCTAGATGATGGCCGCGTGTATCTGAAGGGCGGTGTAACTGAGACAAACGTAGCTGCATATCCTGATGCTACATCAAGTTTTGCATACTCAGGAACAAGTTTTAGTGCAAATAGTCAAACTAATTACCCCACTGACATTGCTTGGGATGGTACACACTTCTGGGTTCTGAGTAGTTATAACCCTGAGGGCGTTTTTAAATACACAGCCGCTGGCGTTTATACAGGAACTAGCTTTTCTGTAGATGCTCAAGTTAACGACCCTACATCAATAACATGGGACGGAACTCATTTCTGGGTTTTAAGTAATGGCAATGATTCCGTTTTTAAATACACAACTGCTGGAGTATATACAGGAACTAGCTTTTCAGTAGCCTCTCAATCTTCAGTTCCTAGAGGCATTACGTGGGACGGTACGCATTTCTGGGTTATGGGCTATACCAATAAAACTGTGTACAAATACAATGCCTCTGGTGTCTATCAGAACGTAAGTTTTTCTATAGCGGCTCAAGAACCTTACCCTCAAGGACTTACATGGGACGGTACTTATTTTTATGTTAGTGGTACGGGAAACAATAGTTTTTTAAAATATAGCGCAGATGGTACTTTTATTGCTAACTTAATCAGTGTGTATCCTCAAGAGACCTCCATCCAAGGAATATTAGCAGTGGGTACTGACTTATGGGCCATTGGACTAAGTAACGATACTGCCTACAAATACCAAGCCCAAATTGGCATTGGCTCGCAAGGCGGCACTGAGTACGGCAATCAAAATTATATGAGGATTAAATGATGTCTTTAGTTATACAAGCAGACCATATATCGCCAACTTCAGCAGCAATCTTCTGGCGCAATGATGAACTCGCTCGGACAGACATAGCCGCCACAGTTTCTGATTATCCAAATGCAGCAGCTATCCTAGTTTACCGCGAGGCACTTAGGCAATGGCCTGCTACAAACGAAGCTGGTGAATACATAAACGGCTTTCCAGATACAAGACCAGAGGTTTAAAACATGGCTTTAACTAAAGTAACATCAGGAGTTCTTGCTGATGGCAGCATTGGCTCCGCGCAAATAGCTGATGGCGCTGTAGGTACATCTGCTCTAGCCTCTACGATAGCCGCTGGTATTCCCACAGCTACTGTTGGGAGCAACGGCAACGCTACACCTAACACGCACCACTTTGTAAGTGCATCAGGTGTAACACTGACGCTACCTACGCCAACTGTGGGTATGAAAGTGTACGTCACTGTAGGTAACTTTGACACAACAGTGCTTGGGCGTAACGGCAGCACTATCGTAGGCTCTGCAACAGACTTAACAATTAACGTGGCTAATATGTCCATAGGGCTTATTGGGACTTCAACTTCATCATGGGTGTTTATCTAATATGTCGAATCTAACTGACCTTATATCAGCAGCAGGCGGGGGCGGCGGTGGTACTTTATTCACAATCCCCATTACCAAATCAACAACATGGACACCTCCATTTGACGGTACTGCGGTTATCCACTGCATAGGCGCTGGAGGTTCTGGAGCTAGTAACGCAGCTAACCAAACGTGTACGGCTGGGGGTGGGGGTGGCTACTCCAAAAAAATAGTTACTCTTTCTACAGGCACTAATTGGACAATGGTTGTAGGTGCTGGCGGCGCTCCTGCCATTGACACCGCAAGCGGTACGGCGGGCGGCAATACAACAGCAACTGACGGTTCTTCAAGTTTAGCAGCCAATGGTGGCGCTGCTGGCATTACGAACAGTGCTTTTAATGTGGTGGGGGGGACAGCCAGTGGTGGGGATGTAAATAACTCAGGGGGCAGAGGGGCTGGAACTACTGGTAACGGGTATCTAACTTATGGC
>Ga0209482_1000951_pt1 | contig 22173 bp, 22 predicted proteins | sample CoawatmetaG10DNA_FD_187512 | JGI IMG/M metagenome (GOLD analysis project Ga0209482, IMG submission 187512) | Marine microbial communities from the West Antarctic Peninsula - Coastal water metaG104-DNA (SPAdes) (version 2) | ecosystem: Environmental > Aquatic > Marine > Coastal ...
AACACCAACTGCTAAAACCATGGATTATGCTGGTAGCGCTTCTGACGGAAACCAAGGTGGCCCTACAGCAAGTAATACGTTGACTATTGACTATACATTGAGTGCTGCTGATACTTCGGTAGCTGTAGTTGGTGTTGAGGTACCAAACGGTGGCTTGACAATGAACGGCAATGAGTTATTAGGGATCTTCATTGAATACCTACCTGGTGGAAATGCGACCTCTGATACCATCAACTACCAGACCGCTTCAGGTGACATTAACCCTTTTGCGTTCTATTACTACCGTGAAGGAAACACCAGTGCACCTCAAGGATATTTTATCCAAGATTATGACAGCACATCAACGAACTGTTCGAACTTCCTGTTCAGCGAAACGCGTTATGCTGCTCATCCTACAGCTTCATCTTGGAGAAATGACCAAACGAGTATCAACATGAACTATTCACACCTCATTTGGGTGGCTGCATCAGGTACTTCTACCATGACCGTTCAAGATGCTGACCTTTCTACAGTTTCTGTATTCCCTAATCCATCTAATGGAGTAGTGAACGTAGAGCTGAATGCTACAACATCTGCTGCAATTACTGTGGTTGACGTTCTAGGTCAAGTGGTTTATTCTTCGAACACAAGCTTCGTTGCAGGCCAGCGTCAAATGATTGACCTAAGCAACAACGCAAAAGGTATGTACATCCTATCTGTTGAAGGTGAAGGTGTAAATACTGTAGAGCGTATTACGATCAAGTAATCCCTCATTTGCATAACACATTCCCTAGCCCGGGCTCCGTTGGAGCCCGGGCTTTTTGTAGTAAACAAAAAAATCGCGCTTTTAGCGCGATTTAAAATTCATCTAGTGACCGTAAGGCTGGTTTTCTAGAGTGCCTATTTTCTCAAGGCGACCCTCACCTGCTTAAATAGCTTTGATTTGAATACATATTCCTCCACATCAGCGTTAGTACTGCCTAAAACCTCATTATTAGTGCCTTCCCATACCTTGTAACCGTCTTTCATGAAAACTACATGATCACCTATCTCTAGCACTGAGTTCATGTCATGCGTGTTGACTATGGTCGTCATATTAAATTCATGCGTCAATTCTTGAATCAATTGATCAATCACTATCGCAGTCTCTGGATCTAATCCAGAGTTAGGCTCATCACAGAATAAATACTTTGGGTTCATGGAAATCGCACGGGCAATAGATACGCGCTTTTGCATTCCTCCTGATATTTCAGATGGGAACATATCACCGGAACCTTGAAGTCGCACGCGGTCCATAACAAAACTTACCCGTTCATCCTTCTGGTGCTCTGTCATATTTGAGAACATCTCTAAAGGAAACCTAATATTCGCCGCAACAGTCATGCTGTCAAATAAAGCGCCGCCTTGAAATACCATTCCAAGCTCTTGTCGCAAAAGCATGCGGCGTTCCTTTGTCATTTCACCTAGAACCTCATCACCATAATGAATACTCCCCTGGTCCGGATCATAAAGGCCTAAAATGGTTTTTAAAAAAACAGTCTTACCTGAACCGGAGCGGCCTATGATGAGGTTAGTCTTTCCTGGGATGAAATCAACATCAACTCCCTTGAGGACCTGATTTTCTCCGAATTGTTTGTAGATGCCTTTAACCTGTATCATGCGTTCAAGATTAAATCGGTCAACACATAATTCGCTAAAATGATGGCCAAACAAGAACGTACAACTGCGTTAGTGCTTGCTACACCAACTTCAACGGCTCCACCCTTCACGGTATAACCACAGTATGCGCTGATACTCCCTATAATGAAGGCGTATGCCACAGTTTTTATAAGTGCGTAGAACGTATAAAACGGCATAAACTCCATTCTATACCCAATCAATGTATCTGTAAATGAAATGAGTCCCAATGCACCTCCAGCCATATAACCACCCCACAACCCTAGAGCTATAGATAAGATAATGAGTATTGGATTAAATAGGAGCTGGGCTACTATTTTAGGGAGTATTAAAAAGTTTGCACTATTCACGCCCATGACCTCGAGCGCATCAATCTGCTCTGAAACCCTCATGGTACCGAGACTAGATGCGATATTTGACCCTACTTTTCCAGCTAAAATCAAGCTAACTACCGTAGGACTAAACTCCAAGGTGATGGATTCACGCGTCGCAATAGCAATATAATAAGCAGGAATTAGTGGATCACTTAAATTAAGTGCCGTTTGAATAGTTACCACTGCACCCATGAATACTGACAGTACGGCTACGATGCCGATAGAATCTAATCCTAGCAGTCTAATCTCCTGAAGCAAAGCCCGGTAAAAGATTATCCAGCGGTCCGGACGTCTAAAGACTTTAGACATCAACATCGCATAAGCACCAATTCCTTCAAAAAAGTTCGTGATCATGTGGCTAATTTACATTTTCTTTGAAGTACAAACTCCTTTACTATGAAGAGAATTGCCATTATTTCTATTGTGTTTTTAGCACTTGCCCTGAGCAGCTGTGGATCGAGAAAAGACTGTGATTGTCCATCGTTTTCTGGTACTGATCAGAATGAATCCGCCTTGCAAGGATAAATGGACTTCGATCCTCTACTTCCTTATTTACCCGAAGGAGACTTCATTCCTTTATTAAAAAAATGGCTTGAACACGAGAAATTCGAGCTCATTCTACACCGTCCGCGCGCCACAAAACTTGGCGACTTCAGACCTCCAAGGAAAGGTAACATTGCTAAAATCACGCTTAATAGTAATCTAGGACCCTACCAGTTTCTCACTACGCTTACCCATGAAATTGCGCATTTAAAAGTCTGGAATGCACATGCACGAAGAGCGGCACCCCATGGATTAGAATGGAAAACTGTTTTTGGAGAGATGCTTCAAGAATTGGCACATTACCAGACATGGCCTGAGACATACCTTGCTGCCCTATTAAAACATGCCATTCGACCTAAATCTTCCGTAGGCGCGGATCCTGATTTACAGAAAGTAATCTTACAGTTGGATCACAACAGTGACGTTTTTCTACTGCAAGACGTCCCAAACGGAGCAAATTTCCTATTCAAAGGGAGGGCTTTTAAACGGCTAGAGAAAAGACGTACACGAGCATTAGTTTTTGAAATTTCTTCTGGAATGAAATACACTATTCCACTAGTGGCTCAAGTTGAGCTAAAGGATTAGTACATTTGCATCAAATTCGTTTCTCATGGCAAAGAACATCTTCTCCACAGCATATACTCTAGGCATTTTAGGTGGTGGCCAATTAGGCAAAATGATGCTTTACACTGCCAGAAAGTTCGATATCCGTACAAACGTATTAGATCCCAGTCGGGATGCACCCGGTCAGTATGGTGCACACAAATTTGTGGTTGGAGATTTAATGGATTATCAAGCTGTGATGGATTTTGGAGCACATTGCGATACATTGTGTATAGAGATCGAATCTGTCAATGTCCAGGCATTAAGAGATCTACGGGCCATGGGCAAGAAAGTCCATCCAAACCCGGATAGCTTGGAGATCATTCAAAACAAAACGAAGCAAAAAAAATTCTATGCGGACCACGGTATTCCAACAGCCAAGTTTGAAATAGTCGATGGACATGATGCGCTTAGCACAGTACTGTCTCAGTGGAGCTTACCCTTCGTATGGAAAGCCTCCACAGGTGGTTATGATGGTTTTGGCGTTGTAGTATGCCGTTCTACGGAGGATATCAAGCTTATCCCTGATGCACCTGGAATGCTGGAGGACTTTGTTAATTTCGATTTAGAAGTAAGCGTTATTGTTGCCCAGAATGAAAGTGGCGACATTACAACCTTCCCTGTTGCGGATCAAGAATTTCATCCAACGGCCAATCAAGTAGAATATGTGTTGTGTCCGTCTGTACTGACAGACGATATGCAACGCAAAGCGCAGGAAATAGCGATTACAACAGCCAAGGCCTACGATATTTGCGGCTTACTAGCAGTTGAACTCTTCATAACACCCGCTGGAGAGATCCTGGTTAACGAGGTAGCTCCTCGACCTCACAACAGTGGACATCATACCATAGAAGCTTGCTATACGTCTCAGTTCGAGCAGCATATTCGGGCTGTATTGGATTTACCATTAGGCTCAACCGAATTAAAGTGTCCGGCGGTTATGGCGAATCTCGTGGGTGCTGAGGGATATGCAGGTAATGTGATTTACGATGGCTACCATGATTTACTCAACGAGGCTGGAATCAATATTCATATTTATGGCAAAGCACAAACCCGTCCGTATAGAAAAATGGGGCATGTGACGGCCATTTCCAATTCACGCGATAAGGCAAGAGCAAAAGCAGAATGGGCAAAGAATAGTATCTTGGTCAAAACTCAAGACAACGCCTTAGGGCAAAAGCTATAGATAATGGTAGGAATCATCATGGGTAGTACATCAGATCTGCCAATCATGCAACAAGCAATAGACGTACTTACAACACTTCAGATAACATTTGAAGTAGATATTGTCAGCGCGCACCGCACCCCTGAAAAATTAATGGACTACGGCGCAAACGCACACCTTAGAAATATTAAGGTCATCATTGCTGGTGCTGGTGGCGCAGCGCATTTGCCGGGCATGGTAGCTTCGCTAAGCCCCCTCCCTGTTATAGGTGTGCCCATAAAAAGCTCCAACTCAATCGACGGATGGGACAGTGTTTTGTCTATTCTTCAGATGCCCGGAGGTGTGCCGGTAGCAACCGTTGCACTTGACGGAGCGAAAAATGCAGGTATACTCGCTGCGCAGATCATAGGATCGTCGGACAAAGCAGTTTTAGACCGGGTAATTGCCTTTAAAGAAGATCTTAAAGACAAAGTTTTAAAAGGTGCTGAGGAAGTGAAAGCTAACTACAACCGCTAGCGAATCTAGCACGGCATCGTGCTTAGTGTATCACAACCTTTTCAAATGCTGCACTAGGATCTCTTTCCTTCTGTTGCTTACAGGCACCGTAGAACCTTCAATTAGAAGTAGGTATCCGCCGTCAGCACTTACATATCTAGAAATCATTTCAAGGTTGACAAGGTGGCTCTTATGTACACGCTCAAAGCCAGCTGGTCTAAGTAAGATCTCATAGTCTTTCATAGTTTTTGATGCCAGTACACTGGTTTTATTCTTTAAAAAGAATTGGGTATAATTTGAGCTACTCTCGCAGCGTACGATCTCGTTTACATTGAGAATATACATTCCTTCCGTCGTAGGTATGACTAACTTTTTTGGAGCGCCTTTCGCAGCCTGAGTAACCACCGCTTGACGATCTATGCTTACACGTTCACCTGCTTTGCGCACGGCCAATACTAAATCCTCAGCATCTATAGGCTTCAATAGATAATCCAAGGCAGCGTACTTAATAGCTTGTACTGCGAACTCGTCGTGGGCCGTCGTGAAAATAAGTGAGGGAAGCTCATCGCCATCCCATTGGTCAATCAGGTCGAAGCCACTTTCCCCGTTTAGGTTGACATCCAAGAATACCACATCCACCTCTTCTTCATGCAGTACAGCAAGGGCTTCTTTTACGCTCTTGCACATTCCTATTATAGTAACTTCAGGACAAAACAGGTTCAACTTGCCTTTCAAACTTTCCAGTACGGGTTGTTCGTCGTCTAATAAAAGTACATTCATAGGGGTGGTAGAAATTGATTCAACTAAATCTAAGATTTAATCTAATGCATCGGTGCCCAGAATGAGTGAAACGTGTGTTCCGGAAATTGAAGCGTCCATAGTGCTGGAAATGATGCTCATCTGAAAGACCGATTGATGCTTCTTACCGAGCAAGTCTAGACGCTCCTCTATGATTGCCAGCCCATGAGATCTATCTGTACTTAATCCCTTTTTATAGCCAGGTCCGTTGTCTATAACAGTCACGAGTATACCACCAGATGTGGCTGAGAATTGAATCTTTATGTTCGCCGCTAAGCTCAACTGCATGTTCGGCCTGACTGCGTGCTGAATAGCATTTTCGACAATGGGTTGCAACAGTAGTGGCGGAAGGAATGTATCAAATTGGTCAATCTCGTCATCAACAACCATATCGAAGCCAAACGATCCATAACGCAGCTCACACAATGCGATATACTGCTTCAGTAACTCTACCTCATCCGCTAAAACCATCGTCGTACTTCTAGACCCATCTAGTGTCAAGCGCATGAGTTTGGCTAATTTCCCCATATAATTCACCGCGTCTTTAGGCTGGTTTGTGAAAATGAAATTGGAGATAGCATCCAATGCGTTAAACAAAAAATGAGGATTCATTTGACTACGTTTACTCGCCAATTCAGCATCAGCTAGTCGTTCCGTCAACGCCAACTTCGCATCTGCTTTTTGACGTAATTGGCGCTGCCAAAAAATAATGATACCAGAAATCAGGAGAATAATGAAACTCCAAACCAGCGGTCTTTTAAACCAGGGAGCACGGATACTATAGGACAAGCGCAAAGAATTGGCTTCATAAAAATCCCTACGAGTACTCAGTTGCACCTCCAACTCATAGCGACCCGGAGCAGGATGATCAAAAACTACTGGAGACTTAGGATCCCATAGTTGCCAGTCTTCTTCATTGAATCTATACCGAGCTAGAACAGGACTTGCACTGGACAGTTTTATGTCTGCCGTAAAACCAATGGAATGTGGAGCAATTTGCAATGCATCCAATGATGCCACCGGCAAACCGTCTTCTTCAAAACTCAAATCCCAATAAGATATAAGGTTAGGCAACCCTTGATTAGCAAAGGTGTACACTCCACTAGGCGTTGCCACCCACAATTCGTCTCCTACAAGAGTAACATCATAGTTGCCAGGTTTTGGCGGCATGAATCCTCTACTTCGACCAATCAAAAATAGTTCTGTGTCATTTTGGATGGCCAGTAGTCCCCTAGAAGAAATTTGATACGCTATATCCCCAATAACGTCAGAGGAATATAAATCACTATTTTTCTCTGCATCTCTCTGAGTACTGGGTAAAACATCCTCAGCTGACCAGCTACCAGAAAGAACCTTAGTTAAGGGTATGGAACCAATAGGCGTTCTTGCCATGGTACCGTCAAATGCGAAAATAGGCATCCCTGCCCCGACCTTATGCCAGTGGCCTCTCCAAGAATAATATCCACCTTCCGTGCTGAGCAACAAACCCTCTTGGGTAGATGCGATGTCAAAAATTAATCCTTTAAAAGTAGTTTCATCCAGGAGCATTCCTTCGTTTGAATAGATCAAGAGTCTTGAACCCGTACGCAGAAAAACTGCTCCGCTTTTCAGATCCGGGTAAGACGCCAAATCAGTACTGGAAAAACGCCAAATGCCGGAAGCCTGACTAAATTTAACCCTCGCGTAGTCACTATATTGAATGTTTAATAAGCCTTCCGTCACCACGAAACTCGTTCCATCGACGTTGGTCAGACCCAAGGGGTACGACTGAAGCGTTCCTTCTGTTAAGGGCACCAAAGAATCTGCTACCACTTTAAATCCAAATACGGTCTTGCGCGAATAATTCGTAAAATGATCCGAGGGAATAAGACCGTCTTCTACCAATTCAAAGACCCCAGAACCCTGGGTCCCTAAATACAATCGCTCTCCATGCCAAGCAATACTAATCACTGGATCAGAAGGGAATCCTTCTGCTGGACCAAACGATTGCGCATAGGTGAACATGGGGATCAAAACGAGTAAAAATAGACCTCTAATTTTCATACTACAATGTTAGCGAAAAGGAAGATGCACAAAGGTCTACTTCCTCTGAATTTCACAAGAGATATGTAACCCTAAGTCTTTAAAATGGACGAAACTGATTATGAGTATATCCAACAAGTTGGCAAATTCAACCAGTTATTATGTAAAGTTTTTTTGTCATTAAGTCAAAAATACTTTACATTTGCAAAAATAAAAATTATGAAATACTTATTTAAAAACAAGTTTAAACGATTTAGTGGTTGGACGTTCTATCTGTCTATCGGTCTGGGATTGTTTCTAATGTTGACGAATAAAATGCACGATCTTTTGGTTGTTAAGGTCTTTTCAATGTTTTCGTATACATGGGTAGGAGGAGAAAAGCATGGATTTGGTTGGCAAGAAAATGGTTTAGGAGATGAACTTTTCACGATTTTGATTATTGTTTCAGGGATAGTACATACTTTTAGTAAAGAGAAAATAGAAGATGAATTGGTCTCTAAATTCAGAATGGAAAGTTTAACTCTATCTCTTTTCATTAACTATGGCATCGTAATTATTTCCACCCTTTTCGTTTATAATATGACCTATATGTATGTGTTGATATTCAACTTGTTTTCAATTATATTCTTATTTAATTTAATATTCAGGTATCGACTCTACAAACACTATACTTCTTAGGCAATGAAAAATAATTTAAAATTTTACAGAACAAAGTCAGGATATACCCAAGAAGATATTTCAAAAAAAATAGATGTTTCTAGACAGACAATCAATTCTATTGAAAATAACAGGTTCCATCCATCCATACTTTTATGTCTAAAACTATCTAAGGAATTAGAATGTAAAGTAGATGATTTGTTCAGTCTATAGTAGTATCAAAGCACAACCCCTGAGCTGCAAGTCCTACTGCTTGTAAGTCAGGGGTCCTGTTTCTTATTTCTATAAATACGTCCTTAGATCTAAGGACCATTCCCATAAAACACAGCAGTGCGATTTAAAGAATAAGTATTGTTTATGTTTATGGCGCCACGCATTAGCAAATTCTTATGTTTGTTTTTTGTACTAATAATCATTTATGAACTATACATTCCGTCAACTTGAAGTTTATCATGCGGTGGGAAGCCTATTGAGTTTTACCAAGGCCGCAGCAAAATTATATCTAACTCAACCTGCGGTAAGTATTCAGTTCAAGACTTTCGCTCAGCAGTTTGACTTTCCATTGATAGAATATCGGAGCAAACAAATGGTTCTTACCGAGCTCGGTACAGAGGTTTTTCGGAGGGTCACACAGATTCTAGATTATACCGCTGCCTTAAACACCTTGAATACAAGTTTAAAAGACAAACTCACAGGGACCTTAACGCTATCCGTGGTGAGTACCGGTAAATATATCATGCCTTACTTAGTAAAAACCTTTATTGACGCCCATCCGGACGTGGATTTAGTAATGGATGTTGATAATCGCCTTAAGGTTATAGAGTCTCTTGAAAAAAATAGTGTTGACTTCTCGCTAGTCAGTGTACTCCCTAAAAACTTACCTGTGGAAACGCTAGAACTCATTGGAAATGAGTTGTACCTCATGGGAAGCCCAATGCAAAAGAAGCTATGGGAACAGCAAAACATGGGTCAAATGACCTATCTCTTCCGTGAAAGGGGTTCCTCAACGAGAAGTCACATGGAAAAGTTCTTGTCGATGATTAGGGTAAAGCCCAATAAAAAAGTGGAACTCACCTCTAACGAAACTATAAAGCAAAGTGTGATTGCTGGATTAGGTATTTCTGTTATGCCTGTAATTGGAATCAAAAGAGAACTTAATGAAGGCACCGTTGTGATTATTCCACATCCAAAACTGCCCATTAAAACGAATTGGAACTTAATCTGGCGGCAACAAAAGGAGCTATCTCCAGCGGCATCAGCGTTTTTAAAACATTTAGAAGATCACAAAGAGTCCATACTCAAAGAATTCAAAACTTAACTACTTTTATCTCATGAGAAAATTACTACCCTTGTTGCTATTGCCCTTGATTTTCATAACCTGCACGACAGATGCAAAACGCATGGAAATGCAAACGGATGCAATGCTAGAATTCATGGACGCTTCTGGACTAGACTTTACTGCAACAGGGACTGGCCTTTATTACCACATTGAAAAAGAAGGCGATTTAAGCCGAATACCAGACTCCTCTCATCTGGTGAGCTTCAAGCATATAGGCTACCTCATAGACAGCTCCGTATTTTCTAATGGATGGTATGCATCGGGGTTTTATCCTCTTCCCGGACTCGTTCAGGGGTTCCAGGAAGGACTTAAGATTGTAGGCGAAGGCGGAAGGGCTGTCGTAGTATTCCCATCCAATCTGGGGTATGGTGAGGAAGGCGCCAGTACAGTACCCGCATGGAGTCCGTTGATTTTCAGACTTGAACTCGTCTCTTATTACTAGGATCAAAATAATGTTGTTAAGTAGTAGTTCTTCACATTTTTAGTGTTTTAAAGGTAGGCAGCGCAATTTTCAGGGAAACGCTTCGGCATGACCCGCTACACTTCCTATGCTCACCTACTTTTTTACATTCCCCTCTGGCTGCTTCCATGCTATCAGCTTCAATATTCTTTAGAGGGCAATCACCTAGTCAACGCTAGTAGTTCATCCATCGCGATAAGTCATCCAAAGGCACGAATCTGGACCCAATTAAATACTGCGCCCGCATTCACGCAGAGCAAAACCATTTTCGGCGTCCCATTCTCCTTGAATGAGCACAGCAGCGTACTTGTCAATATTGGATTAGAGAACACCCGTATTTCAGGAGGCACCCCTTATCGCCAGCCGTTTTTAAGCTCCGCAATTATTCACCACTCCAAGGACCATCTGATCACGTTTTTAGGAGGAAGCTTGAAGGTTTCAAGTCGTCCTATTTTGGAATACTGGGAGGTCAGACAGCTCTACCTATTAGATAAAAAATGGTCGCTAGGTTGTGGGTGGCGTTACTCTGCTCTATCTCAGCACCAGCTGCTACTAAATGCCAATTATATTCACAAGCAGATTCACCTCCACGTACTTCAGCAAGGGACGTTTACAGCGATTGGATGCACACTCAAAAGAGGGAACTGGCAGTTTCAGTGTACGGTAGCAAACCATCAAACTATAGGGTACCAAACCTTCTACACGCCATGAAATGGCTTTTGATGTTTCTAATACCTACCGGGCTTTTCGCTCAATATCCGCCTGACGAGAATTCCATAGGATATCAGGAGATGATGGATACCCTGTCCTTGAATAATATTAAACCGCAATTTCTATGGAGCATGTTCCAGATGGAAAAAGAGGCGGTCTTCAATTTCTTTGAATATCGCAGTGCTTATGGCTACTTTGTCCATACCGAGGAACTCTACTTTATTGAAGGAATAGATACCTCGATCGTTAATAACATCATTTCAGCGCTGCCTTTGAACGGTGTTAATGTGCCTAAGAACGGTGCCTTAGTTAAGGCCCAGCTACGCCAAAGCGCAAACTCCAGGAGTGCACATTCATCCTTCATTTTCAATGAACAGAACATCAGCGGCGCCCTACATGTCAATGTAGATTTTCAGAAAAGGGATTATTATGGATATATAGAGACCCAGACTCATTTAAAGAACGTTAGTATTCGCACCTTGTTTGGGGATTACGCCATGTCTAGTGGTCAAGGACTATTGCTTGGAAGAACTCCTTTTCCCAACGATATCACATCGGAATATTTCGCCAGCAACCTCAAAGGGATGACAGGAAACAGCTCGTTGGGTTTTAATAGGGGTGTAGCGATAGAATGTCGCGGGAATAAATACAGCTGGTTCATGGGCAACTCCTATCAAGATCCCTATCAATCCGCATTGATGTTAAATACAGATTGGGGCAGTGTAGGATTGGCCTTTGGTCATGGTCAATTCAGCATCCACGGTAAAAGATTTTTTGGAGCTACCAGACTCTTCGCTGAACTTAACGCATCCTCTCAACTGGTAGGATGGAACAAATACTTCAATGACCTTCTCCTAGAGATCAGGATGGTTAGGCGAGATAGAAAGGTCTTTATTTCCACTTATATGAATTGGCAAGACAAGAGAGGAAACTGGAATATACGGCTCATTGAAAATAAACTTAAAGCTAAATGGTCAAGTAAAAACAGAAGTATTCAATACAGCCAGCATAAAGTCCTTAATCAGAATCAGTTTACCTCAAGATGGCGTTATAGACAAGTCCTTCGAATAGGCACCCTAGATCTACATCTACACGCTAAAACCTATGGAATGAGTCTAATGCGGTCCTTTACCAAGGAGGGCCTTACCTGTTCTTGGTATACCGCATTTGTAAAATATGACAACCATCCCGTATGGATTAGTACTCCCGTAACTGCCGGTAATATTGGCGCTTTAGGAGTCTATGAGGATTATGCTGGAGCTGGAGTGAAGCTGCGTAAAGGCGAACTTCAGTGTAGTGCTCAATGGAACGCGCTCAACCCAACAGGTCTGCGATTTCAATTCAGATGGCAGCGACATCTATTCAAGTGAACTCCAATGTTGCCAAAATTCAGGATAGCTCTTTTCTACTACACTTGGATCCTGCAAGGAAATATCGAACAATACGGACACAGGTGCCAAGGACATCGCAACTCTATGGTCCTCATAGGTTGAAAATGCTACCGAAGGTTTTTTAAACAACTTAGGATAAGACAAGCATCTTATGGAGCTAGGTGTGGACTCTAACTGTACTCCAAACGCGTTCAACACCTCCTCTAGAGCCGTAATTCTGTCTGTTTCTTTCAAACGAAGGGTGTACAATCCGTTTATTTCAAAAGGGATTCTTTTAAATACCAGTGACATTACCAATGCTTGAGCGACATCCGGCTCTCCAATCAAATTATAGATCAAATGTCCGGGAGCTAGTGACGGTACTTTCTTTAGTTCCAGTCCTTCGTCCGTAAAAGAACATTGCACTCCTAAGGGCTCAAAATATTGAATCACTTTACGATCTCCTTGTAATGACTCTTCTTTGAATCCAAGAAGTGTAATATGTGCAGATTCACTTAGTACAACTGCTTCGCACCAGAATGCTACAGCTGACCAATCAGGTTCCATTAAAAGAACTGTTTCACTCGCTTCTTGTCCTGGGGCAATAACAACCCCTTTAGTAGTCAATTCAACTTCAAAACCTACTTGTCTTAATAACGCTGCCGTCATCAACAGGTATGGAGAAGAAGGGATACTGTCCCAGGTCAAACTCATGCCATTTTTCATTAACGGCGCAATAATCATCAAGGCTGTGACGAACTGTGAACTTTCAACATGACCCATGTGAAACTGGCCGCCACTCATTCCGGCGCCTTGAATGAATAATGGGGCTTGACCATCCACCTCAGCATACGAGACTTCAGCACCAAGCGCATTCAAGGCAGCCACATAATGAGCAATGGGGCGTGCATTGAGCTTTTCTGTACCCCTTAATGTCATTTGAGCACCTTCTTGTATTGCCCAGTAGGCAGCAGCAAACCGCAGCGTTGTTCCACCCGCGCCTAAATAATTATCATCGCCACTGTACGACGACAATACTTGTGCTAAATATTCACTGTCCTTAGAGGTAGACATTCCCTTCAGAGTCACTTGCGGGTACAAGGCAGATATAAGCAGAGCCCTATTAACCATACTTTTACTCATGGGCAACTCAAAGGCCCCTGAAAGATGAGAAGTACGCTTAGATAATTTAATGATTTCAGCCATCCTTTCGTCCATTCAATGCGGCAAGAGATGTACACCAACGATCCTTAGTAATCGTATTTCCATACGTAGGGTGGCCCACAGATGACAACAGCACAAACTTGACCATCCCATCTTCATTTTTTTTATCTGCTCGTTGTAGCTCCCAAAGTAGATCAACTTCCACATCACTGATAGAAATCCACGAATAAGCAGCATTCAACAGCTGCTGCGCATGCGCAAGGCCACTTAGCTCCAAAGCCATATGCAATCCTTGAATAACAGCTGACCCATGGGTTATGCTGTTACCCTGAGCTAGTCGAAGACTTTCAAGCGCATGACCAAAAGTATGTCCGAGATTGAGCACCTTTCTAACGCCAGCTTCCTTGAAATCTATTGAAACTAGTTTTTCTTTTACCGCGACGCTTTCGCTGATGGTCTTCAGTTTAACCTGAGCCTGTCTTAAGCCTAATATTTTAGGCCAATTATGACCTGAAATCAAACTGTGTTTGATCATTTCACCATGTCCACTCTCCCATTCTGACTCAGGTAACGTTTCCAAAAACTTAGGCTCAATCAAGACCAAATCTGGCTCATTAAATGTTCCAATTTGATTTTTAAGTCCAGCAAAATTTAAACCGTTCTTCCCGCCTACAGACGCATCAACCATCGCAAGCAAGGAGGTAGGTACGTGAACAAACGAAATACCTCTTTTAAAGGTAGATGCGATGAATGCACCAAGATCGCATACCACTCCTCCACCTAGGTTTATAAGCAACGCATTCCGATCCGCGCCATAGTCTAATAGCACATGCCAAAGATTTGCAGCGACTTCCAACTCTTTACTCTCTTCCCCAGGGTCAACCTCTAGTATTTCGAAATCCGCTGGCAAATGCGCTAATGATTGTGCTAAAAAGGGCAAGCATTGAGATGTATTGCCGTCCACTAAAATGAAAACCTTCGAAGGGGTTTTACTCAAAAAAAGCGCATCCAATGCTTGAATTCCAGCTTCTCCAAAATGTAATGTAGGTTTCGTCATAATCACACCCCTAAAATACGACATCTCAGCACTATATTTGAATTCACAATTCACAGATAGATGATTGATTTCTCTAATACGGAAACCGCTTTTAAAATGAAGACTAAAATGGATCTCAGGCAGAGCCATTTGCTGTATTCAACGTTAAGTTCGCCCTTCGTAGTAAGACTGCTTAAGTCGCTAACCCTAGCGTCATTAGCTATGAGATTGCCTATAAAAGCAATGGTAAAGGCTACCGTTTTTCGCCAATTCTGTGGTGGAGAAACCGTTCATGAGTGCGAACCTCAAATTCAACGTCTAGCACAAGGAAATGTTCATGCGATTCTCGACTACAGTGTAGAGGGAAAAGCGCAGGAAACAGATTTCAACAGAACCTTAGACGTGACCCTCCAGACCCTAGAATTTGCAAAAAGTCACAACTATGTGCCTTTTGGCGTTTTCAAGCCTACAGGTATCGGCAGTATCGATCTCTATGAGAAAGTTAGTCTAAATCAACAATTATCTGATACAGAGCAATCCGCATGGGAAGCCACCGTAGCGCGCTGGGAAACTATTTTTAAAAAAGCGAATGCACTGCAAGTCCGGGTAATGGTTGATGCTGAAGAGAGCTGGATTCAGCCCGCAGTGGATCAATTAACCCTGAGGTTCATGCGTGCTTATAACACCACCTCAGTATTAGTTTACAATACTGCCCAGTTGTACCGTCATGATCGTTTAAAACACCTGAAAGACGTACTGGAATTGGCTAAAAATGAGGGGTTTAAATACGGCGTAAAAATTGTCCGAGGTGCTTACATGGAAAAAGAACGGGCACGAGCACAGTCCATGGGCTATCCTAGTCCCATCCAACCAAACAAAGCCGCTTCTGACAAAGATTACAATGCGGCGATTGATCTGATTATAGCCAATATTGACCATATGGCAGTTGTGGTGGGCACACATAATCAGGACAGCATAAGCAGGGTTTGTTACTCGCTAGAGCAAGCCAATATTCCTCTAAGTGATGATCGTATACATGTGGCGCAGCTATTTGGTATGAGCGACCACATCAGTTTTAATGCTGCCGCATCGGGTATGAATGTTGCCAAATATTTGCCCTTTGGCCCCGTAAAAGATGTATTGCCTTACTTGTTCAGACGGGCGGAAGAAAACACCAGCGTGGAAGGCCAGACGGGACGTGAATTGTCTTTAATACAGCAAGAAATAACCAGACGTAAATTCTTGAAATAAAGGAACTAGTCTTCTCTGGTCAATTCGAGCACACTCACCGTATCCGAACAATTTTCGATCGTCATTCGATAGTCAGTTTCTTGGTATTCAAATGTCAAACTGTAAGCACCGCAGGGTTCTTTCCGGGTGTCACTTTGAGAAAAATCTACCTTTCCCTTTGTGACTGCGTGATAATAGATACTATCTGCTGATAGATCTAGAACGACATGGTTCAGTGAAATTGAATCAATAATTTTCGTTCTAAAAAGCTTTTTCACCCTTGCCTGAGGACCATAAGCGTAATCAAAATCTCTGTCTCCAAACAAGCCTATTACGATAAGTGTTCCAAGACCAATTCCTAGAATATAAAACAGAAGGCGACGTAAGAATGCCATAATTATGGGAGTGATTTTAAATTATTTGACTACAGATTTCCGAAAAGCAAGGCGTCATTTGAAAACGGAAGGTCAAAATGTTCGCCTAAATGTCGCTTGGTAAGTAAACCTCGGTAAAGGTAAAGCCCAGCCCTCATGTTAAGGTCGTAATGCAAACTTTCCTGCACACCACCGAAATTAGCGAGTTGCTGTATCATAGGCCCAACAATATTACTCATCGCAATACTTGCTGTATGACCCACAGCACTGGCCATATTTGGTACGCAGTAATGTATAACATCATGTTTTCTGAATGTAGGAATATCATGAGACGTCACTTCTGAGGTCTCGAAGCATCCTCCGCTATCAATGCTAATGTCTATGATCACACTAGATTCCGGCATTTGCTCTACCATTTCCTCCGAAACCACAAGTGGCGTCCTGCCATCTAAAGGCCCTAATGCCCCTATCACGACATCAGCGGCCCTGAGTCTTTTGCCTAAAACTATCTCTTGAATAACTTCAGTGATAACGGACGAATCACATTGAGCTTGCGCCTCTCGCAACCGATTAATAGCACTATCTACAAGTACCACAGCTGCTCCCATGCCCCTAGCCGCATGAACTGCCGAGACACCAGCGATACCAGCTCCTATGACCACAACATTTGCCGGAGCTACTCCAGGAATACCTCCCATGAGCTTGCCTTTAGCCAGGCCGTTTAATCCTTCCGAAAGAAGGCTCGCTCCAACTCTTGCTGCCATTTGCCCCGCGATCTCACTCATTGCAATGCGCAATGCGCTTTGATCAAGCAAATCTCTGACTTCTTCTAATGCGAGTGCGGTAATCTTCTTGTCTGACAATGCTTTAAAATAAGCCCGATCCCTCGTTCGTAGTTGTAGGGCGCTTATGAGTGTTTGGTTTCCCTTCATTTTGGAAATCTCTTCTTCCGTAGGAGGGGCAACCTTAGCGATGATTTCACATTGGAAGACTTCAAGACTACTTGAAATGATTTCTGCGCCAGCATCAGCATACATACTATCATTAAAGCCTGCTAAGTCTCCCGCACCAGATTCTATTTTAATATCATGGCCTAAGTTTACCAGCACTTGAACACTGTCCGGAGTAAGCAGTATTCTATGTTCATTCATCTCCCGCTCTTTAGGAAGGCCAATATGCAATTGTGCATCCTTGGTATCTACCGCTAGACGTTCTTCTTGGGTCGCCCAAGAAGTTTCTGACCAACTTATATAATCACTCATGATTCCATACTATTTCTCGCGTGTCTACATCTGGGAAAAACTCAATTGTCCTTTGCCCTTCACTTTGCGATGTTATGTAAACTACTCCTAATCTGTAAGGTAGGAAAGATTGGACATTCTTGCCCCATTCAATCCAGATAGGGCAACCTTCTTCGAGGTATTCTTCAAAACCTAGATCGAACGCTTCCTCTTCATTTTCAATTCTATAGGCATCCACATGATAGAGTTTACCTTGGGATCCCTGATGCTCATCTATTAATGAAAATGTAGGCGAAGATCCCGTATCCTTACTTCCCCATGATGCAATAAGCGCGTTACACAAAGTTGTCTTTCCACTTCCCATAGGAGCTTCTAAAAGATTGACATGGTGTACTCGAGCGTGCCAAATTTCAGCCGCTACATCACGTAAATCATCAATAGTTACTGCATCAAAACGCAGCGATTTATTTTCCGTTGAGGACTGCATATGGAATAATTAACTCTTCTAAAGATACCCCGCCATGTTGATACGTGTTGCGGTAGTACTGTACAAAATGATTGAATCGGTTTGGGTAAGCGTAAAAGAGGTCGTTTAAGGCAAAGATGTACTGATCAGCAATATGATTTTTAGGAAGGCCGATGCTGTCTGGATTTTTCACCACCAAGCTGTGCTTATTCTGGTAGCTCATACCGGTACCGGTTTTGAACCTCAGATTTGTCGTCAAGTCCTTAGTACCAATAACTTTTGATGCTCGATTTACATTTACAGTGCCATGATCGGTAGTGACCACTACAGTGAAACCCTGCTTTGCAGCCCATTGCATTGCTTTTCTCAATGGAGAGCTGTCAAACCAAGTGGCTGTTAATCTTCTGTACGCACTGTCGTTGCTAGCCAATTCTTTAATTACTTCCACATCCGTCCTGGCATGAGAAAGAGTATCCACGAAATTATACACTAACGTCACGACATCAGCTTCTTTGTTTTCGTGAATGGCGTCAATAAATTTATTCGCGCTTCTCAAATTAACCACCTTGTGGTATTTCATTTGCTTATTCTCTAGTCCAAGTCCATTTAATTGGTGTTGGAAAAGCTCTTTTTCAAATTGGTTTTTACTCCCCTCTTCACCTTCTTCCTTCCAGTATTGAGGTAATTCCTTTTTAATAGCTCCTGGCATCATCCCGGCAAATAGCGCGTTTCTAGCGTACTGGGTTGCGGTAGGCAGAATACTACTATAAAGACCTTCATTTTCTATTTTAAAGTCTTCTGTAACCTTGGGCTTAATGGCTAACCACTGGTCATATCGTAGGTTATCGACAACTACAAAAAATACTTTTTCACCGTTGCGAATTCTAGGAGCTATAAGATGGCCTACCACCTCATGAGAAAGCATAGGTCTATCCGTCGTCTTGAACCAATTCTCATATTGATTCGACATGAATCGGCAAAACAACTCGTTTGCTTCCTTTTTTTGATTGGACAAGACACCTTTTAAACCCTCTTCATTCCCTTGGTCCAATTCCAGTTCCCAACGCAGCAGCTGCTTGTAAAAGTCTGCCCATTCCTCCCAGGTTTGTAAGCCTTGCATTTCCATGGTTAGCTTTCCAAAAACCTGCTGGTAACCTCTGGTAGTAGCTTTAGTAACTAACTCCTTACCCTCCAAAATCCTCTTTAAACTCATCAAGACTTGGTTTGGATTTACCGGCTTAATAAGATAATCCTCAATCTTAGAACCTATGGCCATCTCCATAATCTGCTCCTCTTCACTTTTGGTAATCATGACTATGGGCATTTCAGGACGAATAGCTTTCATTTTTTCTAACGTTTCTAGGCCTGATAATCCCGGCATATTTTCATCAAGAAAAACAGCATCAAAAGGTCGCTCAACTACTAATTCCAGTGCATCTATACCATTATTACAAGTGTCAAATGCATAACCCTTTCCTTCTAAGAACAGTAAATGTCCTTTGAGCATGTCAATTTCATCATCTACCCATAGAATATTTGGCATAATTTGTCGTTTTAATCTTGTTAAAAGTAATGCGCGCATGCCCCGGCTCGCTTTAAGTCCTGTAGTATTTTTACGCTGCAGGTAAAACCGAAGAACTTTGAGCACTAAGAACAAAATTATTAACGACCCAATCTATGGGTTTATTACGGTTAAGGATCCGCTTATTTATAAGCTGATTGACCATCCCTACTTCCAGCGATTGCGTCGGATATCTCAACTAGGGCTGACTTACTTAGTCTATCCCGGTGCCTACCACACAAGATTCCACCATGCTATCGGTGCTATGCATCTCATGGGTAGAGCGATATACACCTTGCGTCAAAAAGGACATGTAATCACTCCAGAGGAAGAACAAGGAGTATTGGTAGCTATTTTATTGCACGATATTGGCCACGGACCCTTCTCTCATGCCCTTGAGCACACTCTAATTCCTGGCGTAAGTCATGAAGCGTTGAGTCTTAAGATCATGGAAGAACTCAATTCGGAATTCGATGGTTCGCTCACGCTGGCCATAGACATCTTCATCAACAACCATCCAAAAGCATTTTTACACCAGCTGATTTCATCTCAGTTAGATATGGACAGGTTGGATTATTTAAGACGTGATTCATTTTACACCGGAGTAACAGAGGGTAGCGTAAATTCAGAGCGACTATTAACCATGTTGAATGTCTGCGACGACCAGCTCGTAGTTGATTCCAAGGGTATTTATAGCGTTGAAAAGTTTTTAGTCGCTCGCCGATTAATGTATTGGCAAGTGTACATGCATAAAACAGTACTCAGTGCCGAGTTCATGCTCGTTAATATTTTAAAACGCGCCAAATTTCTCACTACTCAGGGTGTTGAACTCCCCGGAACAATTGCATTAAAGCATTTCTTAAACGCTGACTATAGTTGGAGCGACTTCGAGGGTAACCCGCATGTTTTACAAAAATTTGTATTGCTAGACGACTTTGATGTAATGAGCGCAATAAAGGACTGGTCATCACATTCTGATGCCACACTAAGTGATCTAAGCACACGTATCACACATAGGAGACTTTTGAAAATTAGGCTTCAAGAAACTCCCTTTGAGGAAGGCCTATCGCAACGAATGGCAGAAGGCATAAAGGAGCAATACGGTTTTGAGAATGGTGAAGAAAAATATATGCTCATCATTGATAAAGTGAAGCACCACGCATACAATAGTAAAAAGGGACATATTAACCTTCTATATAAAGATGGGCGAACTAGCGATATCAGTGAAGCTGCCGATCAAATGACGATTAAGGCACTCAGTGAACCAGTTGAACGACATTTTATTTGTTTCCCGAGAGAACTTAAACAATTGTTATGAGACATCCTGCAACAACCCTCTACGTCATCGCAGAGCAACTTGGTTTAGCTGCACAAGCATCATGGAAAGACGTCTTAATTACAGGTGTAGCGACATTAGATGATGCAAAAGAAGGTGACCTAAGCTTCCTTGCGAATCGCAAATATGCACGTCAAGCATCACAAACCGAAGCAAGTGTCATCCTTACAGATCATCATAGCAAAATAGATCATCCAAAGGCTATCGTGATTCGTGTAGATCAGCCGTATATGGCTCTTGCTAAACATTTGAGCCAGATCGAGTCAACTTTTAAAACACCACAGCGGAGCAACAACTCAGTCATAGTGCCTAAAACTGCACAAATTCATGCAAGCGTAATCCTATTAGAGGGCGTTTGTATTGAGGAGGGCGTTGTAATTGGCGCGCATTCAAAAATAGGTCCAGGAGCCAAAATTCTTGAAGGGAGCATTATAGGCGAACACGTAATTATAGATGCCGGAGCCGTCATAGGAGCGGAGGGGTTTGGATGGATACCTGATGAAAAAGGACAATTCCATCGTGTCCCTCAACTGGGAAATGTGATTTTACATAACCATGTATACGTAGGAGCAAATACAACTATCGACAGAGCAGCCCTAGGGTCAACGACAATAGGAGAAGGCACAAAAATTGACAACTTGTGTATGATAGGTCATAATGTTGTGATTGGAAAACATACCGTTATTGCAGCGCAATCAGGCGTCGCTGGATCAACAACTATAGGCGACAATTGTATGATTGCTGGTCAAGTAGGAATTGCCGGACACCTTAAAATAGGCAATCAAGTCAAGATTTTAGCTCAAAGCGGCGTAATGTCTGATGTTATAGACAATAGAACTATATTTGGCACTCCTTCTTTAGACAGTCGACATTTTTTAAAATCGTTCGCAGCCTTTAAGAAACAAGGCGAATAATTATGATGCAGAAAACACTTTCTACAACTGTTTCCTTTGATGGAAATGCACTTCACACAGGTGAATCAGTTCGAGTAAATCTTGTACCTAGCGATGCAAATACTGGAATCACATTTGTACGAACGGATTTAGACGATGCGGAAATACCTGCCTTAGTCAGGTATGTTAATCGGACGAACAGACAGACCATTCTTCAAAATGGCGAAGCTACTGTTGGTACTGTAGAGCATCTTATGGCAAGCCTTTATGCGCTTGGTATTGACAACCTTCGTATTGAATTAAACGGAAGTGAAATCCCCATTCTGGATGGCTCCGCTGCGCCCCTGGTAGATCTTATCATCGAGGCAGGAACAAAGGAGCAGCCTATAGAAAAAAATTACTACACCTTGGAGGAGCCATTTGTCTATAAAGACGATGACGGCTCAGAAATAATGGCATTACCTAGCGAAGATTTCGAGGTAAGTGCGCTTATAGACTATGGCTCATCAGTACTTGGACCACAGCATGCTCAATTAACCAAAATGACTGATTTCCGTAAGGAAATCGCTAGCGCAAGAACGTTCAGTTTCCTGCGTGAATTAGAGCCCCTTTTAGACCAAGGACTCATCAAAGGAGGTGATCTTAATAACGCTATCGTATATGTAGACCAAGAAATGGC
>Ga0209482_1000956_pt1 | contig 22115 bp, 19 predicted proteins | sample CoawatmetaG10DNA_FD_187512 | JGI IMG/M metagenome (GOLD analysis project Ga0209482, IMG submission 187512) | Marine microbial communities from the West Antarctic Peninsula - Coastal water metaG104-DNA (SPAdes) (version 2) | ecosystem: Environmental > Aquatic > Marine > Coastal ...
TCAACTTTGAGAATTCATCCCAGTTTTTCCAAGTTTTAAATTTTATAAAGCTATCCATTCCAATAATTAAGCAAATTGACTCATTTTTAAATGACTCTTTTAAATCGAGTAGGGTGTCAATCATGAACGAGTTTCCACCACGAAGAATTTCTCTCGTATCAATTTCAAGACTATTAAACTCTTTAATAGCCAGATCTAGCATTTGAAGTCTTTGTTTTGAAGTGTAATTTAGAGAGTTTTTATGGACAGGCTCGAAGCATGGCAGCATAAACAGTCGATCAATATTGAGTTCGTTTTTTATTGATGTTGCTGTTTGAAGGTGTCCAAGATGAACGGGATCAAAGGAGCCACCATAAATTCCTATCATAGTAAGGCATTTACTTCTTCTAATGTCATTGGAGACATAGGGTACGTTCTAGTTGAATCATGAACATGCATTCTATATCTTACAAAGGTATCTTCATCCTCGATAAGTAAGAAAGGGTTTGCTTTTTTTTGTTCTGCTATTGTTGTTGTGATTGCTGAACCATAATTGTGCCCACATAATAAGTGAATATCATCATCCACCTCAGCCAATAATTTTTTAAGTGAATGAAATAATGTAACTGGATTAGAGCCTGCAAGGCTGCAAATACCGACACCATAAACAAATAATGTGTCACCAGCAATGAGGTGCTCATCTAGAAGGTAGCAAATACCACCAGCTGTATGTCCAGGTGTTTCAATAATTTTTATTTCAGTTTTACCTAGGTTGATGATTTCTCCATCTCTAACAGTATGAACTTTATTTTCAATATTTAGATAAGGCACTTCATTAACGCCAGCAGTAATTTTTGCACCTGTTTTATTAGCTAAGTCATCGACCGCATTTGTATGGTCACCATGCCAGTGAGTAATCCAAATATCAGTAAGGGTATAGCCCTTATCATTAATTTTTTTTAGAAATAAATCTGGCTCCCATGCTGGGTCAACAATTGCACATGTCTTAGTTTCTTCATCAAAAATAAAATGAATTGAATTTTCGTAGGCGCCAATATGATAAAGCACGTCGATCGAGTATTGATTGCTAGTATATGTTTTTTCCATAATGCATTATTTTACCAATTTTGACTTGACTGAAATGATATACAGATTATAATTTACGCTTTTGCTAAACATCCTAGTTTCTTGGGGCTATAGCTCAGCTGGGAGAGCGCTTCGCTGGCAGTGAAGAGGTCGGCGGTTCGATCCCGCCTAGCTCCACCAAGCAAAATAGTTATAATGTCGCGTTCGTCTATCGGTTAGGACTCCAGGTTTTCATCCTGGCAAGAGGGGTTCGATTCCCCTACGCGATGCCATTTTTTTAATTAAAAAGGAAAATTTTAATTAAATGTTTTAAATTAATGCCATTTAAAACCCTTTGTCCCGTTCGTCTAGTGGCCCAGGACGCCAGGATCTCATCCTGGAAACAGGTAGTTCAAATCTCCTACGGGACGCCATTTCATCTGATTTTGAGTCAAAATTCTTAATTAACTAAAAAAAATATTAAAAAGTTAGTTTCTCATTTAGTTTTAGTAAGAACTTAAACCTTTTATGAGGGGATTGATATGTTTTTTATATTTTTTCCAGTCCTCAGAGCTACCTTGATACATTTTTTTTCTAACCTGTGAGGCACTTGCTGTTTTTACAGCTCGTGTATTAGTGTGAAAATTTAAGCAATTATCATCCCAATCTAGATCGCAATATTTTAATAGATTTCTGGTTTCATGTTTTTGATTGGTAGTTAATTTTTCATAATTAATGTCATAAATTTTATCTGGGAACAACTCATGCCAAAAATTCATTAAATCTAAGTATGATGCATAAAAACTAACTAAATCATCAAAGTTATAAGCCCATCCATTTCCTTTTCCACTAAAGTAATGTTTGTAAATTGACCAGCATACTGCTCTTGCATCTCTTTTCAAATGAATAATCTTTGCTTCTGGAAAGGCTGTCAAAATAGCACCAATGTATTGAAAATTTAAAGGCCATTTATCTGTAATAATGTCTTCATTGATACTAAAACTAGAAAGAGAGTGAAAATATTGCTTACGCATAGACAAAAAAGATTTTTCAGTTAGGCCATTTTTAGCTTGTGTAGATGAATCTTTCAGTATTGAAGTGGTGAGCAAGCTGATTGTACTTAATTCATCTGCGCCATATACTGCATGATGGCTTGAAATTATTTGCTCTACTAGCGTTGTACCTGAACGAGGCATGCCAACAATAAAGATAGGGCGTTTGAACTGAGGCTCTTCTATTAAGTCTTTATTAATAGTAGGAAGATCTTTATTAAATATTTTTTTAATTAATGAATGCTTGACATGATGCTCATTAATAGAATAATTTAGTTGTTCTTTACGAAGGCGGTTGCCCTCATTTAAAAACTTAAATAGAGCGTCATGATTTTCTAAATCATCATTTGCTTTAGCCAAAGCAAAATTTATAAATATTTGACCTGACTGGTTTAGCTTATTTGAGGAAAGAAGTGATTGCATTGTAGGAATTTGATTATCACTTTTAATATATTTTTTTACACCACTTAAATTGAAGTGAGCCTCAGAAAAATCTAATTTAATTGTAATTGCTTTCTCATAATGATTTAATGCTTCAACTTTAAAGCCAAGGCTCTCGCATGAAATTCCTAAATTATTAAAAGCTTGAGCATATTCTGGATTAATAGTTACTGCTTTGTTATACTGATGAATTGCTGCATCAAATTGTTTTAGTTCTTGGAAAGCAGCGCCGAGGTTATTATGAGCTTCAGCATATTCAGGATTATAGGCAACTGCCCATTCAAAACTCTTGATTGCAGAATCTATATTGCCACGCTCTAGGGCAATAAGACCTAAATTATTATGAGCAGTAGGGTAAGTATGTTTAGCATTAATTGCTTCTTTATAACACTCGATTGCCCCATCAAGTTGGCGAGTTCTTTGAAATTCAACTCCAAGATTATAATGAGCTTCCGCGTAATTTGGATTGAGAGCTATTGCTTTTTCAAAGCTCTTGATTGCAGATTCAACTGGACCGATTTCACTATAACATGCGCCACTAATATTGAATAGTAATGGCTCATTTGGAAAATCTTTGATTAGAAGTTGATTAGCAGCCAACGCTTCTTTAAATCTACTAGAAGAGTAGAATTGCATTACTTCATTTAATTGAGATTGTGTTGGGCTCATTTCTTCTGATTGAGCTATCTTAAGCAACTCTTTTTTTGCTTCTTGATTATTAGGAAATGATTTAAGAACAGATGAATAAATTTTTTGAGCCTCAACTAGCTCTCCTTTTTTTTTGAGTTTTTTTGCTCGATTTAAAAGTCGTTGAGTTTTTATGGTCATTATAAAATATTATTTACTAGAAGTCAGAAATTTCAAGTTACTGAGTATACTAAAATATTTTTATAGATTGAAAAAAATCTTTGTATTTATTCCATTGATTGAAAATAATAATACATAAGTCTAATATATTTAACTTTTAACAAAAGTTAGTAAATTAATATAAATTATAAATAAAGAATTCTTGCCAAACGTCCTGGTTTAAAATAATTTTAAGTGCTTGCTTTAACCTTACATAATGATTATTTTAGTCCTATGAATTTTTATCTTGTACACAAAAAAAGACAACTGAACGTATTAAAGGAAGACAGAAATGAAAAATAAACAGCTTTCTTTGCAAAAAAGTGAAGTTGATTCTGTTTTTGCACTATATTTGGATAATAAATTTCAAAATGCTATAGATAGAATTAAAGAATTAAATGAGAAGTATCCTAATGAACCTTTGCTTTTTAATCTTATAGGAGCTTGTTATAAGGGATTAGGACATCTAGAAGGAGCTGCTAAGATGTTCCAGGCAGCAGTTGCTATTAAGCCAAGTTATGCAGAAGCCCATTTCAATCTCGGCTCTATTCTTAAAGAATTAGGTCGAAATACTTCTGCGGTTGAAAGTTATAAAAAGGCTATAACTATAACTCCTAATTATCCTGATGCTCATAATAACCTTGGCACTACGCTTCATGATCTTGATCATTTGGAAGCTTCAATTGAAAGTTTAGAGTGGGCAATAGCTTATAAATATGATTTTGCTGAGGCGCATAATAATCTTGGAAATGTATTAAATGATTCTGGAAGAGTGGAGGAAGCAATTGATAGTTTTGAGAGGGCAGTAACTCTTAAATCGGACTATGCAAAGGCATATTTTAACCTCGCTATAGCTTATAAGGATCTTGGGAATAAAGAGGCTTATCTTAAAAATATAGAAAAAACAGTAAGTATTAAGCCTGACTGGGGTGACGCATATCTTCACTTAAGTCGCGTTAAAAAATTTAAAGAAAGTGATCCATTGGTAGATCAAATGAAGTTATTTTTATCTAGGAATGATCTGAGTTTGCTAGATCGAATAGGTTTTAATTTTGCTTTATCACATGTATATGAAAATTTAGAGAACTATGAAGAGCAATTTAAATTCTTAAATGAAGCCAATAGTTTACGTAAAGATGAGTTAAGTTACACAATTGAAAGGGATAAAAAATATTTTTCTACAATTAAAGCGTCTTTTAACTCGCCTCATCCTTCTATTAAAAAATCATCATTTAGCTCAACTGACATAAAACCTATTTTTATTGTTGGTATGCCTCGTTCTGGAACCTCTTTAGTGCATCAAATTATGGATAGCCATAATGAAGTATATGGTGCTGGTGAATTAAATATTTTAAATAAATTCATAGGCGCGCTGTTAACAGATAAAAATAGTACTGGTAGGAATTTTTTATCGGCAGAAGATACGCTATCTCTCCGTGCACATTTTTTAAAATCGCTTTCTAAATTAAATATTACTGAAAATATTATCGTAGATAAAATGCCTTTGAATTTTCGATATATTGGATTTATTTTGTCGGCTTTTCCTGAGGCAAAGATTGTTCATATGAATAGAGATCCTATGGCAACATGCTGGTCAATTTATAAATATTATTTTAATGGAAATAGTTATTCATATAATCAGGATGATTTGGCTCAGTATTATCAAATGTACAAAGATCTTATGAGTTTTTGGAGTAATTTATTTCCCAATAAAATATATGATATTTGTTATGAAGACCTTACTACTGATCAAGAAGTTGAAACTAGAAAATTATTAGACTATTGTGAATTGGAGTGGGATGTGAACTGCCTAAACTTTCATACAAATAAAAAAGCTGTTAAAACAACAAGTGCTATGCAAGTTAGACAAAAGATTTATCAAGGAAGCTCCGAAGTCTGGAAAAAATATGAAGCTCATTTGCAGCCACTAATAAAAGGCTTAAATTACTACTAGAATATTAACATGAGCACAGCATCTCCACAATCGGAAATTAACTCCATTATTGCCCTTTTTTCTAGTAGCCAGTTCCAAGAGGCAATAGATTCAATAGTAATCTTAACTAAGAGCTTTCCTAAAGACCCACTATTGCATAATATAGCTGGCGCTTGCTATGCAAGCTTAGGTGAATTAGACTCTGCAGTTAATAGTTATGAGGAGGCGATAGCTATTAAGCCTGATTATGCTAAAGCACATTATAACCTTGGTGGTGCTTATCATGAATTACACCAGTTTGATGATTCGGTTAAAAGTTATAATAATTCATTAGCAATTGATCCGAATTACGCACAAGCCCACAACAATCTTGGCAATGTTCTCAGGGAGAATGAAGAGCTTGATGAGGCAATTAAAAGTTATGAAAAGGCGATTAATCTTAATCCAGATTATGTTGAAGCTCTTTATAGTATTAGCCTTGTATTTCAAAACCTTGGGCAATTTGAATATATGGTTAAGCATTTAGAAAAAGTATTATCTATCAAATCAGACTTTGCTGAGGCTCATAGTAGCCTTGGTATTGCACTCAAGAGTTTGGGACAGCTTGATGATGCAGTTTTGTCATATCAAAAAGCAATAGCTATTAAGTCAGATTATTTAGAGGCTCATAATAACCTTGGTAATGTTTTTAAAGATCTTGGTCAGCTAGATGATGCAGTTGAGTCTTATCAAAAAGCCTTATTAATTGATTCAGATTATCCTGCTTTACATAATAACCTTGGTATTGCCTTGAAAGAGCTCGGTCAGGTTGATGATGCAGTTCGGTCATATGAAAAAGCAATAGCTATTAATCCAGATTATCCAGACTCTCATAATAATCTTGGAGTTGCCTTATTTGAGCTTGGCCAGTTAGAAAAATCAGTTCTAAGCTATAAAAAAGCACTATCTAATAACTCAGATTATTACGAAGCTTATAATAACCTTGGTATTGCACTTAAAGATCTTGGTCAATTTAGTAATGCAATTCATTCTTTTGAAAAAGCTCTGGCTATTAATCCAGATTATGCTGAAGCACATAGTAATTTAGGTATTGTCCTTAAAAAACTTGGTCGATTAGATGATGCCATTCTGTCTTATGAAAAAGCGCTTGCTATTAATCCTGATGATGCTGATACTCACAATAATCTTGGAATTACTCTAGGGCAGCTTGAACGATTGGATGATGCAATCTTGTCTTATGAAAAAGCGCTTACTATTAATCCAGATTATGCCGAGGCTTATAATAATCTTGGATTTATATTCTTGAAACTTAGGCGATTGGATGATGCCTATAAGTCTAATAAGAAGGCGCTAATTCTAAAGCCTGAATTGGCTGAAGGGTATGCCGCTCAAGGCCTTATATTAACGGAACTTAAACAGCTTGATGGCGCGCTCGAAAGTTATTATAGAGCAAGGGCTATTAACCCAAATTTGGCATATAATTTAGGCGATATATTAAATACCAAAATGAATCTTTGTAACTGGGATGATTTACCAGCCCTCTTAAATGAGTTAACAAATAAAATTAACAATAACGAAAAATCTATCGTCCCATTTGGTTTACTTGGGCTTATTGATGATCCTGAACTTCAGGGAAAAGCCTCAGAAATTTATGCTAATGATGAGTTTCCAAAAAGTGATAGTTTTCCTAAAATTAGGCTTTATCCAAAACATAAAAAGATTCGAATCGGTTATTTTTCTGCAGACTTTAACATACATCCAGTAGCAACTCTAACTGCAGAACTTTATGAAACGCATGATAGGAATCAATTTGAAATCCATGCCTTTTCTTTTGGGCCTGATACCAAAGACGAGATGAATCTTCGCATTAAAGCTGGGGTTGATCATTTTCATGATGTTTGTACAATGTCTGATAAGGATATTGTTTTACTTTCAAGGTCTTTTGAAATTGATATTGCGATTGATCTTGGAGGCTATACTGCAAATTCCCGAACTGGAATATTTGCCATGTCTGCCGCTCCAATTCAGGCTAGTTATATTGGTGTGCTAGCAACAATGGGTGCTAATTATTATGATTATTTAGTAGCGGGCCAAACGATGATTCCTGAAAAAAATCAAAAGTATTATTCAGAAAAAATAGTTTTTCTTCCTAGTTATCAAGTTAATGATTCAAAAGAATCCCTTCCAGAGATTACCTTTACTCGTCAAGATCTTGGGCTTCCTGAAGAAGGTTTTGTATATTGCTGTTTTAACAACACCTTCAAAATAACTCCCGATACTTTTGATAGTTGGGCTCGAATATTAAGTAATGCTAAGGGCAGTGTATTGATGATTTTTGCCGATAATAAATTAGCAGAAACAAATTTAACAAAAGAAATAATCCTTAGAGGGGTTGACCCCAAGAGACTTATCTTTGGAGACCACCTGGCAAGGCCAGAATACTTGGCAAGGTACCGTGTTGCTGATTTATTTTTAGATACGCGCCCCTACAATGCAGGCACTACTGCCAGTGATGCACTGCGAATGGGACTACCAGTCTTAACCCTAAAAGGCAACTCTTTTAATAGTAGAGAGGCAGCAAGTGTAATAAATTCTCTAAATATGCCAGAGCTAATTACAACTACAAAAGATGAGTATGAGTCTCTTGCTATTGAGCTCGCAGCAAATCCAGAGAAACTTAAAGTTATTAAAGATAAGTTACTAAGTAACTTATCCACAGCCCCGCTATATGATACGCCGCTATTTACAAAGAATCTTGAGTTTGCTTATAATGAAATGTATGACAGATATCAGCAAGGATTAAAGCCAGATCATATTTATGTGGAGCAAAATGATAAATAAAAGTGATCAACCAAGCATTTCTAAGCAGCAAATTGATTCTGTTATTGCACTATATTCTAGTGGACATTTCAATGAGGCAATTGATGCAATTAAAGCATTAAATGAAGAGTTTCCTAATGTTCCTTTATTTTTTAATATTTTAGGTGCTTGTTATAAGGCATTAGGTCAATTAGAAGAGTCTGTTAGGATGTTTGAAACTGCAATAGTTATTAAGCCAGATTATGCTGAGGCATATAAAAATCTTGGTATCTCATTAAAGAGTCTTGGGCATCTTGATGTTGCAGTTAAAAATTTTAAGCAGGCAATAATGATTGAGTCAAGATACGCTGATGCATATTACAACCTTGCAATTACCCTTAAAGAATTAGGTCAACTAAATGATGCGGTTAAAAGTTATGAGAAGTTACTAACTTTAAATCCTAACTTTGCTGAAGCCCACAATAACCTTGGCAATGCCCTCAAAGACCTTAAGCATCTGGATGATGCAGTTATAAGCTACAAGAAGGCAATAACCATAAATCCTAACTTTGCTGAAGCCCACAATAACCTTGGCAATGCCCTCAAAGACCTTAAGCATCTGGATGATGCAGTTATAAGCTACAAGAAGGCAATAACCATAAATCCTAACTTTGCTGAAGCTCATTACAACAAAGGCATTGTTCTCAAGAAGCTTAGAAAGCTAGATGATGCGGTTAAAAGCTTTAATAAGGCAATAACTCTTAAGCCAGGTTTTGCTGAGGCACATAATAATCTTGGAAGTTCATTTTATGGGCTTGGTCAATTTTCAGAAGCAATTGAATGCTTTGATAGGGTATTTGCTATCAACACAAATTCTGCTGAGGCTCATAATAATCTTGGAAATGTTTTAACAGATCTTAACAAAACGAATGAAGCTATTAAGTGTTATGAGAAATCAATAGAAATAAAACCTGACTATGCTGAAGCTTATGCAAACCTTGGTGCTATTTTTAGAAGTCGTAAAATTCTAGAGAAAGCATTAGAGTGCTTTGAACATGCAAATGCAATTCAACCCGAAATCGATTTTATTTTTGGTGATATAGTTAGCACTAAAATGAAACTTTGTAAATGGAATGACTTGTCAACTATACTAAAAGAGTTAAAGAGTGGAATTAATAGTAATCAAAAAGTTATATCACCTTTTTCTCTTTTGGGGCTTATTGATGACCCTGAACTTCATAGAAAAACTTCAAAATTATTCGCTAATTACTACTATCCTCAAAATTATGTTTTATCTAAAATAAAACGCTACTCAAAACATAAAAAGATTCGAATCGGTTATTTCTCTGCAGACTTTAGAGTACATGCTGTAGCAACTCTAACTGCAGAACTTTATGAAACGCATGATAGGAATCAATTTGAAATCCATGCCTTTTCTTTTGGGCCTGATACCAAAGACGAGATGAATCTTCGCATTAAAGCTGGGGTTGATCATTTTCATGATGTTTACGCAATGTCGCATAAAGAAATAGCAGAGCTTTCAAGATCTTTTGAAATTGATATTGCGATTGATCTGGGAGGCTATACTGCAAAAGCTAGAACTGGAATATTTGCTATGTCTGCCGCTCCAATTCAGGTTAGTTATATTGGTTATCTTGGGACAATGGGCGCTAGTTACTATGACTATTTGGTAGCTGACCTGATAATGATTCCTGAAAAAAATCAAAAGTATTACTCAGAAAAAATAGCTTACTTACCAAATTTTCAAGTTAATGATTCAAAAGAACCCCTTCCAGAGATTACCTTTACTCGTCAAGATCTTGGGCTTCCTGAAGAAGGTTTTGTATATTGCTGTTTTAATAACACCTACAAAATAACTCCCGATACTTTTGATAGTTGGGCTCGAATATTAAGTAATGCTAAGGGCAGTGTATTGATGATTTATGCTGATAATAAATCAGTAAAGGAAAATTTAACAAAAGAAATAATCCTTAGAGGGGTTGACCCCAAGAGACTTATCTTTGGAGACCGCCTGGCAAGGCCAGAATACTTGGCAAGGTACCGTGTTGCTGATTTATTTTTAGATACGCGCCCCTACAATGCAGGCACTACTGCCAGTGATGCACTGCGAATGGGGCTACCAATCTTAACCCTTAAAGGCAATTCATATCCCAGTAGAATGGCAGCGAGTATCGTTAATGCAGTTAATATGCCTGAGCTAATTACAACTTCTTTCGAAGAATATGAGTCTCTTGCTATTGAGCTCGCAGCAAATCCAGAGAAACTTAAAGTTATTAAAGATAAGTTACTAAGTAACTTATCCACAGCCCCGCTATATGATACGCCGCTATTTACAAAGAATCTTGAGTTTGCTTATAATGAAATGTATGACAGATATCAGCAAGGATTAAAGCCAGATCATATTTATTCTTAACATCAAAGACTAGAGGGCATTAAAATGTCTATATTGAAAGTACAAAAATTGAAATTAATCACTATATTTTAAAAGTAAAAATAAGAGAGTTTAAAAATGAAAAAGAAAGTTCAAGATATGTCAATAATGAAAGCTAATTCTGAGAACATAGTAATGTTCTATCCACATGTGTCTGAACTAGCCAAAAGTGCTGTGATGGATACCCTAGATTCCCGTTGGATTGGACAAGGGCCAAAGGTTAAAATATTTGAAGAAAATTTTAGTAAAAAATTTGCATCTAATCTTCCTGCAATTGCTGTAGGTTCAGGAACTGATGCTCTTCATTTATCATATATGTTGGCTGGATTAAAGTCTGGTGATGAAGTCATTGCTCCTCTGTTTACTTGTACTGCAACTAACATCCCTTTTTTGTATATGGGGGTTAAAATTAAGTTTGCGGACGTAGATATTAATACTATGAATATGGATATTAGCCATGTTCGTCAGCTAATGAGCGACAAAGTAAAAGCTATTATTTGTGTGCATTATGGCGGCTTACCATGTGATATGGATGAGTTACAGAGTATTGCTAATGAATGGAGTATTCCTATTATTGAGGATGCTGCACATGCAGTTGGTGCTAAATATAAAGGCACTGATATTGGTAGTATTTCAGATTTTACGATGTTTTCTTTCCAAGCAATTAAGCATATCACTACAGGTGATGGAGGTATGCTAATTATCAAAAATATAGATTTGATTGATAAAGCAGAGCGAATTCGATGGTTTGGAATTGATAGAAAGTCAAAGCAAGCCGGTATTTGGGAAAATGATATTACTGAAATAGGATATAAATATCAAATGACTGACATTTCTGCTGCTATGGGAATTGCCGCGCTTTCTGAATTTGATGAACAATCTCAAATACGTAAAGAATTATTTCAAATCTATGAAGAAGAATTAGTGGGTTGTGAAAGATTAAGAGTTGTAGGGAGTGGCTATAAAGATCGTGAACATGCTGCATGGCTATTTACTGTAGTAGTTGAAGATAGATATACATTGCAAGCGAAATTACGAGATTACAATATTGAGAGCAATCAAGTACATTTTCGTAATGATAGATATTCAATTTTTAAAGAATTTACTAATGGTAAAGTATTTCCAAATATGGATAAAATTGAAGATGATTATTTAGTACTTCCATTACATACCAAGATGACAGTTGAAGACGTAAGAAGGGTTTGTTCTGTTATCAAATCTGGATGGTAGGTTAATTTAAATTAACAGCAAAAATTAAAGAGTTTAAGAGATAAAAGATATAAGATTATCATGATACTTTCATAATAATATATGCATTTTACAAATACTATGCTAGGTTAAATAGAGTTAATGAAAAATAAAAAAACTATTCTTGTTACTGGCGGTGCAGGATTTATTGGTTCAGCACTGATCAGGCATATTATTAAAGAAACTCAGCATAGTGTTGTGAATGTTGATAAATTGTCTTATTCTGGAAATTTAGAGTCTCTAAAGTCAATTGACCAAAATAAGGGTTATATTTTTGAACAAGTAGATATTTGTAATGAAAATGAATTAAATAGAGTATTTAAAAAGAATAAGCCTGATGTAGTGATGCATCTTGCTGCAGAGTCACATGTTGATAGGTCTATTGATGGACCTGGTGACTTTATTCAAACAAATATAGTTGGTACTTTTAAGCTTCTTGAGCAGTCAAAGATTTATTGGAAATCACTTGAAGGTAGTAAAAAAGAAAACTTCCGATTTCTTCATGTTTCAACTGATGAGGTTTATGGTGATTTAGAAGGGACATCTGATTTTTTTTCAGAAGATACTTCATATGACCCAAGCTCTCCATATTCAGCTTCCAAAGCAAGTTCTGATCATTTAGTAAGAGCTTGGTTCCGAACATATGGATTACCAGTATTAATTACAAATTGCTCTAATAATTATGGGCCTTACCAATTCCCAGAGAAGCTTATTCCTCACGTTATTCTTAACGCGCTTGAAGGAAAAAACCTTCCAATCTATGGAGATGGAAAGCAAATAAGAGATTGGCTATATGTTGATGATCATGTCCACGCACTAATGAGTGTTGCATTAGACGGTAATGTTGGAGAAACATACAATATTGGTGGTAATAATGAAATCCAGAATATTGAAGTAGTTAAAACAATTTGTAATATTTTAGATAAATTAATTTCAAATAAGTTGAATGGTATAACTTCTTTTAGTGAGTTAATTACTTATGTTAAAGATAGGCCAGGACATGACGTAAGATACGCAATTAATGCCAATAAGATCCAGAGAGATCTGGGTTGGAAGCCAGAAGAAAGTTTTGAATCAGGCATTCTGAAAACTGTTAAGTGGTATTTAGACAACAATGAGTGGTGTGAAAATATCCAGAATGGAAATTATAAGCTTGAACGTTTGGGGGTAAATTTGAAATGAAAGGAATTATTTTAGCTGGAGGCTCTGGAACAAGGCTGTATCCTTTAACCAAAATTGTCTCTAAACAATTACTTCCTATATACGATAAGCCAATGATTTACTATCCTTTATCTATTTTGATGTTGGCAGGAATTCAAGAAGTTTTAATTATTTCTACCCCAGATGATATTTCAAGATTTGAAAATCTACTAGGTGATGGTTCTGATTTTGGAATGAAGTTTCAATATAAGGTTCAACCATCTCCTGATGGTTTAGCACAGGCTTTTATTATAGGTGAAGAATTTATTGGCTCAGATAGTGTGGCCTTGATTCTGGGGGATAATATATTTTATGGACAAGGCTTGACTAACTTTCTTCTTAATGGAGTTTCTAGTGTTTTAGATGATAACTCAGCAACCGTATTTGGTTATCATGTAAAGGACCCTTCCCGTTATGGAGTTGTAGAATTTGATGACTCTAAAAAAGCTATAAGTATTGAAGAAAAACCTAAAAAACCTAAAAGTAGTTATGCGGTTACTGGTTTATATTTCTACCCTAATGATGTAATAAAGAAAGCTTTAAAAGTTGTACCCTCCCATAGAGGTGAATTAGAAATTACTAGTATCAATGAAATGTATTTACATGAAAAGCGTTTAAAAGTTCAAATACTAGGTAGAGGTTATGCTTGGCTTGATACAGGAGCTCATGAAGATTTATTAGAAGCTTCAAAATTTATTGAAACTATTGAAAGAAGGCAGGGTTTAAAAGTAGCTTGTATAGAAGAGATCGCTTTTGATAAAGGCTATATTTCTAAAGAAAAGCTTAGGACACTTGCTAATCAAATGAACAATAACCAATATGGAAAATATTTACTTAGACACTTAGAAGGGTTGGAGTGAAAATTACACCACAATCTATTCCAGACGTTCTATTGATAGAGCCTGTTATTCATAGTGATGAAAGAGGTTATTTTGTGGAAACTTATAAACAAAAGCTCCTAGATGAAGCTTTAGGGTATCAAGTGAATTTCATCCAAGACAATGAATCTAAATCAACTTCAAAAGGTGTATTACGTGGCTTGCATTTTCAGTCACCGCCTTTCACTCAGAATAAGTTAGTTAGGGTTATTGAAGGAGAAGTTTTGGATGTTACGGTCGATATAAGAAGAGATAGTCCAACATTTGGAAAACATGTATCTGTTGAATTAAGTGAAAAAAATAAAAAACAGCTTTTTGTTCCTGGAGGTTTTGCTCATGGCTTTATAGTGCTAAGTGCGGGGGCAATTTTTACATACAAAGTTGATGCCTACTATTCGGCTGAGCATGAAGAAGGTATTGCATATAATGATAAAGATATCGATATTGATTGGCATTTTCTAGAGAAAGACATAATACTTTCAAAGGCAGATCAAAACCTCTCTAATCTAGCTGATAACAAAAAATTATTTTGATTTATCTACTATGTTCATTTTAGTAATAGGAGCAAATAGCCAGTTAGGAAGGTCTATCAATAGTTTTGTGAAACAACAAAAAACTAGTGACAGTTTTGTTTTTGTAACTAGAGATCAGTTAGATTTATCTTCTTTTAATAATATTCAGAATTACCTTGAAACTCATAAATTTGATTTGATTATAAATTGTGCTGCTTATACTGAGGTTGATAAAGCTGAGTATTATAAGGAAGAAGCAGATATGATCAATCATTTAGCTGTTAAGAAAATTGCTGAGATAGCAAAAAATAATAATATTAAACTCATACACTTCTCAACTGATTTTGTCTTCGATGGTTTAAAGCATAAGCCATATTTTGAAAGTGATGCCACTTCTCCATTAAATTTTTATGGTCAAACTAAATTAGAGGGTGAGAATGCAATTCTCTCGATTATGAAATTTAATGCAATTATTATTAGGACTAGCTGGTTATATTCTGAGTATGGAAATAATTTTGTTGCTACCATTCTAAAGCTTGCTCAAAAAAATAGTAATTTGAATATAGTTTCTGACCAAATAGGTACCCCAACATATGCAGGGGATTTAGTACAAGCAGTATTACAAATTATTAAAAGTGATAAATTTAATGTACTTGAGAAAGTATCAGAGGTTTATCACTTCTCGAATAAAGGTGAATGTAGTTGGTATGATTTTGCCAAAGAGGTAGTAAATATTTCAGGAGCTAAATGTACTATAAGTCCAATTAAGACTGAAGATTATCCAGCTGCTGCACAAAGGCCAAAGTATGCTTTAATGAGTAAGAAAAAAATTTCAAAGGAGTTTGACCTAAAAATTATTTCTTGGCAAGATTCTCTTAAATATTGTATGAATAATTTGTTAACTACACCACCCTTAAAAAAAGATTAATCATTATGGAAGTGCTTAAAATTATAATTCCTACTCGTATGACTGGAGAAAGGTTAGATGCCTCTTTGGCTGAAATGTTGCCTGACTTTTCACGATCCAAAATAACTGCATGGATTAAATCAGGTAACGCTCTAATTAATGGTAAAAATTTTAAACCTAAAGACAAAGTTAGTGGCGATGAAATTGTTGATTTAACTTTAAATCAAAAACAAAGTAATGACTGGGTTGCTGAGGAAATTCCTTTGAACATTGTGTATGAAGATGAAGATATTATTATAATAAATAAGCAGTTTGGTCTAGTCACTCATCCAGGAGCAGGAAATTGGACTGGAACATTAGCAAATGCACTTCTTTATTATGAGCCAGCACTGTCAAGATTAGATAGAGCCGGCATTGTGCATAGATTGGATAAGAATACTTCAGGCTTAATGGTTGTTGCTAGAAATGAAAAGTCACAGAAATATTTGGTTGAACAGCTACAAAATCACTCTGTCGATAGAGAATATTCTGCAATTGTATATGGACATATGATTGCTGGTGGAACGGTTGATGAGCCTATAGGTCGAGATTCTAAAGATAGGATTAAGCAAGCTGTTTCAGGGGGAGGTAAAGAAGCAACAACTCATTATAGAGCGATTGATCGATTTAAGAGTCATACTCATGTGAAAGCCATTCTAGAGACTGGACGAACTCATCAAATTAGAGTTCATCTTTCTTATATTGGGCATTCTATAGTGGGAGATCCAATGTATGGTGGCCGAGTTCGTTTTCCAAAAAAAGCAAGTGAAGCACTAAAAGAAGTGCTACTCAATTTCAAAAGGCAAGCGCTCCATTCAAAAAAGTTAACTCTCAGTCACCCTATTTCAGGCGAAGTAATGTCATGGAAAGCACCACTTCCAGATGATATGCTAGAGCTTTTAAGTGTTTTAAAAGAATTCGATTCCTGATAATTTTGACTATTTTAATTAATGATTTTTTTCCAAAAAATGTTAAGTTATTATCTACCCCAAGGTTTTTAGATGGTGGGTCTAGTCAATATAGTTTTAAAAACTTTAACTTAGCACTTCATGTTAATGATAAGAAGGATGCTGTTTTAGCAAACCGTACTTTACTTTTAAATGAGTATAGTTTGCCATCTAGTCCTAAATGGATTAATCAAACTCACTCTAATATTACTATTAATGCAGATTTAATATCATCAATTGTTGATGCTGATGCTAGTTATAGCAAAAAAAATGGGACAATATGTGGAGTTCTTACTGCTGACTGTTTACCCATTTTTATAAGTAATAAAGAGGGTACACAGGTTGGTGTTGCTCATGCTGGCTGGAGAGGTTTAGTTGGTGGAATTATCGAATCTTTAATTGAATCTTTTAACTGTGATGGCAAAAATTTGATTGTACACTTTGGTCCTGCAATTTCTAAATTATCTTTTGAAGTAGGTGAGGAGGTTAAATTTCAATATCTTTCTAAAAATGAAAATTTTGAAAGTTGTTTTACTTTTTTAAATGATAAATATTATCTTGATTTATATGACGCAGCAAGAGTAGTTCTAAAAAGTTTTGGAATTACTTCCATTAGTGGCGGTGATAGATGTACTTATAACGAACCAGATCAATATTTTTCATATAGAAGAGATGGCAAGAACTCAGGTAGGATGGCGCATCTGATATGGATGGGGAATCCCTAAGAGGATATTTCTTTCTCTTTACCATTTTTACTAAATTTCATTTCTCCACTATCTTTTTCAAGCAAGTAGTAGTGAAGTGATTTCTGTTTACGTTGTTTTTGCTGAACGATGCATCCACGAACTGCAAAATCACTATTAAGCATAATATCATCATAGGATGAGTTAAGACATCGCATAAATTGTGCACCATTTTCTGATATAAACTGACGGAAATAAAGTTCATCATTAAAATCAATAATGACATAGGCCTCATTATGAATTGGCATTCCAGGATCAACAATGATAATGCAATTTTCACTGAATTCAGGTGACATCATGTCGCCAATATTTTGAAGCGCATAAGGCTCTGAATTAGTAGAGCATGTACTTTGAAATAAAGCCTTGGGGTTATCTAATGTTGACATTTAGGACAATAATAAGTTGCTCGTTGATTTTGTATAATTTTTTTAATTGTACCACTGCATCTTTTACATGGCATGTCTTTGCGGTCATAGACAGATAAGATTTGATAAAAATAACCAGCCTCACCATCCACATTAGAAAAGTCATTTAAAGTAGTACCACCATTATTAATTGATTCTGTTAGTACCTTTTTAATACACTTAACAAGAGTCTTGAAACGCTTCTTTGATGTTTTCCCTGCTTCTCTTTTAGGTGATATACCTGCTAGAAATAAACTTTCTGATGCATAAATATTTCCTACTCCTACAACTACATGACTATCCATAATAAATGTTTTTATGTTTTTTGTCTTGCCAATGGACGCATTGAAGAGTGAGTTTTCATCAAACTCATAACTCAAAGGCTCTGGACCTAGTTTTTTTAGAAGAGAGAGTTGTTCATCATATTTTTGCCAAAGAATTGAGCCAAATCGACGTGGATCATGAAAACGCATACTCGTTTTATTGTCCAATTTGAGCTCAAAATGATGATGTTTTTTTAGCGGCTCCATAACAGGGACAACACTTATTGATCCAGTCATTCCAAGATGCATTACTAGTTGCCCATCACTAAAGTCAACTAGTAAATACTTTGCACGTCTTGATATTTTCTGGATAGTTTGGTTTTTTAAAGTATCTACTAGATGTTTAGGAATTTCCCAGCGAAGCTTGCCTTTATAAATATGAATAGATGTAATTATTCTATCAACAATTAAAGGCTCTAGACCCCGTCGGGTAGTTTCAACTTCAGGAAGTTCAGGCATTCACTACTATTATTGGTCGTTAACTAATGCAATTTTCTTAGTCGCACCAAAGTCTGTTTTACCACTTCCTAATTTAGGAATCTCTTCTACAATTATTACTTTGGCAGGATGGTGGAGTGAATTAATTTTAGCTTTAGTTAACAATATCTTAAGCTCATCTTTATTAATTTCTACAGTAGAAAGAAGGACTCCAGTTAAGAATTTCTTATGCGATATTTCAACTCCCTCAATATCAGCAACAGCAAAAGCAGTTTTTGATTTCTTGGCTTGTTTAAGCCAAGCCACATGTATAGGATCAAGAGTTGAGGGGTAGCTTTGCCAGTCTTTAAACGAAGTGGGATGAGTCGTCATATAAATTAGCCGCCAAGCATAGATTTTTTCAAACTTTTTTGAATTGGATTACTTGAGAGGTAGATTCCAAAAAATGCCTTTTTAAACTCAATCCCTGGAATTGTATCTAAGTAGTTAGAGTTTTTAAGGACATGAACCCCTAAATCTGGTAGATAAATGAATTCATAAAAATCACCAGAGCCAACATCGCTATTAAATGTAGCATTTAGTTGGTCAATCTCTTTCTTAATTGAGGCAGTATTTTTCCCAGTTGATTTTTCTAGTCCTTCATTAAGCGCTGTTTTCATTGCCTCGGGAGTGACTAATGAAGACAAGACATCGATGCGGATAGACATTGGCGCGTCACTATTAAGTATTTCTTCAGCATTACTACTAGAAGATTCTAAGTAAAGACTACCTTTATAAATCTTCATGAAAAATTTGATCCTGATGCCTTGACCATTAAGAGTTAGTTTAGCGCCTTGATATTCCATCTTGGTTGGAAGTTCAACCGCATGAGATGGTGCCGCTGAAAAGAAGCCAAATAATAGCAATGCTAGTGGTAGAAGTTTTTTAAAGTTAGTAAGCATATCGATTTCCTTAATTTTTATTTAAAATTGAATAATCCTATTATAAATATAAATATAAATTACAAAAAAACATTTACCCAATTATGAACAATTTATAATAATGACTTTATAACTAAAGGAAGTTATTTTTATGAATCCATTAACCTCTGTTAAAGGTACTATCGCATCAGGCTTTGTTTTAGCAATTCTTGTTGCATTTTATTTGTCTCCTGAAGGCTCATCTTTGATTCAACGTAACCTTAGTGTGTGGATTCATGCACTTGCAGGTGTTACTTGGGTTGGACTTTTATATTACTTTAATTTTGTTCAGGTTCCTGCAATGGCAGAAGCGCTAGCTGATGAAGGCGGTCCAGGGCCGGCTGCAATTGGTAAGTATGTCGCACCAAGAGCGTTACTATGGTTTCGTATGTCAGCAGCTGTAACATGGTTAACAGGAGCATGGGCTCTTTCATTGGGCTACGGTTTTACTAATGCATTCCTTTTAAAGCCCGGTGCTGAAATGATTGGTTTAGGATCTTGGCTGGGAACAATTATGCTATTCAACGTGTGGGTGCTTATTTGGCCCAACCAGAAAAAAATTCTTGGAATGGTTGAGGCGAGTGCTGAAGAAATTGCTAAAGCTAAGTTTACTGCGGCAATGGCTTCACGAACTAATGTAGTTTTATCGGTCCCGATGCTCCTTTGTATGATTGGTGCTGGCCATGGTGGTTACCTATTTTAAGTAACTAAGATTTAGTTATTTTTTAAAACCGGGTTTGCCCGGTTTTTTATTATGTGAGCAAAAAAACAACAAAACTTCAAAAAAATAACAAAAAGACACTTAATTAGAAGAGTAGGAAGAAATATTAATGGATTAATTGGTTAATATGTGTAAAAAAATAGTGAAGCAAACATCTATTCTCATGACGTTGTAGTTAAAATAAGTATGGTTTGTTGAAAAAAAACAACTAAATGTATTATTTTTACAAATACTTGTTGACAATGGCATAGGAAGTGGTTATTATTGTTTCATTGTTATTCGTAAGAGTAGCAAAAGGCTGCTAAGAAAAATCTTAGCAATTAATATATTCTAAATGGAGAATAAAATGAAAAAACTAATCGCATTATTCGCAGTATCTGCAGTAGCTTCTACTTCAGCTGTTGCAGCTATAGCGCTAAGTGGATCAGCTTCTGTATCATATGATGATAACGGATCGCTTGCTTCTGCAACTTCGTACGACGCTGACATGACTATTACTGGTACTGCAGGCGCAACTACGTTTACACAAGGAATGGACATTGATACTGCAATTGTCGTTACTTCTACTACAATGGCAACAACTATTGGTCCTTTGACTGTTTCTGCTGACATGTACAATGAAGATGATTCTACTACTGTTACTACAACTGGTGGTCGTAAGACTGACAGTGGTGACAACAGAAGTGTTACTGTAAGTTTAGATGCTCCAATTGGTGACGCTACAATTGGTCTAGATAACTCAGGTGACGTAACTGTATCTGGTACTTTCTCAGGTGTTACTGTTTCTCATACTGTTAAGACCGGTGCGAACAAAACTGTTGGTTCTGCAAGCATCGCTGGTATGGATGTTAGCTTGACTAATGATGCTGGTTCTTCTTCGTGGACTATCGGTACAACAGTCGCTGGTACTAAGGTTACAGTTGGTAGTGATAAGTCTATCTCTGCAGTTTTCGGTGTAACTGGAAACACAGTAACAGTAGCTCATGTTGCTGAGCGTGCTTCTACTACAGCTACAAACACGACTACGCACTGGAATACTTCACAAAAAGATGCTTATACTACAATTGCAATCGCGCGTGACCTGACTTCAGGTGCTGCGTTAGCTGCAACGTATAACACTTTTGATAGTTCACTTACACTTAAGGCTTCTGTTGCATTCTAAATTTATTTAGATGAAATAGTTAACTTAGGAATAAGTTAGTGTTAAAACCCAGGGCTTGCCCTGGGTTTTTTTATGTTGAAAGAAAAAAATTAAATCGATTAAAATACAAATATAAAAAATTAAATAAAAATTAATGAAAATAATTTTAAATGATCGAGCGCTTTTAAAAATTTCAGGAACTGATTCTGAGTCTTTTTTACAGAATCAGCTTAGTAATGATATTAAAAAGCTTGATAAAACTTATGCCCAGTTGAGTGCATACTGCCAGCATCAAGGAAAAATCATTTCACTTTTTTGGGTGATACGCTATGAGGGTTTTTTTCTTCTTTCTTTTCCATTAGATCTTCTTGAAAAAATTCAATCTCGACTTCAAATGTTTGTCATCATGTCTGACGTTGTTATTGAGGATGTTACAAAAGATTTCCGTCAAGTTGGTTTAATTAATGAAGCTCATGAGGAAGCATTCATTATTAAAGACCACTTATCTGTTGTATTAGAAAAATATAATAATGAGATTTTGACTAATTTTGAGTCAATTAAAATTTGGCACGAAGCATGTATTAATTCACAACTGCCAGAAATATTCTCAATAACAAGTGAGAAATTAGTGCCACAGATGCTCAATTTAGATATTAATGAGTTTGGTGTTAATTTTTCAAAAGGTTGCTATCCTGGACAGGAGGTTGTTGCGAGGCTTCATTACCTGGGCTCAGCAAAACGCCGTCTTTTTTCCTTTGAGCTGGACGCAGATGCAAATGTTGGAGACTCTCTCTACTGCGCTACGTCAAGATCTGCAATAGCTAGAGGGGCACGATATAAATCGAGCGGAATGGTGGTATTTAAGTTAAAATATAATTCGAATTTTTATTGCTTAGCAACCCTTGACGTTGAGATTAAAGATGAAAAAATAACCCTTAATACTGAACAAGGTCCCTTACTTAAAAAAATAAATAATGAATAAAATTTTACTAATAATGCTTGGTTTAATCCCAAGCTTAACTTTTGCTTCAACGGATGCTGCAAACCTTGATTTAACTAGCCACTGGTCTGGTTATCTTGCTGTTACG
>Ga0209482_1000957_pt1 | contig 22078 bp, 20 predicted proteins | sample CoawatmetaG10DNA_FD_187512 | JGI IMG/M metagenome (GOLD analysis project Ga0209482, IMG submission 187512) | Marine microbial communities from the West Antarctic Peninsula - Coastal water metaG104-DNA (SPAdes) (version 2) | ecosystem: Environmental > Aquatic > Marine > Coastal ...
CTTTTTATCCAATTAGATTGATGCTTAATAATCGTATCCCAAGGTAATCCATGACCAACATTTTCTAATTCAATTGTTTTTAAATTTTCCGATGAAGTTCCAATTAGTTTTTTCCAAGGTTTATAATTTTCTTCATGACCAAAAATTCCATCTTCTTTACCAACAATATGTAAAATCGGTGTTTTAATTCTTCTCACATAATAGTGCGCTTCAATTTCTTTTTTTGATTTTTGAATCATCAATCCACCAACACATAGCACAGCAGATTTAATTCTATCATCAATTGCTAATAAATAATTGGAGGTAGTTGAGCCCCAACTGTATCCAAAATAAGACATACTATCAAAATTAAAATCATTTCTAGATTCAATATAGTCAAGTGATTTTTTATAATCCTTCCCAATCTTTATTATAGTATTTTTATAATCTTCAGATTCGTTAGGCCAAAACGTATTTATTTTTTTTTCTCTACTAAACGTGTTATAATAAATCGGATGAATTATTGCGTAACCTTCATCTACAAGATGTTTAAGTCCGCTAAAACCTGGGAAACCAGAATCAGTATTATTTCCAATTGATCCTGCATTAGGATAAACTATAACGGGATCATATTTTCCTTTAAATTTATTTGAGAAAACGATATAACCGTGTAATTTTTCGTCACTTTCATAGGCAGTTTCTATCTCAAATTTTTGTGCAGTATATCCCTCTTGAAAATTATCTAAATTAATGGTTTTAGCCACTAAAGGTTCATTGTAATCAAATTGTGACTTATAAACTTCAAAGACTTCATCACTAATGTCATCTATTTTATCGAAGTCTCTTTGAAATTCAGGAATTACGTCATTATCAAGTTTAGACTGATTTATCGATAAGTTTTTTGATAATCTAATCCCATTCCCAATACTTCTATCAAAGGGAGACTGACTGTAATAGTTGTTGAACGTGTAAGGAGCTTCTTTAAAAGATCCTCCTAAAATAGAGTACTTGTCTTTATTCTCTCCATTTGGATTTAAAGTCCATTCTTTTACATTACCTCCAATGTTATTTAATCCATTGTAAGATCCATTTTTATTATCAACTTCCCTAGTTTGAGTTGAATTGTAATTACTCCCTCTGGTAACAGATAAATCAACAACAGACCAATTATCAGGAATTCCAGATGCATACAACCATTGATAAATATTTGGTAAAGATAACTTTGAAAATCGAGCAAAAGCTCTAGCTTCAAACCAACTAATTCCTGTTACTGGATGATTATCTAATCCTGTGGGATATTTTCCGAAAGACCAGTTTGAAGGTCCAAACTTATCGTATTTATCAACAAATAATTTTATAGAAGAATTGAAATCATAAATCTTATCTCCAACTTGAAATGGGAAATCCCAATATCTTTGATTTTCATATCCACCAGAGTCAACAAATTTTTGATATTCTTTATTTGAAACCTCATTATTAGAAATCGAAAACGAGTTTAATGTAATATCTTCAAAATTTACTCCCTGTAAAAACATCCAAGGATCACTTCCCAAAATTACTTTATGTCCAACGGGAACAGAAATTGTTTTGTCTGGAAATCTATAATTATGATCATCACTCCTTTCTTTTATAAAGTCAATATTATTATATGTTAATTTTAATTTATGTGATGGCCATGTATTAGGAACTAAAAATGAGTCAATGGGGGTTTGCCCAATATAATTGTATATAGAATCCTCAGCATATTGCACACTTACATCTACTCCATTATTATCTGTTTTCAAATACGCATATCTGCTAGATTTTTCAAAATAATTTTTAATAATTTCGTTCTTTGGATTTTCTTCAAAAAGTGCTTTTGATTTTAAAAATGCTTTACCTATTTGACCACTATCATAAAGTTCAATAATTTCAGGTATTGCTTGATTTACAAGATTTGAATTACTATTTATTTTTTTAAAAAAATAAAGAAAAACCAAAAGAATTAATAAACTTAAAGCTACAGCAATAATTAATTTTAATCTTGGTTTTTTACTGATTGATTTATTTTTAGTTTTTAATTGTTTTTTCTTCACAAAATATATAACAACACTAATAATGAAAATAGCAAGTAATATTATTAAAATGATATTGAAATAAAGACTATCAATTTCATACCTATTAAAAAGCCAGTCTATCCCTTGAAGAATTCCAAATACTACTGCAACAAATCCTCCTGCTACCTGAACATATTTATTAGAACTATTTTCCATTAATATTTAATTATCTGGACATTGAAATAAAAATTGATAAAAATATATTATTCATTTTTTCTTGTTTGAGATTAATAATCTAATATAAAAAAACATTTTGATTTAAATGTTAGTTTAACCTACTTACGAGGATTGGAAATAGCTGAATTAAAAGAAGAAGATATGCCTATGGGATTGACAGATTATTCTGATTTTAAATAACTTAGTAATAAGAATTTTTCTATATTTTTAATATTCATAAACTTATATGATATTTCATTTTTTTGGTAAAACATACGGAACATCCGCTCTTATACTATCAATGGCGTTTTTAATATCAAATAAAACACGCGTACTGTTATTAGTAAGAACAATGTAGCCACTTTTATTCTCAATTTCATTAAATAAGTAAGTTCCAAATCCAACCCATCCACCAGCATGAGAAACAGTTTTAGGTTTTGTTTTGTCTTCAATAAACCATCCAAATCCATATGTAGTCTTTTCACCATTATTGAGTATTCCCCAAGACCAAGCTTCATCTAGATATTCTTTTGGAAGAACTTTATAATTTACCAGTGCCATATTCCACTTAAATAAGTCATTTAATGTAGAATATATTCCTCCGTCTCCTCTTACATCATTAACAATATGATAGTCATTTAGCTTATAGTCTTTTTGATTTAGTGCTTTTTGATAACCAAATACACGGTTAGGCATATTAAGGTCAATACCTTCTTGATAATTGTAGAGTGTTGTGTTACTCATTCTAAAAGGTTCAAAAATATTCTTCTTTAAAAAATCTCGAAAGTGTTGCTTTGAAACTTTTTCAACAACTGAAGCTAAAATCATATAACCTGTGTTGCTATATTCCCATTGTTCACCAGGTTGAAAATTCAAATCAGGGTTTACGTCAAAGAAGATTTTTAATATTTCGTTATTACCTAATAGATATTGTTTAATTGGATCTTGAGGAATAAAATTTTCTTCTATTATTTTCTCATAATCAGCTAGTCCAGAAGTATGGAGCAGCAAATTTCTTATGCTAATATTATCGTAAGGAAAATCTGTTAGTATAGTACTTACTTTTTGGTCATAGTCTAAATTACCTGCTTGTTTAAGTTTCATTATAGATACACCTGTGAATTGCTTGCTTACTGATGCTAAACGAAATTGAGAGTTTAATGTTAAAGAATCTATTGGGTCAATAGACCTTAAACCATCTGAACTTTGAAAAACAACTTCTGAGTTTTCATAAACCAAAATATTTCCAGTTGTAAATCCCTTTGATTTCATTTCTGAAATGAATTTAGCGTACTGCTTTACTTTAGATTTTTTTAATGATATCTCTTTTTGCTTGCAACTACTGAAAGAGAGTATTAATAAGCCTACTAATACAAATTTAAGTGTTAGATTCATTCTATGTTGTTTAATATATGATTTGAGTTAATACCTAAAGTTAGATAAAATGAAAACAAGTTATACTAACGGTAAATTAACGGTTTAAGTCCCAATCTTTTTAATTTTAGTGCTCTAGTTGGCGAATAATCTGTTTCATAATTTCTGTATATACGAGTCAATTCGTTCTTCCATAATAGATAATGTTACTGTTCCTTCTTCAAGAATCACTTCATGAAATTCACGAATATCAAATTTATCACCTAAGGCTACTTCCGCTCTTTTACGAAGCTCTCTTATTTTTATTTCTCCTATTTTATATGATAAAGCTTGTCCTGGCCAAGAAATATATCGATCTGTTTCTGTAGTAACTTCATGAATTGATAAAGCTGTGTTTTTAGCCATATAATCAATCATTTGTTTCCTTGTCCATCCTTTTGCGTGTACGCCTGTGTCAACAACCAGCCTACAAGCTCGCCACATTTCATAAGTTAATTGACCAAATTTTTCATATGGTGTTGTATAAATATTCATTTCGTCTACCAAATATTCCGAATACAAACCCCAGCCTTCACCATAAGCAGAGAGATATAATTTTCTTCTAAAACTTGGAATGGTTTCTGGCAATTCATTATTCAATGAGAACTGTAAATGATGACCAGGAACTGCTTCATGAGCAGTTAAAGCAGGGATTGTATATAAAGTTCTACTTGGTAAGTTAAAAGTGTTTACCCAATAAAATCCTGCTGTTGTTTCACTTTGAGAACTAAAATATCTGCCTCCAGTATAATTTGGAGCAAGGTCTGCTGGAACTGGAACAACTCCATAGGGTTTTCTTGGTAATGTCTTGAAAAATTTAGGTAATTCAGCATCTATTCTTTTTGAAATGTCACGTGCGAACATTAACAACTCCTCAGCGGTTTTTGGATAAAACTGTTCATCTTTACGTAGAAAATTTAAGAATTCAGCGAAGCTTCCTTTAAATTTTAAATCATCAATAATTTTTAGCATTTCTACTTTGATTCTCGAAACCTCCTTTAATCCAATTTGGTGAATATCATCCGCAGAATATTGTTTGCTTGTCGTAAAATAGTTAATTCTATTTTGATAAAAATTTTTACCATTAGGAATTGTTGATACTCCTAAACCTTTTCTTGTGTTTGGAAAATACTCATTTTCAAAAAAGCTTTTTATTTTTTTATATTGATCAATAGCATTTTTCTGAACACTTCTTATACCTGCTTTAACTATAGAATCTTTTGATTCAGTTGAAAGCAATTCTGGTAAACTAAGAAATGGTTTATAAAACTCACTTTCTTTTGGGTCTAAAACTATGTGTTTGTTATAAGTATTGTCATAATCATTAAAAACTACTCTTGGTTGCGACATACCTTCTTTTATCGAAGCTTTTAATAAATTTATATTATATTCTATTTGTTGTGGCAAATCATCAAGTAGTTTTAAGTAATCAACAACCTGTTTCTTGTTTTTAAGAGTCCGGTCTGCCATTGAAGCCAAATTTAAATGAAAAGCATTTTCATTGGTAATGGTATTTAAATACGTTTTGTAGTTGTTTGAATCGATCTTATCTTGTAAAACAAATAACAACAATTCTTTTGAAATTTTTTCGGATTCAGACAAACTCTCATCAGAAATTGCTTCTAACTCTTCTTTTATTTCCTTAGAAAAATCAGATTCTGCTTGATGATATTTAATCGTATTTTCTACAGACTCAAGTTTCTTAAATCCATATTCTCTTTCCATTTCATATTTTGCAATAATTACATTTAACTTATCGGGATCAGATTGTCCAAAAGACATTAATGGAATAAACAGTAATAATAAAGTTAATTTTTTCATTATCTTAAATTTAATTCAATTCTTGACTTAATCAAAATAGTTAGCAATAGTTACTTATTTTAACTCCAAAAAATCTCAATAGTAATTTTTAATTGGTACTCCCCTACTCAAATAAGATCGGTTTTCTTTTTACTAGTAGCTCCATCAAACATGAATGCCATATCAGTTACTGTACTAACATTCCTTTCGTTGAAAGTATTTCCCACTAAACTTGTGCATTTTTTAAAAGCAGATCCCATATCAATATTTGATCGAGTAAGATCTGGTTCGTCACTTGCAGGAATTGTTAAATTAGTAGCTCCACTAAAAGCAGTATAAAAATTCTTCCATTTTCCCTCTCCCCAGTTTTCAATAGTTCTAATAAGTGTTCTAGAAGGACGGTTATTGTTCATGTACATTGCTCCAATGTTTTTATCTGAATCATTTACCCCTAATGTTATAGTGTAGGTGCCACTGAAGCATAAGTATGGATTGGGAAAGCACCGTCAGTGTGTGAAGAAGTCGGTTCGCTATCCCCCCAGTCAATAGTAATGTTGGCGTAATCTTTTAAAGGAAGTTCAGAAGAATAACTGTCAGGGGGAATAGCCCACGTTGAAACAAAATTTTGAGAAAAACCCAAAAAAGATAATAAAAAGAAAAAAAATGAATAAAATTTCAAATTACCTAGTTATTTATTCATAATTGATTAATATTAATTTTAGTAATAATTTTATCAAAATATTCAAAGTACTTATTTTGTGAATCATTAATTCCTTATTTATAACGTAATCTTTATTATTAAACAAGTAAGGAAATCTTAAGTTTAAGATAATAATTACCTTTTAATGAAGAATAAAAAAGATTACTGAATCCATCAAATAAATATAATATATTTATTTAATACTTGTACAATCAAATTAAGGATAATAAGATATACTGCAATAATCAATTATAGAAATATTCTATGTTATTGTTGCAATTATTTGATATAATGGTGATTTCAAAAGGTGTTTAAAACCAGTAATTTGCAGTATTCGATCCCCTTCGACTCCACAAACAAATCTTTAATATAAATTTAAATGTAATTAAGGCTTAGAGATTAACTTCCCTTGTTCATTAATGTAATAAACTATATTAGTTTTAGGACTCTTTGCCATCAGAAAATATCCATTTGGATATTTTATCTTTTCTAAAGTTACTGTTTGAGATTCAATAGAACCTTTAATAGGAAATATTGATTTACTTTTCGATGAATCGTTAATTAAACCCAACTGACTTCTGTATTGAGAATACATCCATAATATTAGAGAATTATCGTCAGGATATTGAAATTTTGGCTGATCCTTTTCAGCGATTTTTTTAGCAAAATGAACAAAGCCCCATTTTTCAGGTTGATGCATGTTAATCACGCCTTGAGGACTCCAAACCCAATTATATTCAGGCAAAAAATCTCCTTTATTATCTTTTTTACGATAGTACATACCATCAATTAAATCAAATTCCCAGTGTACTCTTGAGAAATTAATACGCCAGGTCTGACCCAAAATAGGTGTTTTTTTACCAATCTCTTCTTGTAATGAAATCCATGGAATTGCTATTTCAACTGACCAGTAGTTATCAATATCAGAAGCATCATTTAATGTTCCAGAAACGTGAACATTAGACTGGAACCCTTTAATATCCCATTGGTTTAACACCGTAGCATTATTTCTATAAGGTTCAGTTAAAAACAGATCCCAAAGGGTATTATAGGCGTTAAGTTCAATTTCCATATAATTATGGGTATCACCATTAGGATCAATAAAAATTTCAAAATCATTATTATAAAAAACAACCGTATCTCTTTGTTTTAAACTTGCCCAAATGTGGGGATCTTCCATTTTAGAATAAAAATAAAGGTTCTTATCATCCCAAAGCATCTTAAATTGGGTCTTAAATTTTGGGGTTTTTTCACCTTCTATATCAATAAATGAATCTGACCAAAGTGCTTCTTTCCAAACATTTTCATCATCTTTCCCATCTACGGTAATCTTATCACTTGTGAAATAAGCAATGTGATTTTTAGGAATCTTCTGAACAATTACATTAACATTGGGTTGTTTTGAACTACAGTTTACTAGCAAAATCAATATTAAAAATGAAAAACAATAATTAAGCGACCTACTGATTTTGATATTTTTTTTATCCCTAATAGTAAAGAGGCTCCAATTTATTTCTTTCATTGTGAATTTATAATTAATCAGTTAGGTAATTTCAACAATAAATATAAGTAAAGCTGTCTATTTACTACCCTTATAAGATGCGTTTAAATTTATAAAACTAAAACACAATAACACCTATTTACTATCGTGTTTACAAAGGGTTTTTAAATGATTTATTTATGGGATGTTTTAATTTATTAAAATAACTGATTTTTGATTACTGAAATCAGAGTAGTAGATTTTGTGTTTTATTAAAAATTCTAATATAGACTTATCTAAATCAAGTATATTGCATCATATAAATTATTATTATGAAATTAAATTTATTGTCTTGTGATGCTCAAAGACCAGACAAAAGAGCAATAGCAAAATATATTGCTGAAATTTCATCTAATATTAATGAATCATTAGCAAACGAACTTACTGAGATAATTTTAGAGGGAGATGCTGTAGATATTGAGATTGAGGACAAAAATTCTGGCTCAGCTTTAAGAACTTTTCGAAAACTAAGGGTTGACTACGAAATTATTGAATGAATCAGGGTTTAAATAGACTATGAAAGCATCACAAAAAAAAGATGAAAAATCTAAAAAAAATAGTAAAGAAAACCTGGGTGGTTCTTACAAGTTCAAAATCGCTGCTAAGTATAAAAAACCTAAAACCAGGGGTGACAAAAACTACAATAAGCGAAATAAAAAATAAGGAATTGCAAGGTTTATTCTCTACTAATTTGCTCCTTTTAGATCAGTAAAAACTTCAAGTCAATAAAGAGAAGGTTCTAAATATGGAATTTAAGATTATGTTGAAATCAAATACATGTATTTTGAAAATATAAATTAGATACTATGAATCAAAATCAGCCTACACAGCGTGAAAATTATAAATGTTTTTACCCAATACTAACAAGGTGGATGGATAATGATGTCTATGGACATATAAACAATGTTACGTACTACTCCTATTTTGACTCAACAGTGAACAAGTATTTAATAGAAAATGCGGAACTAGATATCATTAATTCTAAAATTGTTAGCTATGTAGTTAACTCAAACTGTAATTACTTATCTAGCCTTAGCTTCCCTGACGAAATTGAAGCTGGATTAAGAGTTAATAAGATTGGAAATAGCTCAGTAACTTATGGTATTGGGATTTTTAAAAAAGGAGGAATAAAGGCGAGTGCCTATGGTGAATTCACTCATGTATTTGTAAATAAATCAGAGAACAAATCAACACCAATCCCTATAAAAACTAGAGAAGCTTTAGAGAGTCTATTAATTATTTAATTTTTAAAATTCTTTTTAAAATAGTTTTAATAAAAATCCCTTTGGGAAAACTTAACATGATTTTTATTTCTTCAAAAAAAGATGTTTGTTCATTTAGAAATTTAAAAATCATATTAGGACTATTCTTTTTAAACATTTCTATAAAAAGTTTACTTCCAAGATGATTGTTCTGAAATAACACATCTAAAAAAATCAAATCATAATACCAAAACCTGGTCTTCTTTGAAAATTTAATAAAATTGGTATCATTCTCTTTTAAAAACTCAACAAGTGTCTTTGTCTTTCTTTCAATATTTTTAAAAGTATAACCCGTGCTAGGCTTACTCCAGCCTCCAGCAGTTCCTATGTATAAAATATTTTTAGAATTTTGCTTTTCAAACGGAAAAACAGTCATAGGTATTTTTCCAGATTCTTTTGATTTAATTGAAAATTTTTCTATCCCTAAATTTTTTAAATATTCATTTAAAGCATCTTCATATTCGTTTTGATTAAGTAGATTTTTAGAAAATAGAGTATACTCAATTAAAGCTTCTTTTTTTGAAAAAGGTAAAACATACATGAATCTTGTATTGGAATTTTGATTTATAGAAAAATCCATGAAGGTTGCTTCATTGGTATTAAAAAAATCTTCTTCAGTTTCTATAAACCAACCTTCAAAATGCTGAATTAGTAAAGGATACTTTTGTGTGTTATTTATTAAGTCCCAATTTAAAATACTGTTAAATACTTTTTTTGACCTATAAACTCCAGAAGATGTTTTTACCTCGCAATACGCTCCATTATCTAAGACATTTAAAACTTTAGCCTTGGAGCTGTTAATATTAGAGTTTTTAGAAATTATTTGGTTTGAATAGTTATAACGTGATTTACTTTTAAGCATCTTATAAACAAAAGGACTTAAAGAAAGGTTCTTATTGAAATTATCACTTTTAAACAAAACGTTTTTCCAAGAATGAAAAATCATTTCATCCCAACTGCTTTCCTTTTCTTCCCAAAAACACCAAGTCCTATCATTTACTACTTTAGGAAAATCTGGATCTATAATCAGTATTTTTATTTTCGAAAATAACGGATCTAATGAAAAGGCAGTAGCTAGAGAAAGTCCGGATGCTCCAGCGCCACAAATTATATAATCATAATCTAAATGCATGGTGATAATTGATTATAAAGGTACATAATAAGTTTTTTGAATTGCAGTTGATTTACATTTAGATTCCCTTTATAAATCAATTTTAATAAATAAAAAAAGCCGCTTAAAAGCGGCTTTTTTTTAAACTAAATAATAAATTATTTTTTATTATTTTGAAACAGCTAGGTTATAAACTACAAGTCCAAAACCAATTTTGTTAATTGAATCACCAATATTATAGATTACTTCCATATTAGGAATGAAAGCATCAATAACATCATACCATCCATCTGTTCCCGCCATGTAACCAATTGGGTATATAGCCCAACCAATTATAACGAATAAAGATAGAGTCTTGTGAGCAGATTCAACTGCACCTCCTGCAGAAGCAGCAAGCTTAGCTAATTCTCCAAATTTAATCATGTATACAATGTAGAAATATGCTATACCTGAGAATAATCCCCATAGGGCAGCTCCACCAGCCATAGTTCCAGCTTCACCAATAAATCCTGTAACTAGCATTATAGTAGAAGCAACTACTAAATGAGTAAGATGTGATTTGGTTGCACCAGCAGCTCTAAGTATTAAATAGAATTCAACACACATTAAAGGAACCGTAAGGATCCAGTCAACATATCTAAATACTATAGTGTTATCTCCAGCAGCATGAGCGTCTCTCATGTACATGTAGTGAACTGCAGCAATGAAAGTAATTAACCCAGAAACTAAAATAGAAGATCTCCATTTAGCATCAACTGCGTTAAGTGATAGAAAGAAAAAAGCTGATGCTGCCATCATTGCCATTGTTCCTATCCAAAAAGTGATCCCTACTAAATCTCCAGCAGCAGGTACATCACCTAAAAAATACATTACGTTTAAAAAATTTTCCATAATTATTATAATTAATTGTTTGTTAAGACTCAAATATAGATAAATCAATGAATATTTTTATGTTTGCAGCAATAAAAGTTTAAATAAAATGCAAAATTCCCACATTCTAATCAGTAAGACTTATAAATTCATAACATTTACTTCGATTATTAGCATTATTATGTCTTACACTATAGATGAGTACTATCTCAACCTAATTGGTTTTTTAGGAATTTTATCATTTGGCATCATTCACGGAGCTAACGATTTGATATTATTAAAAAAAAGCCAAAAGAACCTTTCTTTTAAATCATTATTTATTATTTATTTAGCGATGGTTATTTTGTGTGGATGTTTTTTTTATTTAATTCCAACTTTTGCAATTATTTTTTTTATTCTATTTAGCTCTTATCATTTTGGAGAACATCAATGGGCCACATTGCACAAATCCAGCTCAGCAATCATTAAGTTATTTTATTTTTTTTATGGATTGTTATTGTTTTTTACACTTTTCACATTAAATCACAATTATGTAAGTGAGATAATATTTGACATTACAGATTTTATAATTACTAAAGAGCTTCTTACATCTATTTTAATCTTTTCTGCAATTGGCACAATAACTAGTTTGTTTTTGAACTTTAATGAGTTAAAGACCCAACTAGCCCCTCAATGTTTTTTTGTAATTATTCTTAGTGCACTTTTTTTTAGTTCGTCACTAATCTGGTCTTTTGCTGTTTATTTTGTCATATGGCATAGTATACCATCAATAATAGAACAATCAAACTTTATATACGGAGAAAGCTCTAAAAATACATTTATTCGATACTTAAAAGATGCTTCTATTTACTGGGTTATATCAATAATAGGATTGTTAACAGCGTATTACTTCTTAAAAGATCAACAGAATTTACTAATTAGTATATTCTTTTCATTTTTAGCAGCTATCACATTTCCACACACTCTAGTTATTTTAAAAATGAAAAAATAATTTGATTTTAATCAAGTTATCCGCTTAGCTTTTAGCCTTTCTATTTGCAATGAAGCTTTTTATAAAATAAACCATTGACAATGCACAGGTTCCTGTCATTAGCAAAACTCTAATAAGTCCCAAACCTCCCTGATCTATTGATTTTGGAAGTCTCATTCCAACTAGCGCAATCAGTATAACAAAAGTTAAAAGAACTGCGACATGTGCAATGACTTTGTTTTCCTTTTTTAACCCAGGGATACAAAAAGCTAAAGCAGCTCCAAAGCCCACTGGAATTAAAGCAGTTGGAGAAGTTACTTCTAGATAACCCCATAATCCTACTGTTATCAAACAAATAGAATTTAAAATATTGACTTTTGATGCACTCATTATGTATAAATTTTAGTTAAACAAATATTATAAAAAATCTACAAACCATTAATATAGTCTGAGAAAGAATCGCTGAAAGAAATTCCCTTTGAAGTCCTAGTTACTGAAACTATTTTAAAAGCAGACAGTCCCCAAAGTAAAAATTCACACATGAAATTTTCATCTTTTGAATCAAGATTAGGAGCATGCTTTTTTACAAAAGCTTTTAATTCTTTAATTGTTTTAAAAGTATCTTCATATGATTTATTATCTAAATTCTCATCTAAAAACAACTCTTTATCTACAAACCAATCCATTAGTTCTTGGTAAGGATCCTTTTCAGTTTCTTTTTTTAATTTTTTAATTTTTGGGAAGAAATCATTAAAAAAAGATTTGACTGACTCAACAATTAAAAGTCTAGAGATTTCGTTAGCACCTTCTTGTTCACCTTCATAAACTAATTCGATTTTTCCATTAATAGCAGAAATAACAGCATTAAAATCTGTCATTCTAATACTAGTGTTCGATTCACCATTAATTAGCATTCTTCTTTGGGCTGAGCTTATTAAATTCTCAAAAGCAGAAATACTTAACCTTGCACTCACCCCGCTCTTAGAATCAACATAAACACTCTCTCTAGCTTCAAAACCAATTTGCTCAATAATATCTTTAGCTAGTTCAGGAACATAAATTTTAGATGAATCAAAGTTTTTAGAAATAGATGATTCCTGATGTGTTATGGTTTTTGCTATTTCTATAGTTTTAGGATAGTGAGTCATTATTTGTGAGCCAATCCTGTCTTTTAGTGGAGTAACTATACTCCCCCTGTTTGTGTAATCTTCTGGATTAGCAGTAAATAAAAACTGAACATCAATTGGAAGTCTTAACTTAAATCCACGAATTTGAATTTCTTTTTCTTGTAGAATTGAAAATAAAGAAACCTGAATCCTTGCTTGAAGATCCGGTAACTCATTTAGAACAAAAATACATCGGTGAGCTCTAGGAATCATACCAAAATGTATAACTCTTGGATCAGAATAAGGCAATTTTAAACTAGCAGCTTTAATTGGATCTATATCTCCAATAAGATCAGCCACTGTAACATCTGGTGTTGCTAGTTTTTCGAAAAATCTATTTTCTCTGTGTATCCAATCAATTGGGGTTAAGTCTCCTTTTTCCTGAATTAATTGTTTTGCAAAAAATGAAATAGGATTTAAAGGATCGTCATTAATTTCAGAACCTTTAACAAACGGAATCCACTCGTCCAATAAATTAGTCAGTTGCCTGGCTAATTTTGTTTTGGCTTGCCCCCTTAAACCAAGTAAATTAACATTATGACCTGAAAGAATAGCTCTTTCTAAATCTGGAATTACTGAATCTTCATAACCATGAATTCCTTCAAAAGTACTGATGCCATTTTTTAGATTATGACTTAAATTTTTTATCATTTCCTTCTTTATATCTAAAGAAATATATCCTGATTTTTTAAGCTCTTTAAGTGTTTTAATTTTATTTATCATTTCTATTAAATTCTTTTTTTTCTGTTAGTTTCATAATCTTCAAAAATCATTTCACCCAAACCTTTTAAACCTGTGTAAAAAGCCTTGCCTCTGTTAGCCATTGTAAATTCCTGAACAAATTTTTTCAAATAAGGGTCTTGTGCAATCATAAAGGTTGTGATTGGTATATTTAGCCTTCTTGCAACCTGAGCCATGTTGTAACATTTATCTACAATATGTGGATCTAGACCATTACTATTTTTATAATAACTCCCATCTTTTAACTTTAGACAACTGGGCTTGCCATCTGTAATCATAAAGATTTGTTTATTTGACTTCTTATTTCTTCTTAAAATATCCATAGCTAGCTCTAAGCCAGCTACTGTATTTGTGTGATATGGTCCTACTTTTAAATAAGGAAGTTCATCTATAGAAATTGGCCTTGCATCATTTCCAAAAACTATAATATCAAGTTTATCTTTAGGGTATCTTGTAGTTATGAACTCCGATAAAGCCATAGCTACTTTTTTAGCTGGAGTGATTCGATCTTCACCATACAAAATCATACTATGACTGATGTCAATCATTAGCACTGTACTCATTTGTGACTGATGAAATTGATCATTAACAACCAAATCTTCTTGTGTTAACCTAAACTCATCTAAACCACCTTTAATTTGAGCATTTTTAATGCTTTCAGTAATAGCAATTTTTTCAATAGAGTCTCCAAATTCATATGCTTTAAAGTCTCCGGAATCTTGTAATCCTAAGCCAGGCTGCTTAGTAGTATGATTTCCGTTACCCGCTTTTTTCATTTTACCAAAAATTTGTTTTAATGCATGCTGACGTAAAAGCATTTCTGTTTTGGCAGTTAAACCCACTCCTTCTCCATTTCCGTTGGGATCAATTTCTTTTTTTATATAACCTTTATTTAAAAGATCTTCAATAAAGTCATCCATTGTGTAGTTCTCATCGGTTAGAACATATTCCTTATCGAGTTCTTTTAGCCAATCTATCGCCTCATTAAAATCTCCGGAGGTGTAAGTGATTAATTCTTTGAAAATTTCAAAAAGTTTTTCAAAAGGAGTTTGAAACTTAGCTTTAAAATTAGTGAACAAAAAGCCTGTCTGTCTTAGTGGATTCATTGACAATAAAATTATGCTACTTTAAAACTTTAGACAAGTTAAATCAATATTTATTTTACAGCTGAAGTGTGGTCGCTAATTATAAGCCAATTGTTATTAACTTTTTTCCATAATAAAGTGAAATGACCATAGCTATCTTGTGTGGTTCTTTTTAAGTAATACTCACCAATTAGAAAAGCAGAATTCAAGGAAATTGATCTAATTTTTTTAACAGTAAATTTTAATTTACCCATTACTTGGGTATTTGGATACGAAATATAATATCTTTTTTTTGTGTTATCCCACCCATAAACTGGACCTGATTTACCAGAAAAAACTAACTCGTCAGATTTTAAATACCCTTCCATAAAAGCATCAATATCACCATTGTTCCAAGCAATTTCTTGAATCTTCATAACCTTCATTATTTCTAGAGAATCTTTTAAAGAAATAGGATTTTGAGAATGTATCTGAAAAGCTACAAGCAAAGCAATTACACTAAATAGAGTAGATTTCATCAATAGTAGATTTTATTTGCCATTTTGCATAAAGTGAGTAATGGGCGTTAGTTAATAATTTTAATAAAAAAACCCAAGAATAAACTTGGGTTTTTTAGCTTACGATATAAATATAAAAATTTATTTTGCTATAGTAAAAGTTTTTGAAGTATTTGCTTCACTAGACCAAGTACATCCTAAGAAAGTAGTAATTTCATCTGAATGACTTCCTCCAATATCCCACATTCTTTTTCTATCATCTGACATCGGACCGGAATTCTCTATGCTGTTTTGATTTACTAGAAAAGAATCCCAAGAGCTGTACCATAGCGCCGCTTGAAAAGTATAAGAACTTCCGCTGTAATGTCCAGTAGGAACTATCGCCAAAGTCTCTCCTAAATCTATGGCTGGTTGTCTTGTGAACTTATTCCATAAAGAAATATATTCAGTTCTATCTTTCCATTTAGGGTTGTTATTATTAAACACCACAATGTGTTTTTTTGAAAAATCAATATCTTTTTCAGTTATAAAAATCTGTTTTTCAAAAGTTACTCTAACCTCGTCGTCATGACCTTCTAGATATAGCTGAAAATAAATAGACCACTCATCTTTTAACATCTTTTTTTCATCGTATGAAATGTCCATAGCGTCAATATTTTTAAAGACCTCTGCACCATAATTAACAGCACTAGCCTGAGCAATGACATCTGAATAAACTTCAATCACCTTAAATGTAAAATCACTTCCATAAGTATGTGAAAATAACCAAGTTGATTCCATTTTATTTTCATCAGATCCAGCATAATAAATGTCAATAAATTTTTTATGCATTTTTATGAATTCACTTGACTTAGAGCGAGGAACATCTAAAGTGTAAAAAGAATGAATTTCCTGAGCTATTGTATTAAAGGAAATAAATAACGTTAGAGTTAATAATAAATTTTTCATTTTATTTTTGATTTATAAATGTTAGTTATCTTTTCCAGCTAGATTAAATACTCCATTTTCAAGATGACCTACATGAATCAATATTTGATCATTATGAGATCCTTCTACTAGGCTCCAAAATTTAGAACTTGCTTCAGAATTATCTGAGCCAGAATTACTGATTTGTTTTGCAAACTCCGTTATATCTTTATAAGTACTAAAAAACTGAACATCACTTCCAGCTCCTTTGTAATGAAGTGTAGCCCCTCCTGCCATCATTAGACCATCTTTAACTCCAGGTTTAATTGACCATTCCATAAAAGCATCAGCTAAATCTGCTTCAGATCCGCTTGAATTATAATTACCTTCTACATAAACAAATGGAATATCCCAATCAACATTTTCTTTTGTGACAAAATAATTATCCATATTATAATTTCTCATTTCATCCCAGTGATTATTAAATCCAGACCACCAAACATCAAAAGTAGCTTCCATTTCTTTTTGTTTTTCATCTGAAAGTTTTTTAACATTTTTATTTAGAGCTGCAAAAGGATCGTCATTAATAGCATCTTCAGCTGAGTTATATAAATCATATATAACTACACTAGCTCCAGACCCATACCAGTGTCTGTATACCCATGAAGCTTGAATAGTCCTGTTTTCGTCCTGGGACATATCAGTAATTTTTTTGTGAGCTTTAACAAAGTCTCCAATTTCTGTCGCAGGAATATCAAGATAAGTAACCTCAACAACGCTCTGAGCTGAAATTGTTATAGAAAACAATAAAAGCATAATTAAATTCAGTTTTTTCATTTTATTTTTTTTAGTTATCCTACAAATATATAGAATAGAAATAAATAACATACATATTAGTATGTTTTATTAGGGATATGTTATAATTTTTAATTAACTTTAATTAATTATTTTATATCTAAAATTCATATAAGTACTTATGCGACAGGATCTTAAATCTAAAGCAACAAAAGAATTAATCATTCAAAAATCTTTTGAAATATTCTATGAAAAAGGATATAACAGCACTAATATTCCTGACATAATGAAAGAAACTAATCTTTCAAAAGGAGCTTTCTACCATCATTTTAAAAACAAATGTGATATTGGAAAAATAGTTATTAATAAAATCATTAAAAAAAGAATTTACGACGGATTTATTAGTCCATTAAAAGACTATGAAAACAAAAATATTCCTGAACTCATATTATATGTTTTTACTCAAAGAATCAAAAACTACTCTGAAAAAGAAAAACAATTAGGATGCCCTGCTAATAATTTAATTAACGAAATAGGTTGTACTAAAGAAAATGATTTTAGAGTTCTTCTAAGTGGATTAATTAGTGATTGGAATGAATCTTTAACTAAAGTAATAAAGGAAGGCGTCAGAAAAAAAGAACTACATTCTAATGTTAATCCCAAAGCAATATCCACCTTATTAATTGGCTCTTTTGAAGGAATAAGAGGAATTAGAAAGGTCTATGATGATGATGTGATTTTTCAAGATTATATTTCTAGTATTAAATATTACATTAAAAGTATAAGTACATAATAGCTGCATTTTAATAAATAAAGCTTTCATCTAACTCTTTTGAATCCATATATTAGCTCTCATTCACTTTAGGTCTTGAGTTAGTTTTTCTACCACAACTTTATATTCTGGGTCATTGCAAACATTATTTATTTCATTTGTATCATTTTTTCTTACATATAATTTCCATTTATATTATAATAAAAATGAACTAACTTAAATTATTTGTTACTTATCACGTAATGTCTTTTAAGCATATGCACAGATGGATATTTGTAAAAAAGATAGTTTTAAAACTATTATCTTTACTATTATATTTAATATAATGGTAAAATATTCCTCAAAAATAATTATAACTGGTGGCCTAGGTTATATAGGAAGTCACACAGTTGTTGAACTACAATCAAAAGGTTTTGAAATAGTGATTGTAGACAACCTGTCTAACTCTTCAATTGAAGTTTTGGATGGTTTAAAAATTATTACAGGTAAAAATATTATTTTTGAAAATATCGATTTAAAAAAATCTGATTTAGTTACAGACTTATTTAAAAGGCATAGTGATTTAACAGGCGTTATTCATTTTGCTGCATCAAAGGCTGTAGGAGAAAGCGTTAAAAACCCTTTAGATTATTATGAAAATAATATTTGTTCTTTAATAAATGTTTTAAAGGGGTTAGAAGAATTGAACAAACCAATAAGTTTTATTTTCAGCTCATCATGTACGGTATATGGACAAGCAGAAATACTTCCAATAACAGAAAAAGAATCTATAAAAAAGGCTGAGTCACCTTATGGCAATACAAAACAAATTTGTGAGGAAATAATATCTGACTTAGTTAATTCTAGCAAGAATTTAAAAGCTATATCGTTAAGATATTTTAATCCTATCGGCGCTCATGAATCTACAGAAATCGGAGAGCTTCCATTGGGAATTCCACAAAATCTAATTCCTTTTATAACACAGACTGGGGCTGGAATAAGAGATGAATTAACTGTATTTGGTAACGATTACCCAACAAATGACGGAACGTGCATTAGAGACTACATTCACGTTGTTGATTTAGCTAAAGCTCATGTTGCTGCATTATTCAGTATAATGAATAATACGCATTCAAAGAGTCACGAATGTTATAACATTGGCACTGGAAAAGGAACCTCTGTTCTTGAAGCTATAACAAGTTTTGAAAAAATTTCTAAAACTAAATTAAAATATAAAATTGGATCTCGAAGAATCGGAGATATAACTTCTGCCTATGCCGATACTTCTAAAGCAAATAAACAACTTAATTGGAAAGCTGAACTGAGCTTAGACCAAGCTATGGCATCTGCATGGAAATGGCAAAAAAAAATATCTAAGTAGCTATATTAATAGCTCTAGTTTCTCTAATTACCGTAACCTTAACCTGGCCTGGATAAGTCATGTCGGTTTGAATCTTTTGAGATATTTCAAAAGATAATTTCGCTGCATGATCATCAGATATTTTTTCGCTTTCAACCATAACTCTAAGCTCTCTACCTGCTTGAATAGCAAATGCTTTATTCACTCCTTTAAATCCATAAGCGATATCTTCTAATTCTTTTAGTCTTTTAATGTAACTATCTAGGACTTGTCTTCTAGCCCCTGGTCTTGCGCCTGAAATAGCATCACAAACTTGAACAATTGGAGAAATCAAATTACTCATTTCTATTTCGTCGTGGTGAGCGCCAATTGCATTACAAACATCTGGTTTTTCACCATATTTTTCAGCCCATTGCATCCCAAGTAAAGCATGAGGAGTTTCTGTTTCTTCTTCTGGTACTTTGCCAATATCATGAAGAAGACCTGCTCTTTTAGCTATTTTTGGGTTCAGTCCAAGTTCAGATGACATGATTCCACATAATTTTGCTACTTCTCTTGAATGTTGTAGAAGATTTTGTCCGTATGAAGATCTATATTTCATTCTACCCACAGCTTTAATTAAAGCAGGATTTAAACCATGAATTCCAAGATCAATAACAGTTCTTTTACCCACTTCAATAATTTCATTTTCTATTTCCTTTGAAGTTTTCTTAACCACTTCTTCAATTCTTGCAGGATGAATTCTTCCGTCGGTAACTAGCTTGTGAAGAGACAGTCTAGCAACTTCTCTTCTTACAGAATCAAAACAAGATAAAATAATTGCTTCGGGAGTGTCATCAACAACAATCTCAACTCCAGTAGCAGCTTCAATTGCACGAATATTTCTACCTTCCCTTCCAATTATTCTTCCTTTAACATCATCGGATTCTATATTAAAGACAGAAACACAATTATCAATTGCCTCTTCAGTTCCAACTCGCTGGATTGTATTTATAATAATTTTTTTGGCATCCTGAGTAGCTGAAAGCTTTGCTTCTTCAATAATATTTTGAGATAACTGCAGTGCTTCAGATTTCGCTTCTTCTTTTAAGGACTCTACCAATTCTTTTTTTGCATCAGAAGCAGATAAACCAGAAAGTTTCTCAAGCTTCTCTACTTGTTCTTTATGCATTTTATCTACTTGAGAACTTTTATTTTCGAATAATTCTAGTTTTTTATCCAAAGCAGAAATCTTGTCAGTAACACTTTGATTGTTTTTTTTATTTAACGAAAGTTCGTTAGAAACTTGAGATTCTTTATCTTTTATTCTTTTTTGAACTTCACTTAAGTCCTTCTCTTTATTAAGAATATGTTTTTCATGTTCAGATTTTAATTCTAAAAACCTTTCTTTGGCTTGAAACATTTTATCTTTTTTCAAGCTTTCACCTTCTGTCTCTGCTGACTTCAGGATTCTTGTGGCTTCTCTGGTGGCATTATCTATAGTTTTAGTAACTGATGTTTTTTCTAATAATTTAGAAATTAAAAATCCAGCTATAATTCCAACTAGAATTATACTCATATTTGTTAATGTTAAAATTTCCATATTTATTTTAATTTTAGTTAAAAAAAAGCCTACATCATGAATGTTTTGTATAAACTCTTAATAAAACAAGATTAAGGCTAACAAACTGATCAAGTATCCTTGTGAAAGGCACGCTTTAGCAGATTCGACTCACCCTTTATAAAAAAATTCGCGTTGAGTTTTCAAAAAATTTGATGTAGGCAGTAAGTTAATTTATTTAAATGAACGTGTTATGAGCTAATAATGTCTTGAACTGATTGATTGATTTTTTCTAGACGCTTATTAACTTCTTCATTAATTTTAGCTTCACTTAAATTTTCTTGTTCTGATTGAGTCGCTAACTGTAATGCACACATAGCTAAAACATCTTGCTTGTCTTTTACAGCATAACTTTCCTCATAATGCTTTATCATCAGTTCTATTTTTTTTGATGCAGTTCTCAAACCTTCTTCTTGCTCGACAGGAACATTCAAAGGGTAAATTCTACTTGCTATAGTTAATTTAATTTTCTGCAACTTAATATTTTAAGAACTCAAATTTGATATACACTTATCTAAATCTTTTACAAGATTATTAATTTTAAGCTTCGTTAATGATTTATCTTTACTACCTAAGAAAGTATTTGCAATTTTTAATGATTGATATTTATCTTTCCATTCTTTTAACTCATCGGATTTTTTAATCAACGTTTTCTCTTTTAAATTTAATTCATTAATAATTTTAAAATTTTCGCTTTTTAATTTAATTATTAGTGACTTTAATTTATTAACGTTTGACTCTAAAAGAACAATATTATCAATAGATCTCGACATTATTAAATACTATCTGATTCAAATTTAGTGTTACTTAAATTCATAAACAAATATGAGTTCGAATTTTAAAAAATATTAAATTTACATTTGAATAATTTTATTAAATGAAAATACTCTTTATTATTTTTTCGATAATCCCCTGGCTAATTCATGCTCAAACAAAATACCCAACAAATTATTTTTCCAATCCACTTGAAATTCCACTGATTTTAAATGGAAATTTTGGAGAATCTAGATCTAATCATTTTCATTCAGGAATTGATATCAAAACACAATTAAAAGAGGGATTAAAAGTCTTTAGTGTGGCAAAGGGGAATATTAGTAGGATTAAAATTGCTCATGGAGGATTCGGAAAAGCTATATACGTGAGCCACCCAAACGGTTACACTACAGTTTATGCACATTTAAAAAAATTCAATAATTCTATAGAAGAATTTGTTAAAAAGATTCAGTATAAAAAACAATCTTATGAAGTTGATCTTTATCTAAATACAAGTGATTTAAAGG
>Ga0209482_1000961_pt1 | contig 22015 bp, 25 predicted proteins | sample CoawatmetaG10DNA_FD_187512 | JGI IMG/M metagenome (GOLD analysis project Ga0209482, IMG submission 187512) | Marine microbial communities from the West Antarctic Peninsula - Coastal water metaG104-DNA (SPAdes) (version 2) | ecosystem: Environmental > Aquatic > Marine > Coastal ...
ACAAAATGTCTGCAATCATTTGTGAATTTTCACTATCTAAATTTCCAGTAGGTTCATCTGCCAATATTAGCTTAGGCTTCATGGCTATAGCTCTTGCAATTGCTACACGCTGCTGTTCACCACCTGAGAGTTGACTTGGTAAATTATTAAACCTATTTTTTAACCCAAATCGATCCAACAACTCTTTAGCTCGTTCGTTAGGATTTTTTAAATTATTTAACTCTAAAGTTAGAGCAACATTCTCAACAGCTGTGTAATTTGGAATAAGATAGAAAGATTGAAAAACAATGCCAATATTTTTCCTTCTAATTTTAGAAACTTCATCTTCACTCATTTTAGATATTTCTTGATCTTCAAAAAATATCTTACCAGAGGTTACTTTCTCCAGCCCTCCAGCAAGCATGATTAAGCTTGTTTTTCCAGATCCACTTTCACCAACTATTGAAATAGACTCATTTTTTTTAGTCTCTAAATTAATATTCTTTAAAACCTTTATAGCGTCATTACCAGTTTGGTATTTAAGATTAACGTTTTTTAGCTTAAGAAGAGTATCCATGATTAAAAGATTTATTATTAAAATTATCGCCTTCTGTCTAGTGACTATAAATGTCAATGCTATAGAGAATATTATCTTATTCGGTGATAGCTTAATGGCTGGTTATGGCCTTCCACAGGAAAAACATTTAGCCATTGTTCTTCAAAACAATCTTAATGACAGTGGTTATAATGTTGAGGTTATTGATGGAAGTGTATCTGGAAGCACATCTGCTGGTGGATTAAATAGAGCTGAGTGGTCTTTATCTCAACCTGATATTGATTTGATGATCTTAGGATTGGGTGCTAATGATATGTTAAGAGGAATAAGCCCCATTGAGACTGAAAATAATTTAGAAAAAATTATTCAAATTGCAAAACTTAAAAATATTGAAATAATTTTAGCTGGAATGATTGCTCCAACAACTCATGGATTTAGTTATAAAAAAAAATTTGATAATATTTATCCAATTTTAGCTAAAAAATATGATCTAAATTTAATACCTTTTTTATTAGAAAATGTAGCTTTAAAAGCTGAATTTAATCAAGATGATGGTATGCACCCAAATGAAAAAGGAACTTTAATTGTAAGTAACACACTTAAAAAAAATATTATCAACTTTATCAAAAAATAAAAATTTTAATTAAATAATTTTTTAAACAATGAATTTAATTTTTCTTTTTTTTCGTAACCCATCCCAATAAATTTTGAAAAGGTTACGTGACTATTTTCAACTAAGGAAGAATCTGGAAATCCTCCAAAAGGCTGAAATAAGCTAGGGTAAATTTCGTTACCACCTAAATTTAATCCTGCAGCAATATTGCAAGAAATTTGATGTCCACCATGAGGCACTACTCTTGTGGAACTCCAATTATTTTCTTTCATCATTTTTAAAGTTTTTAGATATTCAACTAATCCATAACTTAAAGAACAATCAAACTGTAACCAGTCAATATCTTTTCGCATTCCACCATAACGAATTAAATTTCTAGAATCCTGCATTGAAAATAAATTTTCACCAGTAGCTAGTCCATTTTTATAAGTTTTTGATAGCTCAGAATTTAATTTATAATCTAAAGGGTCTCCTGCTTCTTCATACCACTTAAGATTATATGATTCTATCGCTGCTCCATATTCAATTGCTGTTTTTAGATTAAATCTACCATTAGCATCAACACATAAATTTTTACCATCTCCAACTAGCTTTAGAACGCTTTCAATTCTTTTTAAATCATCTTTTAAAGGAGCGCCTCCTATTTTCATTTTGACCGTTGTAAACCCTAAATCTAAGTAGCCTTTCATTTCATCAAGAAGTAAGGGGATATCTTTACCTGGGTAGTAATAGCCACCAGCGGCATATACAAAAATTTTGTTAGTGAATTTTCCATTGCCGTATTTTTTAGCTAAGTATTCATACAGTGGAACTTGTTCTATTTTTGAAACTATATCCCATATCGCCATATCTAAAGTTCCTACAGCCGTACTTCTTTCTCCATGACCACCTGGTTTTTCATTTTGCATTAAAACTTTTGAAATTTTTTCTGGACTAAAATTGTTACCTTCATCGTTTAATAAGTCTTTTTCATCAGCTTCATTTAATCTGGGTATAAATCTTTTTGTTAGGAGTTCACTGACTGCATATCTTCCATTTGAATGAAAACCATATCCAACCACATTTTCACCGTCTATTTTGATATCGGTTTTAATTGCAACAACACTACAATCCATTTTTGCAAAGCTGATATAAGCATTTTTAATTTCTGAACTGATTGAGAAGGTTTTTTCTTGTATATCAATAATTTTCATTTTTATTAAATTATGAATAATTTTACAAATTTTTAGTTTTAAACACTTTGGATATCAAGATTTTAAATTAAAAAATATTAGTTATTTTTTCACACATGCACATTGACAGTAAGGTAAAAAGGAATAGTTTTCTAATAAATTAACAAACAAGAGGAAATATCTAATGAAATTAAAATCTTATATTAGTAAAATTCTTGCTGTATTATCACTTACAGTTATCAGTTTAAGTGGTGCTAACGCAGGAGTTACGAACATAATTCCATTCGGCCCAGGTGGTGAATCTGATGTTACGGCTAGAATGCAACAACCTTATTATAAAGATATTTATAATGAAGATATTGTTGTTCAGTATAAACCAGGTGGAGGTGGATCAGTAGGTTGGTCTTCTTTAAACTCAGAAAGAAGTGATGGTAGTGTGATAATGGGTGTTAACCTTCCACACATCATTATGCAACCTATCGCTAAAGGTGAAAAAGCAGGTTACAAAACTGAAGATGTAAATGTTTTTGCATTTTTTCACTATACGCCTGATGCAATTTTAGTAGAAGCATCAAGCCCTTACAAAACATTAGAAGAGTTAATGAGCTTTGCTAAAAAAAATCCAGGACAACTTACTTTTAGTGGATCTGGAACATATTCAGCAAATCATCTTTTAACCATTTCTTTAAATAAAAAAGCAAAAGTTAAAACTACTTACGTTCCTTTCAAAGGTACAGGTGCTGCTGTTCAAGCATTATTAGGAAAACAAGTTGTAGCTGAAGCGGGTTATTCAACTGTTGCTGCTAAACAAGGTTCTAAAGTTAGAATGCTTGCAGTAGCATCAAAAGAAAGATTACCAGCCTTTCCTGATGTTCCTACTTTTAAAGAGTTAGGATACAACATTGTTTCAGGAGCTTATAGAGGTTACGCACTTCCAAAATTAGCTTCAAAAGCAACTGTTAAAGAATGGTCTGATCGTATTATGAAAATTAATGCTGATCCTGCTTTCATTAAACAAATGGAAGATAATGCTTTTGTAGTTGTTAACATTGGTCATAATAAAATTGATAAATTTATGAAAGATCAACAAAAAGCTAACGAAGCTATTGCTAAAGAACTTGGTTTAATTAAGTAATTAAGCCTTTGAATGACAAATATTTTTACAGATTTTTTGTCATCGTTAAGCCTACTTAATTTAGGCTTAGCATTTTCAGGAGTTTTGGCGGGCATCATTATTGGTGCTTTGCCAGGACTTTCAGCAACCATGGCGGTTGCTATTTTAGTACCCTTTACATTCGCACTTGAACCTTCTTCTGGACTAATCGTTCTAGGAGCAATTTATACAGGAGCCATTTTTGGTGGCTCGTGGTCTGCAATCTTAATTAATACACCAGGCACACCTTCAGCTGTTGCAACTACGTTTGACGGATATCCTATGGCCAAAAGTGGTAATGGTGATTTAGCTATGTCTATAAGCTGTATGTCATCATTTGTAGGTGGAATAGTAGGAGTTATATGTCTCGCGTTATTCGCACCACCCTTAGCAAGCATTTCTCTAAAATTTGGTCCCACAGAATATTTTTGGTTAGCAATTTTAGGCCTAACATTAATTTCAACATTAGCAGAAGGAGATAATATTAAATCATTAATTGGTGCTTGCCTTGGTTTATTAATGTCGATGATTGGTGTTGCGGTTATTGGTGGTGATATGAGAATGACTTGGAATATTAGTTTTTTGAATAGTGGAATAGAAATTGTTAGCGCAATGATTGGACTTTTTTGTATTCCAGTTATCTTAGATCTAACTAGCATGAAGGGAAAACATTTAAGTGAAAATACAACACCTAAAAGTTTAAGATTAAAAGAATCTTTTTTAATAATGTATCGTAAAAAATTTGAAGCATTAAGAGGAGCATTCATTGGAACTTTTATTGGTATTCTTCCAGGTGCTGGAGGAAGTATTGCGAGCATAGTTTCATATGGTGAGGCAAAAAGAAGTTCAAGAAATAAAGATAATTTTGGTAAAGGTGAACCAGAAGGTTTAATTGCATCAGAGACAGCAAATAATGCAACAGTTGGCGGCGGTTTTATTCCAACACTATGTCTTGGTATACCAGGTACTCCACCTGATGCTGTAATTTTAGGAGCATTATTGGTTCAAGGAATAAGAACAGGGGACACTTTATTTACTCAACAATCCTCAATTGTCTACACTTTTATATTTGGTTTACTTTTGGCAACTATTATGATGTTGCCATTAGGATTGTTAATGGGAAGATACGCATACAAATCTATAATCAAAGTACCTAGAGAGATATTAATTCCAATTATAATTTTTCTAACAATTATTGGTAGTTACTCAATTCAAAATAATATTCTAAATGTTTATTTCATGTTTTTCTTTGGTTTAATTGGCTGGATATTAAATAGAGCAGGATTTAAAGCTTCACCGATTGTCTTAGGGTTAGTATTGGGGCAAATTGCTGAACAAGGGTTTGTTCAAGCTTATATAATAGGTAACGCTCAAGAAAATATTTTAGCAAATTACTTTGCTAGACCTATCTCGATTGCACTGGTGTTCTTTATTATAATGGGATTATTCCTCCCTACTTTAAAACGAATTTACAATAGGAGAAAGAATGCTTAAATTTGTTAAGGATAAAACATCCTTTATTTCAGCTATTTGTCTTATTTTGTTATCTCTGCTCCTTTTTTATGAAGCAAGCACCCTAAGCCCTTTTGGTTCAGTTTTTCCATACGCAATAACAACAGCACTACTAATTTTATCTGTAATTTTAATATTTCGTTCATTTAAATTAGAAATTAAGGTTATTAATGAAAAAGTTTCATTTATTAAAATTCCTTTATTGATTATAACTTTTTTTGCTTGGATATATTTTTTAGAAAGAGCTGGATTTATTTTAACAAGTTTAATTTCATTTAATTTACTTATTTTAATTAATGCAGGACAAAGTATTCCTTTAAAGAAGATAGTATTTTACATGTTATTAGGTAGTATATTTATTCTCCTTTTATACTTTGGGTTTAAAAATTTATTATTAGTACCACTTCCAGAAGGTCTCTGGTTTAGAGCTTAAAATAGAAAGAAAAATATGTATAAAATTGGCATCATCGATACCATGAAGGATAAAGGAATTAACCTTTTAAAAAGTTACAAAGATTTTGACTGTGAAATTGTAACTGACCTATCTAGAGAAAATCTTTTATTGAAATTACCTGAGTTTGATGGGATTACCCTTAGAAGAGGTAAAATTGATAGAGAAATTTTAAGTAACTGTGACAAGCTCAAGGTTATTGCAAGACATGGCGTTGGTTACGATAGTGTTGACACCAAATGTTTAAAAGAAAAAGGAATTACTTTGCTTGTGGCGCACAATTCAACATCCACTTCTCCCGCAGAACATATAATGTTTATGATTATGAATATTTACAAAGGTGTTAGCATGTTTGACACCATGGTTAGAAATGGAGATTTTGTTAAAGCAATACATTTGAATATTGAACAAAATTTTGAACTATTTGATAAAACAGTTCTTATTGCTGGCTTTGGTAGAATTGGAAAAAAACTAATTAAAAAATGCCTTGGTTTTGATATGAAGGTTTTAGTTTTTGATCCTTATGTTGATGATGTGACTATAGCATCTTTTGGTGGAGTAAAAATTGCAACCCTTGAAGAAGGTTTAAAAAAAGCTGATATTTTATCATTAAGCTTACCTTTAAATGATGAAACTAAAAATTTTATAACTCTAAAAGAAATGAAACTTATGAAAAAGAGTTCAATCATAATTAATGCTGCAAGAGGTGGGGTTGTTAATGAAGAAGATTTAAACAATGCCCTTGATAATAATATCATAGCGTTTGCTGGAATAGATGTTTTTGAAAAAGAGCCACCTGAATCAACGAACCCATTAATTACAAATAAAAAAGTAGTGTTGAGCCCACATTCTGCAACGTTTACTAAAGAAGGTCTAGAAAATATGGCTGTTGAAACGGCTCAAAACATTATAGATTTTTTTGAAAATAAAATTGAAAATACTAAAATAGTTAAACGTTAACAGAATAGATTTAATCAAATTATCTTATGAAAACATACAATATCGCATCAATAGCAGGAGACGGAATAGGAAAAGAAGTTGTCCCAGTAGCACAAAAAGTTTTAAGAAAAATTTCAGAACAACATCAATTTAAATTAGTAATTGATGAATTTGATTTTTCATCGTGTGATTATTACGAGAAACATGGAAAAATGCTTCCAGATGATTGGAAGGAAAAAATTGAAAAACATGATGCTATTTTCTTTGGTGCCGTCGGTATGCCGGAGCGATATCCAGATCACATAACTTTATGGGGTTCATTAATAAAATTTAGAAGAGAATTTGATCAATACATCAATCTAAGACCAGTAAAATTATTTCCAGGAGTTAAATCGCCATTAGTAGACAAAACACCCGGTGATATTGATATGATTATTGTTAGAGAAAATACAGAAGGAGAATATTCATCTGTAGGTGGTAGAATGTATGAGGGAACAGAACGAGAAATAGTTCTTCAAGAAACAATAATGTCCAAGCATGGTATTGATAGAGTGCAAAAATTTGCTTTTGAAATAGCAAAATCACGTAAAAGAAAAAAATTAACTAGCGCAACAAAATCAAATGGTATTTCAATTACAATGCCATATTGGGATGAAAGATTTGATGCTAATAAAAAAAATTACACTGAAATTGAAACTGATCAATTTCATATTGATATTTTAGTTGCAAGATTTGTTTTAAATCCTGAATGGTTTGATGTTGTTGTAGCATCAAATTTATTTGGAGACATCTTATCTGATTTAGGACCAGCTTGTACTGGTACTATTGGTATTGCTCCATCAGCAAATATAAATCCTGAGAAAAAATTTCCATCACTATTTGAACCCGTTCATGGTTCAGCTCCTGATATTGCAGGCAAAGGTATAGCAAATCCTATAGGACAAATTTGGTCTGGTGCTTTAATGCTAGATCATCTTGGTGAGAAAGAAGCAGCTAATGCAATTATGTCTTCAATAGAAAAAACATTATTAGATAAAAAAAATAGAACAAAAGATTTGAGTGGAGAAAGTAATACAATTGAATGTGCGCAAGCTGTATTAGATAATTTATAATTAAACAAAATGATTAAAATAATTCCAAATAAAAAAGATATTGGAGCTGAAATCATTTGTGATCTAATAAAACTTTCCAATCTAGATTTTAAAAAAATAAAATCAGCACTTAATAGATATGGTGTTATATATTTTAAAAAACAAAATTTAACATCGAACTCTTATATTAAGTTTGCCAAAAATTTTGGCAAATTAGCAAATTATCCAAGGTTAAAAGGTCTAAGTAAAAAATATCCTCAAATTACAGTAGTTCAAAGAAAATCTTCAGATAAAGGGCCTAGTTTTGGTGAACAATTTCATACAGACTCAATTTACACAAATAAACCACCAAGGTTTACTATGTTGTTTTCTAAACTTGTTCCAAAAAAAGGTGCTGCCAATACTGAATTTTGCTCTCAATATTTGGCTTTTAAAAATTTACCAACAAATATTAAAAAGAAATTAAAATTAATGAAAGGTGTTTACTCATCAGAAGGTCCAATATCAATTACCACTAAAGAAAGAGTTAAAGAAAAAGGAAAAAAAATTAATGAGTTAGTAGCTGTTCATAAAATTTTTAAAAAAATAAATTTAAATTATACAATTTATTGTAGCCCAGGACATTTCATGGGCTTTAAACCAAAAATTAAAGATCAATTAAAATTAAAGAAATTTTTATCAAAACATCAAATTAAGAAAAAATTTCAATATTCATTAGAATGGGAAAAAAACCAATTAGCAATTTGGGATAATAGATCTATGCTTCATCAAGCAACTCCGTTTAAAGGTAATAGAATAATGCACAGAATAACAATCCACTAATCAAATCAGTTTATAAAGTTACAGAATATTAGTATAATTTTATCTAAAATCTGAATTTTTCAGATTATGTAAATCTGGTAAAGCCCAACATTTACTGCATCACCTAGACACACAATACTCACAATGATAGGTTTTATTAAAGTAATTATATGAGCAATTTACAAAATATAAAAAAAATTAACACATTGATAGTGGGAGCAGGACAAGCTGGTCTTGCAATGAGTGAACATCTATCAAACCATTCAGTAGAACATCTAATTTTAGAAAAAAATCGTATTGTAGAAAGTTGGCGATCTTGCAGATGGGACTCTCTTGTTGCAAATGGACCTGCCTGGCATGATCGATTTCCAACTTTAGATTTTGATGATCATTCACCTAACTATTTCCCTCAAAAAGATGTTGTAGTTTCTTATTTTGAAAAATTTGCAAAAAAAATTAATGCTCCAATTAGATGCAATGTAAATGTTGAGGAAGTTTTAAGAGATAACAGTACTCAAAAATATATAGTTAAAACTTCAGAGGGAAATATTGAGGCCAATAATATTGTAGTTGCGACAGGTGCTTTTCAGAAACCTATTATTCCAAACATAGTTCCTAATAATATTGATATAACTCAAATTCATTCTCAATTTTACAAAAACCCACATCAATTTAAAGAGGGAGCTGTTTTAGTAGTTGGATCTGGCTCTTCAGGATCACAAATTGCCCAAGAAATAATGCTATCTGGTAGTAAGGTTTTTTTATCCATAGGTCCACATAATAGACCACCAAGAAGATATCGAGGGAAAGACAATGTATGGTGGTTTGGAGCTTTAGGAGTTTGGCAAAAAAAAACTCCTGATCCAAATACCCAACATGTAACAATTGCAGTTAGTGGTTATGATGGAGGTAAAACTATAGATTTTAGAAAATTTGCAAATCAAGGTATGTCCTTAGTGGGGTTAACTAAAAATTATGAAAATGGAAAATTATATTTTGAAAATGATTTAAAAATTAATTTGGATATAGGTGATCAAAGCTATTTATCTGTTTTAAAACAGGCAGATGAACATATTGAGAAGAATAATCTAGATTTTCCTGAAGAACCTGATGCTAAAAATATTAAACCAGATCCTGATTGTGTAATTAACCCAATATTAGAAATAGATCTTAATAAAGAAAATATAAAAACAATTATTTGGGCAACTGGGTATCAATATGATTTTAGTTGGCTGAAAGTAGATGCTTTTGATAAACAGAGTAAGCCAGATCATTACAAAGGGGTGGCAAAAGTTGATGGGGTGTATTTTATAGGGTTACCTTGGCTATCTATGAGAGGATCATCATTTATTTGGGGTGTTTGGCAAGATGCTAAGTATTTAGCTGAACAAATTGTTAAAAAAAATAATATATTAAGTTAAATAATTAAAAGTAAATGACACACAAAAGAATTAGAAAGTTTAATACTAAAGATACTTATCCTGAACAAAATCTAAATAATGATTTGTGCCAAGCGGTAGTAACTGAAGGTGGTAAAACTGTTTGGATGAGAGGGCAGTGTCCTCAAAACTTAGATGACGGGGGCAATATTACTAGTATAGATCCAGCTGAACAAACTCACAAAGTAATGAAAAATATAAAACAACTCATTGAAGAAACTGGTGGAACAATGAACCATTTAGTAAAGATAGTTGTTTATATTACTGACATTAAAAATAGAGAAGCGATTTATCAAGTTATTGGTGAATACACAAAAGGTGTTTATCCAGTCTCAACAGGTTTAGTGGTTGAACGTTTAGCTAGACCAGAATGGTTAGTTGAAATTGATGCTACAGCGGTAATTCCAACATGACATTTTCAATAATTGGAAGATGTGAAAAAACCAACATGGTTGGTGTAGCAATCTCTTCATCAAGTATTAGCGTTGCTAGTCGTTGCCCATGGGTAAGAGCAGGAGTTGGCGCAGCTTCAACACAAAACGTTACTGATCCTAGCTTAGGAAACCTCATGTTAGATTATTTAGAACAAGGTTTAGAAGTTACAGAAGTAATTAATAAAATTATAAAAGAAGAAAAAAATATTGAATATCGACAATTACTTTTAATAGATAATAAAGGTAATACTTCACAGCACACTGGATCAAAAATCTTAGGAATAAGTGGTCTAGAAAAAGGATCAAATTGTATTGGTGCGGGCAATATGCTTAAATCTGAAATGATACCTAAAGCTATGGTTGATAATTTTACTAATAATCCAAATGTTCACCTTGCTGAAAGATTGTTGCTTGCTCTTAAAGCTGGTTTAGAAGAAGGTGGAGAAGAAGGACCAGTTTATTCTGCTGGAATCAAAGTTGCTGATAATACTATTTGGCCACTTGTTGATTTACGAATTGATTGGTTAGAAAGCAAACCTATAGAAGAGCTTTATAACCTGTGGAAAGTATTTGAACCTCAAATGAAAGATTATAAATCTAGAGCTTTAAATCCTTCTGAATCACCCAGTTATGGTGTTCCAGGAGACTTATAAACACATGATTGAAAAAAAGTCTTTAGATTTACTTAAAACATTAATTGGATTTGACACCACAAGTTTTAAATCAAATTTAAATCTAATTAAGTTCATAGAAAATTATTTAAACAAATACAAAATAAAATCTGAGTTAGTTTATGATGAAACTAAAAATAAAGCTAATTTGTTTGCAACAATAGGTCCTAATTCTTCAGGTGGTATTGTTCTTTCTGGTCACACTGATGTTGTTCCAGTTGCTAACCAAAAATGGGACAGTGACCCTTTTCAATTAATAGAAAAAGATCAAAAACTTTATGGCAGAGGAACCTCTGATATGAAAAGTTTTATAGGTTTAGTTTTAAGTCGTGTTCCTAAAATAGTTGAAAAAAAATTATCTAAACCAATTCATCTTGCTTTTTCTTATGATGAAGAAATTGGATGTGTTGGCGTTCATGGTTTATTGGACTTAATTGAAAAAAAATCGATTAAACCAGAGTTTTGTATTGTAGGAGAGCCTACAAGTATGGAGGTGGTGATAGGTCATAAAGGAAAACATGCATATAGTGTTAAAGTTGAAGGATTAGCATGTCATTCTGGACAAGCACCCTTTGGTGTTAACGCTATTAATTACGCTTCAAAACTAATTGCTTATATTGACAAGTTAAATAAAGAAAAATCAATTAATGGACCTTTTGATAATGATTATGAAGTTCCACACACTACTCTTCATACAGGTCTAATTAAAGGTGGAGCTATTTTAAATATAGTACCTGATTTATGTGAATTTGAATTTGAAGTAAGAAATTTAATAAAAGATGACCCCTTACAATTGGTTAAAAAAATTAAAGATTATGCCAACCAAAAATTAATAAAAGATATGCATAAAGTTTCATCCAAAACAGGAATTAGTTTTAATGAAAAAATTAATTATCCTGCTTTAGATATGAGTGAAGATATTGATCTGGTAAAAAAGATTAAAGAATTGTTAGGAAATAATAAACATAAAAAGGTTGTTTATGGAACAGAAGCTGGTTTGTTTAAAAATAGATCTAATATACCAACTATTGTATGTGGACCTGGAAGTATAGACCAAGCACATAAGCCAAATGAATTTATAAGTATTGAACAAATTAGTAGGTGTAGTAAATTTTTAGATAATTTAATTGATAGTCATTAATGATCAAGTTTATTCTACCAGCTATAATTATCTTCTTCATTGTAGTATTCTGGGAAAAAATTACCAAAATAGTATTTAAAAAATTTAATATTAGGCTGAATTATATTATTGTGAGTGCTGTGTTAATAACTATCGCTATAATAATTTTATTAATTAATTTTTAAATTCAATGGTCTTATTATATTTCTCCTACCTAATCATAGTTGCAAATATTTTAATTTTGTCTGTTGGTTATGTAGCTAACATAGCTTTCATTGGTTCATTCTTAGGTGGTTTAATGGCTATCGGAACTGATCCTATTATTCTTATACTAGGTGCTTTGTTAGGTGCTGGATTAGTAGCTAAACAATATAAATTTTCAGTAATATATTTATGGCTAGGTGCAATGTTTTTAACAATGCTGGTTCATGTTATTTTAGGTACTACAAACGTTATTGTAGATGTAGTTAAGTTTGATGCCTTACTAATAATTTCTGCATTCATAATTATTGCTACAAGTTTCTTTCGACCACTAATTGCTGAGATGACAAAGGATTTTGAAAAACCCATTACAAAAAAAGCTTCAAAGTAATGCCTAGAAAACCTAACTACAAAGATTTATTAAAAAAATTTAAAAAAAGAAATATTAAAAATCCAGAAAGAATAGCAACAGCCTATGTCAAAGGATTAACTGCAGGATCCAAAAAAAAGGCTGCTAAAAATTTAGCAGGGATTATAGATTAATTAAAAAACTTTTAGGGATCATGGTTCTGGGTTAGGATTTAATATGGGATTATTTGATTTTTTTTATGGCAACTTTATCACCGTGAGGTCTGTAATCAGGGTCTAATAAAGTCCTAGTCGCATTCATATCTGTCTTGATATATTGCTCTATAAGTTTGAATCTTTTAAAATGACCTTTTGTTTTAATATCTTGTGTAACTGTTTTCTCGGTCCATGTTTTTGGACTTTCGTTATCGAATGCAGCTCTTTTTTTAGGTCCCTTAATCAAAGTATCTAAACAGGTATCAAAAAATTTATCTTCAATAGCTTTCAAGCATATTTTTCTAACTGTTAAATCAGGATCTTTGGACATTGTTTTAAATGCTTTACCATATGCAACATTCATTAATTCTCGGGCTATAGATTTTTCCCTTGGTTTAGAAACCTCGTATCCCTCTTCCTCTAATAATAATTTAGCTTCCACAAGTATTTCTGCTGTCTTCTTGTCTACGTTTGAATATTTCTTGTCAGCGATGCCCATATTACAACTTTAATTGATCTAGACATTTGGTGCAAGAACTTTGGCAAGCCAACTGTTCAAACACATATGAAGTGCTGTTGAATTTTCAGTTAAAGCATTTCATTAACTAGATCACAACCTAATACAAACTTTAAAAACTATGGAACAAAATTAATTAATATGTCTAATAGTGGCTACAACAGTTATGGCTATTATAGTGGACAAGATCATAATGTTTGGCCCAATAAATATAAATCAACTAATTGGGGCCGAAACATACATAAAAAAGTCCCATACGAAATCTAATGCCATCACCTATACATTTGATTTGAATATTGGTAGGGTCTGGGTTCATGAAAAAACTTTTAGGGATAATAGTTCTGAGTTTGTTGTTGAGTGGGAACGCATTTGCTGCTGCTCCACTAAAAACATCATTAGATAAATTATTGAAATCTTTTAAAGGTGGTGAGTTGGTAAAAATTCCATCATTTAATCCAGCACCTTGGCCAAATATGGCTGTAAGTATATTAGATGGATCGTATAAAAAATCACCAATCAATATAGATGCATTAATAGCATATCCTAAAAAAGGTGAAGCCCCATATCCTCTTGTAGTGTTCTCTCATGCAAGTGGTGGACCTGGACAATTTAGTAGTAAATGGTTTAAATTTAACAAACAAATGGCAAAGCAATTACGGAAAAAAGGCTTTGCAATAATGTTCCTAGATAATTTTTCTGCAAGAGGTGCAATACACACATACGATGATCAATATCAAGTACCAAATTATGCAGGTTATGTTGATGCGTTTATGGCGCTTGAATATTTATCAAAAGATCCAAAAATTAATATAAAAAAAGTTGGAATTACTGGTTGGTCAAGAGGTGGAATGAATTCACTTTATATCACTGAAAAAAGATTGAGAGATGTGCTTATCAGTAAAGATTTATACTACGCTGCTTCACAGCCTAGAAATGTAAGTTGTTGGGGAGGAATATTTTTTGAAAATCCTCAACCGATAAAAGAAACTAAAATCTGGATGGTCAATGGTGAAAAAGATGACGTTACATTAGCAGCACCATGTATAGAATATGGAAAAAAACTTAAGGAAAATGGCGCAGATATAGAGGTCACAACTAAAAAAGGATGGGGTCATGGATTCGAAGGTGCTTATGAACCTGAATATGAACCAAACGCACAAGTCTTTACTACGTGTCCGTCTATTTATTTGAATGATGACGGAACGGTAAAACCGGAGTCTAATTATTCATGGGATGATCCATGTGTTAAAAAAGGTAATACCATAGGTGGAAACAAGGGTGGCGTATTCAAAAAACCATTCTTAAAATTTTTTACAGAAAGCTTACTTAATTAAAAAACTATAATAAAAATTGCGATGTATGTGCGACCAAAAATAATCTTAACACCAATCAGCATTATAAAATAATAATAGTAGGAGAGTGTGAAGGGGCGTTCTGTTACCCGGTGCCCTGAACCAAGCTACCCCCACAAAGCAACAGGCAACAGGCACGGGAATAATTATTACAGAAGTACACCTAAAGATTACACCTAAAGTTTTAATGGGTAATGACATAACTTGAAGGGCTTTTAGAATTTGTAAAATATTTTTTAAGCCTTATATTTACACTATCATTTAGTAATGAAACTTTTACTGGGGCTTCAAGATAGTTGTCCAAACCATTTCGAGGTCCCAGTTAAACCATCCTATATAATCCCACACTCACTCTGATTTTTTATAAAAATTTTTTTTTAATATGGATTTGTTTTCAATTGCTATGACTGTCTAAAACAAAGTCTATAGGTATTACTTTAGGTACCATATTTGAGAAAAAGGGTGGTGGGGGGTCTAAATTGCATTCAAAGTTGAGATTTGATCTGGGTCCTACTTATTTATTGAGACTTGGTACTGACTTGGTACTGGAGGTCTATAAGACTACTAAATCCAGTTTTTGCTTACCTAATCTTTCGTTACCATTCTCGGTTACAAGATAGGTCTCACCCAAATTCATGGCTAATTCATTGTCTGAATCCATCAATATCATGTGCATGAAGAAGACATTACCAGGAACAATCTTATAAGGATTACCTGTATATAGCATTGGCCAGTCCATCCTCTTTAGTACCATTTTTTAAATCCCATCAAGACTCACTGTGTCTCTAGAATTGTTGCAAGAGTAGTGATTTTAAATTTTTAAAATAATTTTCTTTAAAAATAAAGCCCCATATAACTAGTAAGACCTTGAGCAAACATGGTGACAAACATGAGGATAGAACTGCTCTTTTTCCATCACATAGACACCTGATTAGAGGTTTGGTAGGGTCAGAGCTCATGAAAAGGATTTTAGTAGTCATAGTTCTGGGTTTATTGTTGAGTGGGAACGCTTATTCTTCCTCAGATTTAATGGTTCCTGGAATTAATTCTCCTGGACTAAAAAACCTCAAAGAATTTAATCTAAGCATAGATAGTACAGTTTATCCTGGTAGTGAAAAGATGTGCAATATAAGTTACGAAGAGATTGAAAGCTTTGTTAAAAAAATAATTTATTCAAATTCTGTAATTAAATTTCCAGCATCTTTTGGTCATGAACAATTTCTTTTAACAACTAATATTCTTGAAAAATCAAATATTTGTAGTGCTGAAATAAGTTTAATGACTTACAGTTTTGAAAGAGGTCGAAACACAGCTTCTGTATATTTTACAGGTCCTCATGTTTCATTTTTTGATCGTGGGCAGATTAGAATTGATAATTATAAAGATTTTAAAGTAACATATTTTGCTGCTTTAGAAAAGTACCTGTTAAAATTCTTAGAAAATTGGAAAAAATATAATTAAAATGAAAAAACTTTTATCAATCATTGTTTTTAGTTTGTTATTGAGTGGGAATGCCCAAGCACACTCTGGAGGAACCAACTCAGAAGGTTGCCATAATCAAAAGAGTAACAATACCTATCATTGTCATAAATCAAAATCACACTCTAAAAAGAGCAGTAAACCAAACTCTTTAAGAATTGTTGATGGTGATACTATTCATATTGGGAAAAAAAAATATCGTTTTTCTGGAATTGATACACCTGAGATTAAACAAACTTGTGAAAAAGACGGTGTACTTATCTACTGTGGAATAATTGCAAAAGAAATTTTAAAAGAGAAAATAGCAAACCATAAAGTTACATGTATTGAAGAAGATGAGCTTGATTTTTTTAAAAGAATTTTAGCTGAATGCTTTGTCAACGGTGAAAGCTTGTCTGTATATATGGTAAGATCTGGATATGCTTTTGCTTCTACGAGATACTCTAAAAAATTCATTAAAGATGAAAAGTTTGCTAAAGCAAACAACCTAGGTTTGTGGAAAACTAACTTTGAATATCCTTGGGACTTCAAAAAAAAGAAAAAGAAATAGCAATTTATCACCCTTTTTTGCTTGATTTAATAATGGCTTGATAAAGAACATATTTTGTAAGAAATTGCCTTAATGTCTATAAAAAATTTCTTATTTAAATTTCCAGATATTTTTAAAAAGAAATCTCTTGATGCTTTAACAAATACAACAACAGAATTTCCTCAATTAGACATAGAACAACTTTGTAAAGAATGGCGATTAGCAGAAATAGGGGAGGATGATGGAAAAAAAAATATTCCATCTTCTTCAACGGATAGCTACGGCTCTAAAGAGCAGCAAATCACAGCAAGTTTTTCTGGGATATTAACAGAGAGAAAAAACCAGGCTATCTCATATATTCAAGACTTAGAGAGACAGTTTAGCAATATGAAGTTAAGTGAAATGGTTTCACAGCTTAATACATTTGCAAGAAGTGCCAAGAATGCATTTGAAAAAATTATTCAACAAGCAGATGATACCTTGCATTCTTCTAAAGCAAGTTTTGAAAGTCTAACTAAAAAATATGGAAAATTTAAACAAAATAATAAATTAGAGTACGAGCCTCATTATCCACCAAGTCGAGTTTTATTGTTTTCTGTACTTTTCATTGAAGTCTTAATTGAAACTTTTTTTAATTTTAGTTTTTTTAAAGAAGTGTCCGAAGATTATATTATTGGTGGAGTATCTACAGCTTTCTTCTTGTCCATAGTCAACGTAGGATTTCTAGGATGGTTCTTTGGTAAAAATTGTTTTTGGTACAAAAATCATGTTAATCAAACAAAAGCAACTCTAGGGTGGTCATCTTTTGGTTTATTTTTAATTTTAGCTTTATTATTAAATTTTTTCGTTGCCAACTATAGAGCTGTAGCGACATTTGCTACAGAGAATGAAACAACTTTTAATTTTAATGAAGTTTTAAATAATATGTCTTCATTTAATCATTCTTTATCATTAAATGATTGGTTTTTATTTTTTATAGGTTTTACTGCTGCCATTATTGCTTTTGCAACATCTTATAATATGGATGATGCTTATCCAGGTTATGGAAAAATTCATCGTCAACTGGAAGAGTCTAGAGAAGAATATAACAATAGAAAAGCAGAGATTGAAGAAGACCTAGACCAAATTCAAAAAGACCAAATCAGAGAGGTTTCGAAACTATCTGACGATTTAACAGTAAATCACAACATGTCTAAATCAATTATAGCTGATGAAGAAAGTTATTTAGCAAAATTAAAAAATAGTCATGATTATCTAGAGCAAACTTGCAATGTTTGTATACGAGAGTATCAGGAAAATAATGAGTCAGCACGAACAAAACCGAAGCCTAAATACTTTAATAGAAGATTTAAATTTGATGATAATTTTACTTTAGAGAATAATGTAAAAAATAATAAAGAAATTTTAAAAAAGACATCTATCTACGTTGATCAAATAGGATCACATTTAACAAAAGCAAAGAGTGAGATTACAAATAATTATGAAGCTGCAAGAGATCGCTTCAGAGTAATAGAGCAAAAAAATAAATTAATATAATGAGCTTTAGAGATAAAAAACGATCAGGAGATATAAAAGGCTACCTAATTATGGGTTTAGTTGCTCTTCTTTTGGGTGCGGCTGCAATCTATATTTTTGTTAATGATGGAAACAAAGTTAAAATAGATCGAATTACCTTTTGTCCAACTGAAGAAAGTGAACAATTTGGTAAAACGGTGGCACTTCTTGATTTAACAGATCCACTAAATAAAGCACAAAAAGAGTTCTTTTTAAAAGAAATTAAAGAATTAAAAGATCAAATTCCAAAACATCATAGTTTAACAATTTATACCCTTGATGAAGATCTAGACCTAAATAGAAGTAGAAAAATCACAATGTGCAATCCAGGCACTGTAGAGGATATAGAAAGCACATATGACAAAATTTCAATCAACCCAAAAGAAATAAAAAAAAGATGGGTTGAAGGTTTTTCAAAACAAATTTCTGATGTGGTAAATAATATTATGTTCAATAATAACTCTCAAAATTCATCTCCTGTTATGGAAATGTTTCAGTTGATTGCTATAAATGAATTTAAAGGTTTTGAGGGAGCTGATAATGAAATCATAATACTTTCTGACATGATTCAAAATACATCTGAAATGTCTATGTATCAAAATGGCTTAATTTCCTTTTCAAAATTTAAAAAAAATAATTATTTCTCAAAAGTAAGAACTAACTTAAATAATAATGTTACTATAAAGCTATTTATTATTAAAAGAGATGGTTCTCGTGCTATGCAGGAAAAAAAGCACTTTGTAAATTTTTGGGCACAATTTTTTATGAATGGTAATAAAGCCAAGGACTTTAAAATAACTTTTGTGGATGGATAATAATGGTAAAAATTAAAAAATCTATTTTTGATAAACTGGATGATAGTACAGTTAAATATGCTTTTTTCATAACATATGTAATTGGAGCACTGGTAATTATCTTTGGTTCAAAATTCCCTGGCGCATACACATCAACAATTGTACTTTTTGGGCTAATGATGACTTATCTTTTTGGTATCATTTTTTTAAATAGAAAACTTAATACATTTGTAAGGGATGAGCAAATGGGTGATAGTTTTTATTATCTTGGTTTTTTATATACCCTCACTGCATTAGCTGTTTCTTTATTTACTATTGATGAAGATTTTAATGACCTTTTAAAAAATTTTGGTATTGCAATAACAACTACCTTAGTTGGCTTGATAGGTAGAATTGTTATGAGTCAATTTAGAGAGTCCTTAGATGAGATGAAGGAAAAAGCAGAAGCCCAAATCTCTGACTCTGCTAGAAAACTTAACACCCAACTTATTCTCTCTATAAATATACTTAAAGACCAATCAGTTAATATATCCAAAAATACTGACAGAGCCCTACAAGATAGCTCATTAAGTTTGAGAAGATTTATGGAGGAAAATAATAAAATTCTTCAGGAAAGCACTGCGAAATCTAAAGATGTCATAGATGAATTCAATGCAAGGGCCTCAGAGGTAACGAGTAAAATTTCAAGGATAAATATCCCAACTGGTAAATTTGAAAAGTTTCAAGAATCTGTTGATGGAATTGTAAGTACTTTAAATGATTTAGAAGCTGGATTAAAAAAGAGCTCTGCTGAAAGTGAAATCCATAAGGTTACTGAAAATTTTAAATCATTAAATTCATCTATTTCAAGCCAGTCTAAATTATTGAATGATGAATTTGCTAATAGTAAGGATGCTTTAGAGAGTCTCTCTAAAAACTTGGTAGGTGTTGCTAAATTCATATCTGAAAATTTAAAAAAAAAATAAGTGATAGATCTTAGAGAAAGAAGGCGACAATTACTAAATCTAACAATTACAGAAATTATATTAATATTACTTTTTTTAGTTTTATTAATTGCAGCAAATCTAATTCAAAAAAATAAAGAATTAACTGGGCAAAATAAAAAATTAATTGAACAAAATAAAGCATACAAATCTCTGGAAGTTGACGCAGCTCAGCTTGTTCAATTTAGAAAATTTGAAGAAGCTATTAAAGATTTAAAAGAAAAAAATGGCGAATATGCTGAAATGGATATTGAAGAAATTATATCCGAACTAGTCCTAGCTAAAGAAAATTATAAAAAAATTAAAGATAAAGATAGTGAAATTGCAATGCTGACTAATAAGCTTAAAGATTATGATAAATCTAAAGAGCTGTTAGCTTATTATAAAAAAAGATATGGTAATGATAAACCACCTTGCTGGAAAAAAACTGGCACTATAGCCAAACCAGAATATCTTTTTGATGCTATCATTAATGATACTGGTATAATTTTAACTAATACAGATAATCGATATCAACATCGTATTGGTGATAGAAAAATCTTACCTGTAAACAATATAATCGAAGGTTTAACTTTGACAGCAAAACAATTTTTAGATCAAACTAAGCCTGTTTATGAATTAAATAAAGAAACGTGTAGGCACTATCTGTTAGTTAAGGATCGGTCTGGAAATAATAAAAATCATTTTAAAAAATATTTAAGTGCAATAGAAGACCGTTTTTACAAATATGAAGATAAATAAAGTCGATAAAATTGAAGAGCATTTCCGTGAAATAAAAACGGAGTCTATTTTTACTGCTTTAAAAGAAAAAAAATATAGAGGTATAAAGCGTTATGAAATTGACCATTTATTAAAAAGCTATAATATTACGCAGGTATATTTATATTTAAAAACTAGATATAGAAAAAATAATTATTTAGTTATTTATCTGATTGGTTTTATTTCTTTATTAACAATATTAAGTGGAATTATTTTATATTTTTACATCATCAATGATGAATTCATATTATTCAAATATCTAGATATTAATTATTATAATAATTTACAAATAGGTGACTATAGTATTCTATTATTATTTTTGCTTTCAATGCTTACTCTAACTCTCTGTATATATGAAATCATATTAAAAATTAAAAATTTTAGATATGAATATAAAAAATGAATAAAAATATAGACAAAAAAAAATATAAAAAAGCTTTAGATTTTACTTATAGGATACATTTTAAACAAAATCGTAAAGGAACAGGTATACCTTATTTCACACATTTAGTTTCAGTTAGTAATAATATCATTGAAGATGGGGGTACTACTGATGAGGCTATTGGAGGTTTATTACATGATGCTGTTGAAGATCAAGGAGGTTTAAAGACCTTAATCAAAATTAGAAAGTTATTTGGAAGCAAAGTAGCCCAGATAGTTAATGAGTGTAGCGATGCAATTGTTATTCCTAAGCCACCTTGGTTAGCTAGAAAAAAGAAATATATTTCTGATATTAAAAAGAAAGGCCAATCTTCTATGTTTGTGTCCCTTTGTGATAAATTACATAACGGTACTTGCATTGTTAGTGATCATAAAAGAGTAGGTAAGAAGATTTGGAAAAGATTTACAGCAACACCAAAACAAATTGCCTGGTATTATGAGAGTTTATACAAAGAGTTTTCAAAACACCTAAAGGGTCATAAAGTGCTTAAAGATAATTATTTAATGGTAGTTAAAGAAATTAAGAGAGCCTCATCTAAATGAAAAAATTTTTAGGGATCGTGGTCCTGGGTTATAGGATTATCTGGGACGACATGAGGCAAACATGAGGATTGACCCCTATAAGACGACTAAATCCAGTTTTTGCTTACCTAATCTTTCATTACCATTCTCGGTTACAAGATAGGTCTCACCTAAATTCATGGCTAAACCACTGTCTGAATCCATCAAAATCATGTGCATGAAGAAGACATTACCAGGTGTTATGACATACGGATTATCCTTGTATAGCATTGGCCAGTCCATCCAATTGGGTGAGAAGGTTGTGCCCAGTGAATAACCACAAGCATTCATTCTTGCTTTATTGTATCCAATGTCATCAAAAGTTTTAGCATGTATATCAAATACATCTC
>Ga0209482_1000962_pt1 | contig 21998 bp, 20 predicted proteins | sample CoawatmetaG10DNA_FD_187512 | JGI IMG/M metagenome (GOLD analysis project Ga0209482, IMG submission 187512) | Marine microbial communities from the West Antarctic Peninsula - Coastal water metaG104-DNA (SPAdes) (version 2) | ecosystem: Environmental > Aquatic > Marine > Coastal ...
CTACTAGCAACATAATAGTAATAACTAGCGCGACTGGAATACAAGCTAATCAACTTGCTACCGCAACTGGTATTCCATCAGGAACAATAGTGCAAAGTATTAGTGGTTTAAATATAACGTTAAGTAATGTTGTTGATATAGGAAACAATGTGAATGTTGTTTTTCAAACTCCAGCTAAAATAAAAGTTGGAAAACTAAATGACGCAACGCCACCTGTAGGTGTAGCGGAACCTGTTAGTGTTACTTTTGACGCTAGACTTACTATAGTTAATTCAGATACTCCAGGCATACAGTATTTAGCTGTAATGGAAACAGAACCTGTAGAAAGTCTTTTAGATATATTTTGGGAAACAACTTCAACTGGTTTAATTACTGATTTAAATACTTTAATGCTAAACTCAAGTGCTGGTGGCGCTGGTCTTAGCTCATTTAATAGCAGTCCTTTTAAAGAAAGTTTACCAACAACTTCTTCAATTTTAACAGAAGCCTTTACTTTAGTTAATAATTTTAATACAGTTATACCTGTTGCTAATATTGTTAGCATTGTATTAACTTCTGCAGTAAATGGATTTAATGATCCTGTAAATTATTTTACGCTTGACGAAGTTGGTGCTACTAAATTCTTTAACGTAAACACAACACCAGCTTATTATAGTAATGTATTTTTTGGTACAACTCCTGAATTAAGAACTTTTGTATTAAACTTTACATCTACAACAAACGTAGGTGGAGTTACAGCTATTACACAATATGCAGAAACTATTACACTAGAAAATGTTGATCCTATTATAACCGCTGCTAATCCAGTGTCTGGTTCAACTCTTGAAACAACAAGGTATACAACAACTTTTGCTACATTAGACGGTGTTAATGGAGCAAACAACACAACTCTAAGAACTCAAGATTTAGATTGGAGTATAGTAAGTGTGTTTGATACAGCTGGCACAACGCCAACAGTAAACATAGAATCAAGTAATTATTTTACTTTGCCAACTAGTATTCTTGCTACTCAAAAAAGAGCTATATTAACAAACAACGCAATAGGTAGCATGCCTCCTAGTACTTATCAAATAAATTTAAAATTATCTGACGCAGGATTAATTGACACAACTGCTCAATATACATTAAAAATGGGTGTTATACCAGACTCTATGAAAGCTTTAGAATTTTCTGTTGTATGTCAAGGTGATGCTGATGGTAATTCTGTGTTTTTAGCTACTGAAATTACGATAACAGGACAAGCAGACGCAGATCAAAATGGTAGTTACATATTTCCTGGACCTTTAAGTTTTTGGTTAAACCAAAGTGGTAATAGTATAATAACTATAGATAGAACAAACGCTACAACCAACACTGGTTACAACTCTTGTCCTTCTGGTAATAATGTATTGTATGCTGCAACAAGCGCAGCTGTTCGAACTTTGTTTACTGGTGGAGATTGTACATGTACACCTGATGCTACGGCTGGTAGTTTTACAGAGATTTCAAATATAAGTATAGCACCTTATGAATTTGAGATAATATAATGGAAAAGTCAAACAAAATAAGTAATAATAAATTATGGCAGGAGCAGTAGTAGAAGTAAAGTATTTCAACTCTTTTGTACTTAAGAAGACAACTATAACGGCTAGTAAAAAGATTATATGGAATGGTTCGTTTGGTATACCAAAAGATTTAGGTGGTTATCCACGTACTTTTAACCCAGATTCAACAAACAATACTAATAACTGGATACTTGAAGAAGCTAGAATAAAAGGTGGGTATAACAATACATCTACGGATTATGGAGCTAAAGCTTATTTAGTTGAAGAAGAACCAAACGCAGTTAGAAGAAGTAATAGTTTAATATATTCAGGTATATTTAATTCTAGAACTGGAATTAATAATACTAATGTGTTTTCTGTTGCTGAAGATATAACTAAAAGTGCTGATCCATCTAATGGATCTATTCAAAAGCTTTATGCCGAAGATACTAATTTAATAATATTCCAAGAAAGAAAAGTTAGTAAAGCTTTGATAGATAAAGATGCTATATATTCTGCTGAAGGAAACGCAGCTGTAACATCTAGTCTTGAAACAGTAGGCGTTATACAACCTTATGCTGGTAAATATGGTATAAGTAAAAATCCAGAAAGCTTTGCGGTATATGGATTTAATAAATATTTCTCTGACAAGAACAATAATGTAATGATGAGGTTAGGCCAAAGTGGTATTGATGAAATATCTAGATTTGGTATGATTGATTATTTTAGAGATCAATTAGGTATAGACACTTTAGGATCTACAGGAAAAGTCTTTGGTGGTTGGGATATTTATAATAACCAATACGTTGTATCACTACAAGGTAATATAGTGGCTTCTAACACACTTTCTTTTGATGAAGTTAAGTTAGGGTGGACTAGTTTTTATGACTATGCTCCTGATCAAATGTTTAGTTTAGGTAATGATTTTTACACTTTACATAAAGCTGATGGCGCTGCCACTGGTTTTGCTGTAAATGATTATGCTTTATACAAACATTATTCTTCAACAGCAAGTAGAGGTAATTTTTACGGTGTAAATTATCGTAGCGCGGTAACTTTTATATTAAACCGTCAACCTACTACTTCTAAGAATTTTAAAACAATAGGTTATGAAGGTGATAGTGGTTGGCAATTATCTACTTTAGTTTCTGATGGAACTGGAGATGGACTAAGACCTGGCGCTACACAATGGGTTACTACTAACGATGAAGCTGCTTTAGTTCCAAGTTTAATAGAAGGTGAATACGTTTTATTTAACGCAAGTGGAACATCTAACGCAGCATCAACAAACACAATTGTAGTTGTAAATGGAGTTTTAGGTTCTATACCAGTTGGAGCAAGCGTAACAGGTGTTGGCGTAGCTGATGGAACTACTGTTGTTAGTTATGTTATAGCAACAAAAACACTTACAGTAAGTGCTAATTTAGCTATAGCTGCTAATGTTGGTTTATCTTTTGATATGTCTGTACCAAGGTCAGGATATCAAGCGGCTTTCGCAACAACATCTCCACCTTTTCCCCGTTACAATGCTGGATTTAATTTAAAAGAAAATAGATACGTAACAAATCTTGTTAACAATAGCCAAGCAGCAATTGGTGAGATATTGTTTGGTCTAGAAATAAGTGGAGTTAAAGCATTTTACGTAACTGGTACTTTAGCAACAGACTTAACTACAAACCCAGGTGGTGATAAACAGTTATTTTCTGTCATGTCAGACTACGTACTTAACAACGGTTATTAAAATGAACAAACAAATAAAAATATAAAATATGGCAATTCAATTAGCAGCAGCTGTAATAGGCGGAGCAGCAAGCGCAATAGGTGGCTTGATAGGAGCAGCAGCGGCAAGAAAAGCAAAACGAAGAGCAGCTCGTAGAGTTAGAAAGTTAAACGCAAAGTTAGAAAACTTAGAAGAAAACAGACAAGAGATTATAAATCCTTATGATAATGTTGAAAGTTTAGCAGACAAGATGAGTAATCCATTTACTCAATTAGGCGTTGCTACTCAAGCAACCGCTATGCAAGTTGAACAAACTGATATAGCTTTAGCAAATAGTTTAGATCAATTAAGACAAACCGGTGGTGGCGCAGGTGGTGCAACTGCATTAGCTCAAGCTGCTTTACAAAGTAAAAAAGGTGTTGCTGCGGATATAGAAAGACAAGAAAAATCCAACGACGATAAACGTGTTCAAGGTGAGGCTACGTTACAAAAACAACAAATAGCTGAAGAAAAAAGAATGCAAAATGTAGATGTTCAAGGTCAAAAATTCGTTTATAATGAAACAGAACAAAGAGAACAGCAACAACTAGATAGAGTATCAGGTCAATTAGCTCAAGCTCAAGGGCAACGAGCTCAAGCGGCAAAAGATCAAACAGCGGCAATAACAGGTGCAATTGGAAGCATGGCTGGAGTAGCAGGTAGTTACTTTAGTAAATAAAATATAACATGGAGAATAGAAACATAGAAAAAAATCTTTTTATAAAGCAAATACAAGACAGTGATGTTTTTGGTTACAACGTAGACTTTATAGCTAAAGCAACTGATTATGAGTTTGCTATGCTAGATAAAGCTTACGAAGGTACTGGTAGACAATACGCTAAATTAAAATCTGCTATTGATCAAAATAAATGCACAACTGAAACATGTGAATTTGAAGTCAAAAGATTGAAACAACTAGAAAATTCTCCACAAGCTTCTTTAGATTTTATAGCTGACGTTGTTGAAGAACTAAACGTAACAGACGAAACAAACTACGATGTTAGTAATAATTTTGCTTATAGATTAGCATATTCAATAATGAGTAAAAAACCAGGTTTTTCTAAAGGGCAAGGTTACGATATTAGATTACACTTATTAGAAGATGGCTCTCAGCAAATGGAATTTATAGGTCCTATGTTTGACAGACCGTTAATAATAAATAGCTACACATTAAATTCTTTACTAGAATCAGACACTTCAATAGTTGCGTCAACTCCTGACATCAACAAAGACATGATGAGGTTACTAACTGAGACAGGAATTTTTATGGCAGAAGACATTGGACCAGAAGGAGATTTATTACCATCTGCTAAAGTGTCAGCACAGTTTATATTAAAAGGACCTGATCAAAAGCCTGATTATGAAATAATAGATATAGGCATGGGAAAAGGTAGAAACGTTCTTAGGTTTGATCTAGACAAGATAGAAAAGAAAGCTGCGCCATTCATTAACGCAGAAGTATCAGGGCTATTAAGTTCTGAGCAAGAGGTTATAGCTGCTTGGAATGTATTTATATCTAAAGGTACAAGTCAACAAGAAGATGACCAAATGGTTCAAAACGCTAATGCCGCAAGTTCTAGTTGGTCTTACGAAGAAGATTTACCTTTGATGCAAGATAAGAAAGAAATATTTAGAACAAAATATAAAGAATATTTTATGAATAATTATTTAAAACAATTTATTACAAATAAATTTCCTACAGTGGAAGCAGATGCAGCTGTGTTTGATTTAGCTGAGGCTAAACAAGCAAAGGCACAAAAGTTTATGGATGATAACAAATTAAATTAAATTAAATGACGCTACTAGAAAAGATTACAGAATTACAGTCACAAGGTTTATCCAGTGAAGAAGTATTTGCTCAAGCGCAGGAATTTAAAGGTAGAATAAAACCTGAAGAGACTGAAGTTGTAGAAGAAATTACAGAACCCGTAAAAGAGGTTGAAGTTGTAGAAGAAATAGCAAAGACACAAGACTCTGCGGGTGTGGATCCGACTGTAGAGTCAAACAATACGGGATCAGAACCGGTAGATGGTTCATCGGAATTACCAGTAGAGGAAATAGCAGTAGATGCGCCTGTAGGAAGTGAAGAAAGAAAACAACAATATGTAGACAAAGGTTGGGCTTTTGACGATACTATACCAGGTAATGAAGAAGAAAAAGATATTATAAACCAACTACCTCTTGACGTTGATCTAGTAGAAAAATTTGGTGAGGAAACTATAATGATTAGCATGGGAGAGTACGAACGCTCTGGCTTTGACATGGACGCTAAAATAAATCCTAATAGTAATGTAACATATGCTATGAAAGGTGGCGGTCAAAAAGTTTCTGTTTTAAAATCAGACTTTTATAATTCTCCACCTCAAATTAAAAAAAGAGAAGAGTATTTTAAGTTTGTTAACGCGATTGAGGTTGACGCAGAAGAAACTTTAGATACAGCTGGAAAAAATTACTTTGGATTAGAGGGATTAGAAAAAGCCACGACTGGAGGTCTTAGTGCAAAATTTGGAGATAACTATAAAGATGAATATGTAAAATTGAGTAAAACAGAAGCTCAAGCTTTAGGAATAACTAAAGACATGAAAGGTAGATCTGTAGGGCAAGATGGGCAACCTCCTAACGCTCGTTATAATTATGATGATTATTTAAAAGGAAAACTAGGAGATAGATACGATGAGTATGTAAAGTTTAAAGAAAAGCCTGATGAATTTGAATTTCCTGCAAATGTTCTTAAAGATTCTGAAAGTAAAGAAAAAGAAAAGAAAATACAAAATTATCTTAGAGAATTAAATGATGACACTTTTCAAGAAGGATTAAAACCTTTTGCTGAAGCTCAGCTTAATAACGAAAAGATAAAACTTGACGTTGCCAAAAAAGCTTTAGAAAGTAAATCAAAAATTTTAAAAGATACTAAGAGTGATCTTGAGAAAAGAGGCGCTGAATTAAAAAGAAATGAAGAACCTTTTGTAGCTGAAATAAACAAAAGCATAGAAAACTTTACAAAAGCTTACGGACCTGATATATTAAAAACAGGATTAACTGAAGATCAATTGAAAGATCCTGAAGTTATAGAACAATACAATGGTTTTGTTGAATCATATACAGCTGCTCAAACAGCTTATGAAAAACAAGGTTTTGAAGATCAATATGAATTGCTAACTCAAGATCAAAATGTATTTTCAGATTTAGTTGATAACTTTAATTCTGGCTTAGAAAATAATGTATTTGACGGTACTAAATTAGAACAGGCTGAAATGAGTGCTAAAGCTTTAAACATGGATTATTCTTTAAGCGCTAGAGCAGGTGCAGCACTAGAGGATTTCTTTGTAGGTGGAACAAAAAATGTAGCCAGTATGGTTGGACAAGCTTTTTTAAAAGTAGCTAAAGGCATGACTACCGATGCAAACGGACCAAAGCTTGATGCTATGATAAAAAGCATGGAGCAAAATATCACTAATTATAATGTTAAGATAGCTGCAGAAAGAGAAGCAACTATACCTGCTCCATTAGACTCTGATGATATAGATGGAATTGGTGGTACTTTTAGATATATAGGAGAAGCATTAGCAGATAATAGTCCTTCAATATTAACAACATTTTTACCTCTTGGCGCAGGACTTGCTGGAGGTATGAGAGTAGCGGCCGCGGCAAGATTAGCGGGCGCAGCTGGAAAAAGTGTAGCTAAAAAAGCTATTGCACAAGCGGCAATGAAAACTGCCGTAAAAGCTCAAAAAACATACGCTATGTTTGCTATGAGATCTTCACAAGCAATTTTCTTTACAGGTGAATCTGGTGGTAAGTACGGTGAAATTCAAGTTGGTGAAGACAAAGCTAAAAAAGCATTACCCGCGCTGCAGGAAAGATTTGGAAAAATGGTTGTAGGCGAAGGTGGAGTTACTCAAGAAGATAAAAATGCTTTAGCAGAAGAGATAGCAGACAATAAAAGAATGTCTAACTATAGTTTTGCTAACAAAGCTTTTACTTCTTTTGGATACGGTGCTACAGCGGCTTTAGCAGAAACAATGGGTTCGTTAAAGTTTGTTACAGGTGGAGCAAAGTTAGCTAAAAACTACGGTAAAGTTGTTGCTAAGAAAGCAGCTTACGAATCTATGGGTAAATATAGATTACAATTAGCTAAAACCTATATAAAAGGTATGGCTCCGTTAGTTACTAAAGCAGCTCCAACTGAGGTAATGGAAGAAGGTTTAACTCAAATTGGTCATAATAGTTTTGATATTATTGCGCTAGGAGAAGACAAGAGTATGTTTGAAGGTATAAACAAGGATTTTTTATTAAAAACCGCTATAACTTCTTTTGCTATTGGTGGACCTACTACTATGCAAGGTACTGTAAATCTTCTTAAAAATGAAGTAAGAACCAAGCAAGAAGTAGATGCTAATAAACTAAAAGTAAATGAACTTCTAAACATAGAAGCAAGAAAAGAAACTGGCAAACCTCTTTCTAAAATAGATCAAAAAAGAAAAACAGAGTTAATTACTGAAATGGCTTTTGACGATGCTTTAACTACTAATAAAATGGCAGCTTTAACAGTTAGTCAAATCGAAGAAGTTGGAGAAATAAACAGACAACAAAGAGCTTATGTTGCTCAAATGAAAGGTTTAGGTTCAACTGGTGATGTAGCTTCTGATGACTCTAAACAAGCTCAAAAATCTATAAGAGATCAATCTGCTTTGTTAGATGCTAAAAAACAAGAAATACTAGGAACAAAAAATAAAACAATTGCTCAAAAAGGATTAGATTTAAAAGAAAGATTTAGTTCTAAAAGCGCTATTGATATTGCTAAATACTCTGGTTTAAATGATTTCGCTAATGATGCAGCTATGGTTTTATCAGCTAAAGGTAAAAAATACGTTGCTATAACATCTTTAGATGCTGCTGGAATTAAAGCAGAGCTAGAAGCAGCTGGTTATTCAGACGCGCAAGTAGAAGGCTTATTACCTAAACTTACAGGAGACGCGCCATCCAATGGTTTACAATTAGACGGTGACATAATAGTAAATCAAGCCGCTATTGATCAAAGAATATACAACGCGGTTGACTCAAGTGACGCAGCGTATGCTGCAGTAGCTCCTTTAGAAGAGTTATTTCACGCTGATCTTAGAGATAAAAAAATGGTAGATAAAAACGGTGATCTTGGTGAAGATACAACTGCTGCTATTGACGAAGCAATGGAACAAATAGAAAGCTCAAAAGAATTAGGTAGTATAAGTGAAGAGGATTATAATGGATTAAAAGAAAGATTTGATTTTTATAAAAATAATGAAGGTCAATATGATATGGAAGAAGTTATGGCGCAAATAAACAATGCTATGATTTTAGGCGCTATAAATAAAAGTGATTTTACAAACATGAACTCTACTAAAGCTATGTTAAATGGTATAGTAGGTCAAGTATTAGGTGGTAATTCTTGGATGTTAAACGTTAAGACAGGTTCTGATATGTTTAACATGCTAGATAAATTTCAAGATAGAGTTGCAGACAAAGATTCTGCGCAAGGATTAGGTGATGATGATGAAGTACAGGACACTGAAGCTTTAGGTAAATCAAAAGAACCTGAAGCAAAAGAATCTAAAGGTAGTCAAATATTAAATAGAAAACTAGCAAAAGAAGCTAAGCGTGGTAATATTGAATCTGCTAATAGATTGGTTGATGAAAATGATGGTTTAATATTAAAGCAACTAGGTTATAACAAAGACATTGGAAATATAGAAGCTTCTAAATTACTACAAGTAGTAAAAGATCAAGTAGTGGGACAAGGTATGTTTGAAGGAAGGCAAGCTCCATTACTTAAAAACTATGATGGATCTACAGAGGTTAGCACTTATTTAGGTTCTGTTGTAGCTAAGCGTAAAGCTGAAATATATAAGGCAGCTGGACTAGATCCTAAAAAATTTGTTACTAGTAGTCTTGATTCTGAACAAGCAAAACAAGTTGCTGACACTTCAGTACAACAAGACTTTGACGCTAAAGAAACTAAAAAAGATACAAGTAGAAAGAAAATATATCCATCACAAATGGAATCTATTAGTAAAACTATTAAGCCTGAAACAATAGCTGAAGTAAAACAAGATGCCTCAAGAGAAATATTGTTAAATTCTAAAAAAGGACCTGAAGCTATTGTTAAATCAATAAGAAATGAAGGTAAAAATATAGCTAAAAAACTAGGTAAAGACACTGGTACGTTTGCTAAAGGTTGGCCTAATTTTGTTAAAGACTTAGTAAAAGATGGTTTAACTAAAGTTATACCAGCAGCAGCTTTAAAAAGAAGATTTGGTGCAGTGCTAGGTATTGAACAAACAGGAGTAACACCTACAAAAAGAACAAATCCAAAGACAGGTAAAGTAACAAACTTTAATAAAGGGGTTTACTCAGTACCAAAAGCTAGTGATCAAGATCTTATAGATTACTTTACAGGTCAAGAAAAAAGAAGAACATCTTTATTAGAGGTGTTAGGTCAAGACTTAGTTGTTGAACAAATGCAAGAACTAATGGCTGATCAAGATTTTATGTCTAAGCTAGATACAGCTACAGATGGTAAAGCTATTGAAATAATGGAATCTGTTGACAATGATTTAGATACTAGAAAGCTAGAAGATACATCGTTAGACAATGTAAAAGCAAGTCAAGGCAAAGCATTGCCTAAAGTAAAAGTATTAACCCCAAGTTTGATTAACAAGTTTAACGACATGGGTAGATTAAAAGATAAAAATGCTGTAGGCAAAGAATTAGGTTATGATACTGAAACTATAAACGAGAATAATTATGAAGTTTATCAAGAATTATTAGAGCAAGCTTTTTCTAATCCTGCTTACGGTTTAGATTCTTTAGCTTTTGAAGGTTCTGCTATGGCTAATAGCGGTAGGTTAGAAGTTATTGGAGTTTTAAATAATGACGGTAAATTTAAGCTACTTTCAAAAGACGAAGGTGGTAAAAAATATTATAAAGTAAAAGATGGAGAATATTTAGCTGCTCCACAAAGCCTAGACTCTAGAGAAGATTGGATACCAGCTAGAAATCGTATTTTTTATGGTAAAACAGATCCTGCTTACGTAAGAATATTAGATTCTACTAATAAATATAAAGGTAAAGCAGCAAGACTTACTATACCTAAAGGAAAAAATATAAACAAACCTTTAACTCAAGCTTGGAAGACTAAAAATAAAACACAAGAGAATACAAATAAAAAAGCTAGAAGAGATTATGTTAATCAACTGCAGCAAGCTTATTTAAATGGCATGGACTTAAGTCTTATAGGCATTTTAGTTACTCAAAGTGCTCAAGCAACTACTGGTTTATTAAAAATAAGCGCACCGTTTAAAGGAGTTTCAAAAAAGTTTGAAAAAGGAGACAAAAAAGATACTGGAGAATTATTATATAGAGAAGAACATAATCCACCTGCTTCTGTAGTTGCTGCTAGTATAATGTATGGCGTAAAAACTAATTCATCTGACTTAGTAAATAATGCTTTAGATAAAAACTTTTCTCAAACTCAATTATCTAAAAAAGATGACAGCAAAATAGATGACAACGGATATGCTGCTATGCTTCCTGTTGGAACAAGTATATTTGAAAACCCTATAACTAGATTAACAAAATCTGGTATAGATTTAGATAGTATTATTGATTTAGAAACTGGTAAAACTTTTGCTGAATTAAACAATGTTGGTGTTGATACAAAAAACAATCCTAATATTGTAGAGGTTCAAAATAAATTAGTAGAAGAAACTCAAGACAAAGATAATGATGTAACGCCTAAAGTTGCGCAAGAAAGAATAAACACTTTTGAAGCAATAGGTATTAAAGAATCAAGAGCTGGTAAGCTAAATATTAAAAATCTAGGTGATAAAGTTAGTGCAGATCAAAGCATTGTAAAACAAATTGAAACATTAGGTAACTACGATAAAGCTGCTGCTTTAGCTAGATCTTTAAACACTCCTGAAAAAGGTATAAGTGTTTTTGATTTTGACGACACTTTAGCTAGAACTAAAGAAAAAGTATTATACACTACTTTTGACGGTAAAGAAGGATCTTTATCTGCAAAGCAATTTGCTGAGCAAGCAACAGATCTTGAGAGTAATGGAGTTACGTTTGATTTTTCTGAATTTGACAATGTAGTTAACGCTAAAAAAGGACCACTAGCAGATCTTGCTTTAAAACGTCAAGATAAATTTGGTAGTAAAGATATATTTGTATTAACGGCTAGACCTCAACAATCTGCTGCAGGAATTAAAATGTTTTTAGATGGTATAGGTTTAAATTTACCTTTTGAAAATATAACAGGTTTAGAAAATGGTTCTCCACAAGCAAAAGCAAGTTGGGTTGTAGGTAAAGCATCTGAAGGATATAATGATTTTTATTTTGCAGATGACGCTATAAGTAATGTTAAAGCTGTTGGTGAGGTTTTAGATCAAATAGATGTAAAATCTAAAGTACAACAAGCTAAAGCAAGCAAAGGAAAAGTATTTAAAACTGTAATGAACGATATAGTTTCAGGTAAAACAGGTATAAAACCTTACCAAGATTATTCTTCCGCAAGGGCTAAAACTGTTGGCAAAGGTAAAGGAGCTTTTGATATGTTTATTCCTCCGTCTGCTGAAGACTTTAAAGGTCTATTATATAAGCTGTTAGGTAAAGGTAAAGTTGGTGATGCTCAATTTCAATTTTTTCAAGATAACTTACTAGATCCTTATAACAAAGCTGAAAATGCTTTAATTACAGCTAAGATGGCTGTGGCTAGAGACTTTAAAGCTTTAAAAGATTCTTTAAAATCATTGCCAAAATCATTATCTAAACAAACAGGTATTGGTGGTTTTACTTTTTCACAAGCTGTAAGAGTTGCTGCTTGGACTAGACAAGGCATGGAAGTTCCTGGTCTATCAAAAAGAGATGTAAAAGAATTAAATAGTTTTGTTGAAAAGAACTCTGAACTAAACACTCTTGTTGATGAGCTTATTAAAATACAAAAAGGAAAACCTTATCCTAAACCTGGTAAAAACTGGTTAGCTGGTAATATTACGTCTGATATTGTTAATGAAATAAATACAGTTAACAGAAAAGAATACATGCAAGAGTTTAACGAAAACGTTGATCTCATGTTTGATGATGCTATGTTTAATAAATTAGAAGCTGCGTATGGGCCTAATTATGTAGAAGCTGTAAAAGATTCTATAAGAAGAATGAAGTCAGGTAGTAACAGAGCTCAAGGTGGTGGTAGAATAGTTGATTCAATGTTAGATTGGTTAAATAATTCTGTTGGTGCTGTAATGTTTTTAAATACAAGATCTGGTTTACTTCAAATGTTATCTGCTGTAAACTTTATAAACTTTGGTAATAATAACTTATTAAAAGCAGGTAAAGCTTTTTTAAATCAAAAACAATACTGGAGTGATTTCATGAGTTTACTTAATTCTGATTATTTAACAGAAAGACGTAATGGCTTAAAAATAAACGTAAGTGAATCTGAAATAGCAGACGCTGTTAAAGATAGTAAAAACAAACCTAAAGCAGCTATAGCTTATTTACTTAGTCAAGGATTTATATTTACAAGAATAGCAGATAGTTTTGCTATTGCGGCTGGTGGTTCTACTTTTTATAGAAATCAAGTTGAAGCTTATGTAAAAGAAGGTTTAAGTAAAAAAGATGCTGAGGCTAAAGCTTTTCAAGATTTTAGAGCTGTAGCAGAAGAAACTCAACAGTCAAGTAATCCAAGTAAAATATCACAACAACAAGCTAGTGGTATAGGTCGTGTAGTATTAGCTTTTGCTAACACACCAATGCAGTATGCTCGTATAATCAAAAGATCTAGTCAAGATCTTATAAACGGTAGAGGTGATTGGAGAGCTAACGTGTCAAAAATAGTTTATTATTCTACTGTTCAAAATCTTATATTTAACGCGCTACAACAGGCTTTATTTGCTTTAGCGTTTGATGATGAAGATGAAACTGATGAAGAGAAGAAAGCTAAATTAGAAGGTAAAAAAGGAAGAATAGCTAATGGTATGGCTGATTCTTTACTTAGAGGTATGGGATATGGTGGAGCTATGGTTTCTACATTGAAAAATGTATTGTTAAAAATAGCAGATGAAAATAGTAAAAAATCTCCTAAATATGTTTTAGCTGTTGATGAATTATTAAGTTTTTCTCCTCCTTTAGATTCTAAGCTTAGAAAATTAAAATCTGCTGCTAACACGATGAGTTGGAATGGTAAAGATATGAAAGAAAAAGGATTTAGTTTAAATAATCCAGCTTATTTATCTGTAGCACAAGTAGTATCAGCAACAACAAATATACCTTTAGACAGAGCTATTCAAAAAATAAACAATTTAAGAGCGGTAGCTAGTAATAGTTCTGAAAATTGGCAGAAGGTTGCAATGTTATTAGGATGGTCAACGTGGGATGTAGGTTTACCTTATTACGGTGTTGATGAAAAAATAAAAATGACGCCACAAATGATACTTAAAAAGAAGGTAGAAACAATGGCCAAAGAAACTAGTACTAAAGATCAAAAACAATTATTATTAGATTTAGGACTTACAAAACAAGAGATTAAAGCTTTAAAATACGAAGACATCAGAGTTAAAAAAATAATTGAATTACAAGAAAAAAACAAAAAATAATGGGTGCAGAAAAAAGATTACAAAGACTTTTAAACAAAGCTAATGAAGGTACAGGTAATACTACAAATGCTTTAGACAATAGAGATGAAATTAACGACGTAGCTATGTCTACTGGCGATGGAGAATTGATATATAAAATGGAAAAACTAAAAACAAAAGTAGATGCAAAAAATAATGCAGCGCCTCAAATGGCAACTCCTTTGTACAAAAAAATGACATGTTGGAAAGGTTATATAGCTAAAGGTAAAAAGAAATCACCTAGTGGTAAAAAAACTAAAAGTGGTAAAACAAAAATGGTTAATAACTGTGTAAAAAAATAGTGTCATGAAAAAATTTATAGACAAAATTCAAGCTGGTTGGAATAGATTATTATATAAATTAATGTTTAAAAAATATAAATAATGGCAAAGAATAAATTAAAGATTGATTTAAACGGTAATGACATTGTTGTAGATATGAAAACTCTAATAATGGTAGTAGGTGGTATAATATCTTTAACTTTAACTTACGCAACGCTTAAAGCGGAAATTCAAATCGCTAAACAGTTGCCAGTTGCTCAAGAAATTAACTATGATCTTGTCAAAGAAAAACAAGAACAACTTGAAGCTACTGATATTAGAATAGAAAGACAATTAATCAAAAGACTTGAAAAACTAGAGAGTAAACATAAGAGTCTTTTTTAAACATAAAGTTCTATGAGAATAAGCGATCATATAACTCTTGCTGAAGCAATACATTCAAACACAGCTAAGAGACATGGTATAAAAAATATACCTAATGAAGAGCAAACTAACAATATGAAAAAAATAGCGGAAAAGATATTTGAACCGCTAAGATTATGGGTTGGTGGACCAATAAAGATCAACAGTATGTTCCGTTCAGAAGAATTAAATAAGGCCATAGGAGGAGCATCAAGCTCTCAGCATTGTAAAGGTATGGCAATTGATTTAGATGATGTCTATGGACATAAAACTAATGCAGAGATGTTTGGTTGGATACGTAGCCACTGTAATTTTGATCAATTGATATGGGAATTTGGTGATGACAAAAATCCTTCATGGATACATGTTAGTTATCAAAGCGTAGATAAAAATAGAAACAGAGTATTATTAGCTGAAAAAGAATTTGGCAAGACAACATATAAAATAATAAAATCATGAAAAAAGGTAGACTAAAAGAAATAGTTGCTGAGTTACAAGCAGCTTCTAAAATGCATTTAAAGCAATCAAAAGAAATAGAAGCACATATAGATGACATGGGTAGTCCAGCTAAAGTTACAGATCAAGAAACTCGTATGCAGTTAGAAGAAATGGATGGTATTGAAAATGAAAACACTAAAAATCAAAAAGGAAGTGGAAACATGAGCTATAATGGTACATTTTACAATGACGACCCAAACAAAGGTGCTGTAATAAATGATCCAGATAAAATACTTAATGATATTACTGATAAACAATATAAAAGTGGGTACAAGTATAGAACAGAGGAAGACGGTAGTAGAACTTTAGAACCAGGAAGATAAATGAAACAATTTAAATTACCACGTCAATTAACTGCTCCAATATTAATGAAGAAGACTACTAAAGGAAAAGGTAGAACTTTTAGAACTGAAGAAGAAGGTGCTGGCATGACTTCTAAAGGAGTAAGTGATTATAAAAAAGAAAATCCAGGTAGTAAATTACAAACTGCAGTAACTGGTGATGTAAAGCCTGGTAGCAAAGCTGCTAAGAGAAGAAAATCATTCTGTGCACGATCTAAAGGGTGGACAGGTGAAAGAGGTAAAGCTGCAAGACGCAGATGGAAATGCTAGGAACAATATAAACTGGGCGTACCATACCCAAAGTTCCTGTAACCAAGAAGGGGAAGTCGTAAGACCTCCCCTTTTTTGATTCAACTAACTAACTAACTAACCATCACACGCTACGCAATCTTCATCCATAGCTTGTTGTGCAATATCTCCACGTAAGACTGATTCAGTCCGTGTATAATATAATGTTTTAATACCTTTTTTCCATGCATCAAAATGAACTTTGTTTATCCACTTAGGCGTTGCCTCACTAGGAAAAGCTAAGTTTAAACTAACTGACTGATCTACATATTGCTGTCTCAGTCCAGCTTGATTAACTAATTCTAGTTGATTTATTTCTTTAAAAGTTTTAAATACATCTTTAGCTGGGACATCATGTCCTAAAGTAATTCCATCAAGTTCTTTAACATCTTGAACAGAACCACCATCAGCTAGTATTTTATCCCATACTTCATTACCTATTTTAAGTTTTCTAAACAATTTAACTAGTGTAGGGTTTTTTCTAATAAAAGTACCTCTTGCTGATTGCTCAGTAAACACATTAGCTGCCCAAGGTTCTATTCCCGGTGAGACATGTCCGCTAAGTTTACTATTGCTAACAGTAGGAGCGATAGCGCGAAGATGGGTATTACGCATACCAGTACCAGAACACCATAAAGGCTCGCCATAAGTCTCGGCAAGAACCATAGAAGCTCTTTCGCTTTCAATTTTGATCTGACTAAAAATTTTCCTAGTTTCAAACTGAGCAAGTAAACCTTCGAATGGTAATCCTTTTTCTTGTAAGTATGTGTGCCAGCCCAAAACTCCCAAGCCAAGCGCTCTTCCTTTCGTAGCTGAGCGAACCGAATTCTCAAATCCTCGTAAGCCTTTAGCTCTTTGTATAAATTCTTCCATGACTCCATCAAGGAACCATATGCTGTCATAAATAAGGTTTGTATCTTTCCACTCTTCATATTTTGCTAAATTTAATGATGATAAACAACATACAAAACTATGATTTTCGTCTGTATGTAGTGTAATTTCTGAACATATGTTAGTCATATGTACTTTTAATCCATTTTCTTTATAAGCTTTAGGATTCTTTTTGTTAACGTTGCCCTTAAACATAATATACGGCTCTCCAGTTGCTTTTCGCTTTCTAAGTAGTTTACTCCATCTATTTCTAGCATCCTTATCTCCCTGTTCAAGTTTACGCATAAATTTATCGCCAACAACTGCGCATTGATGTAAGTTAAGCGATTGTCTGTTAACATCTCCTTTAGGCTCTCTGATTTCAAGCCAGTCTTCAAAGTCGTCATGCTCAATGTTAATATTAACTGACGCAGCTCCGCGTCTAACTGATCCTTGATTTGTGGCGAGTATTGTTGAATCGTATATTTTGCAAAAAGGTACGACTCCGTCTGATGTTCCATTTCCTGTAATTCTAGCTCCGGCAGGTCTGATTTGATTTATACCGATACCAACTCCACCGCCGTGTTTAGCGAGTAGCATCATCTCTAAGTTTTTTTGTCCTATGTCTTGTATTGAATCTGCTACATCAATGCCAAAACAACTAATAGGAAGACCGCGATCGGTACCAGTATTGGAAAGTACTGGGCTAGCGAGACAAAGCCAGCCGTTCCAAATATACTCAAAGAAAGTTTCTGCCATTTCTGGCTTATATAATCTTCTAGCAACAGTTTTTGCGACTCTTTGATAGGCTTCTTTAGGAGACTCGCCGCTAAATAAATATCCCCCGGTAATAGTTTTCTTGTAGACCTCTGTGTCTCCCCACTTTGGATAGTCTTCACCTTTTTTCCATTCATTATTCCACATTATATTTCTAGTTTTTTCTCTTTTTTCTTATCTTCTTCTTCTAGTTCTCTTTCTTGTAATTGTTTTACTACTTTTTCCCACTCTTCTTTACCTATATACAGTTGAAAAGCAGTTAAAGTACCTTTAGATAAGCTACCATTTTGCTGTACTTCGTTTATTAACTGCTGAACTACTCTAGTAAGAGCTTCAACTTTTAATTTTAATTTATTCTGTGCCATTATACCATTGTTATTAAGTGTGTTAACCAAGCAGCTAAACCATTTAAGTTTAATACTACAAGATTCCATTGTTTTCTGGATGCCGTTTGTATCATTACACAAATAAAACCTATTATAAATAATTTAGGTTCTAACGTCCATTGTCCTGCTATCAAAAAACCTGCGCCAAAGTAACCAATACGTGACGCAAACTTTTGATATGATGTTAACTTATTTGTATAAGATAACATTTTTAATAGTTTTTTATTCATTACCAAATATCTTCGAAATCTTCACCTTCGCCAGCTTTTGAATAATCTGTCGGGCGAATTGCAAAGAAATCAGTATGAGTAACGCCCCCGGTAAGGTGATAAAACCAATCCAAATTATCCGCTGCCTTTTTGTCATATGTGAAATACGCTCCAAGATCAGTGTACCCAAGTTCCATAAGTTTTTCATTTGTTCTCTTTTTTATAAATTGTTTTAAATCATAAGACTTAATGCCTTCAATGTCACCCATTTCAAACATTTTATCAATATACTTTTCTTCTAATTCAACCATTGTTTCGGCTGCTTTAACTATATCATTTCTACAATCGTTTAATAAGCTACTGTCCTCTTCACACATATGCCTAAATAACTGACAACCCATTTTACTATGAAGAGATTCATCTCTTACAGACCATTTCATTTGTTGTCCTATACCTTTAAGTAAATTACGTAACTGAAATGAATACAATACAGCAAAAGCAGAATATAAGCTAACACCTTCTGCGAACGCACTAAATACCGCCAACGATTTAGCAATACCAATAGTAGACTTACCGCTGTAAGCAACCAAATTATCAAACCGCTCAGCAGTAGCGGGTTCATGTAAAAAAGCTTCATAATCTTCTAGTTTTAAAGTTTCATTTAAATAGCTGTAAGCTACAGCATGTACAGTTTCTTGTGAGCCAAACATCATGGCCATTTGTTGTATTTCATGTTTAGGAAACCAACCAACAACTTTTTGTGTCCAGTAATCACTTACTGCACATTCAGTTTGAGCAAAGCCTAGTAGTATATTACCTACTAAATGCTTTTCTTCGTCAGTCATTTCTTCATTCCAGTTTTTAATATCACTTTGCATAGATATTTCAGTATGTAACCAAAATGCTTGTGCTTGTTTTAACCAACCCTCTGTGTAGTAATCAGGATACTCAAACGGTTTATACGCTACGCGCTCATCAAATAGTCCCATTATTTGTATACTTCTAATGCAACATCTACGAAAGGTATATAAAATACATAGCTGTTTTGCTCAGGTTCATCATACGTTCTTACTCCAAATAGTAAACCAGGGTAAAAGCCTACGCTTAGTGTCCAGTTTTTAATTTCTTTATCCATATACTTTGATTTTATATTTATCTTGTTGTTCAACTAATTCTTTATATTTAATTCTACTTCTCATTTCCCAGCTCCATTTACACCACTTATCGATCTGCCTTTCGCCGTACTTTTGTCTGGCTAATCTTTTAGTTTCGCCAGGATTAACCTTACTGTCTCGTCGCATTCTTTATGATTTTGTGGTTTGTATAAAGTAAAAGGCTCTAGTCTGTTATTTGCCATTAGCTTTTTAAACATTTTCCATCTAAGAGGAAATGATTCATTAGCTCTACCTTTAGTTTCAATAATAAAATTCTTGCCAATAAAATCTGGCGTATACTTTATATTAAGTATTTTTTTACTACCTCTGTTTTTGTATTCTCCTTTGCCATTACCGCATCTTTCATAAGATTCAAACGGGAAGTCAAACGCTTCTTGTAATTCAAACGTTTCTCCTTCATATAGAGCTTTGATCCTGTCTTTTTTTAAAGCTAAATACATATAGCGTTCTAGCCCTGAGGCGAAGTTGATACCATCGCATGATATCTTCTTCGACTGCACTGGACCTTTTTTTCTTTTATAAGGTTTCTTCATCGTGTACGTTTATGTTATAATGATCACCAGTATTACCATTTTGGCCTATGATATCCATACGCTTAGCTAGTAATGACTCTTCAATCTCATCATTTAAACATCGTTTAGCTGATTCAATATATAGTAATGCATCCATTAATTCTTCTTGTACATCAATTAAAAATCTATTAAGATCTTTCTTCTGACCTACAATCTCTTCCATCATAGTTGCGCCATACTTTTCTTGGCCTATGATACTACGTTGGTCCATTTTCTTTAGTACTGATAATACAATCTCATCTTTAGTTTCTATCTGCATATTATTTATCTTTTACGAATGTTCCATTAATCATTTTACCTGTTCTAGTTGCTATAACTTTATAAGCTTCATCAATACAATATTCTATATCATATCCTTGTAGATGAGCTAAGTTAGTTAATACAACAACCATATCGCCTATTGCGTCTACTATTTCAGGTTTATCATCTTGTAATAAAGCTTTAGCTAGTTCACCAGCTTCCTCTTGCAGTTTAACATACTGAGTATGTGAATCACCTTCATCGTATAAACCTCTTGTTGCTGCCCAGTCTCTTATAAGATCAAATCTTTCTGATGTAGAACTTGGCGTGTGTTTTATATTAAAATAAGCTTCGTAAAGAGCTTTGTTATATATATAACATCTATTGTCGTTAAACATAGAGGTTTTAGCGTTAGCTACTATCCATGGTATATTATCTGAGGTAATTGTAAAATTACCATGACTTGTTTCCCATTTTAAACCTATGTTATCCATTAGTTGTCCTTTGAGTTTGTTTTTTGGACAAGGAAAAGTTGAGGTCTGCTCTGTGGCGTTTATTTTCATTTTATTAAATTTTAAGTTTTTATATAGTTTCATGTCGACTTTATAGCCGTAAGACTTTTGAAGTTCTATTTCACGGTCTGATATATACTCTATATCGTCTGACTGTTCAAGAACTTCATACTCATTCTCCTTATAGCCTTGCATAAGGGTAACCCTGTGGTTAAGATTACGTGTTACGCCTATCTTTTTACCTGGTATGTGGTATAAATAATACATATGGTTTAGTTTATTTTGTTATTGTATAAATGTAAGTTGTGAGCATGATGATAATACGTGCCGGTTTGAATACTGAGTCTCTTAGCAACCATCTGTTGCAACATTGAGAATTGATACTGATCATTACAAAAACCGTACCAGAGATCATTAGAACGCATATAGACAGACATATTAAGTTTATTGTCTAGTATTGTAAATTGAACCGCGTATGTACATGGTGTATCTTTCTTATAAGTATCCCACTCTTTACCGTCATATATACTTATTGCCGCGTGTCTAGTATTAGGGTTTTGTCTAAGCTTAGCAGTTACTAAATCTATTTGATTGTTTCTTTGCCATTGCCAACCATAATTAGATCTTACTTTTCTATCTGAATCAGCCATCTTTTCCCATATCGGTGGTATCTTACCGTATATCTCTCCTAGCTTATCTATACTAGGATCGCCTGATAAATACCATTCCCATTCAGCCATAGCATATTTTAAGTTCCATCTACGTTCTTTGTTAAATATAAGATTTTCTTCTGGTCTGTCCATTGTAAAACCTACATTAAACAAAGCTTTAGTGTTATCAAAATCTACACCATCTAAAAGTATTTTATCTAAAAAATAGTTATAAGCTTCATTTGCATTTTTAAATTTTGTTCGCATGTTTGTCGTAATAATATTTGTAATAATTAAATATTTGCTCCCATAAGTCTTTTTTAGTATAGACTTGCGGGGATCTGTTTCGTCTTTGTTTTATTTCTATATCAATATACCATTCATAAGTACTAAAAGCCATTGGTGATATCTTAATTTCATTATTAATGCACCATTGCATATGCTTAAAGTCTTGAGCTGTGGGTTGATATTGTCCCATATTTATCTTTCTTACTCCCAAGGCATTGCTTCGTTTTCATTGACAGCACTTTCAAAAGGTATAAAACAACCAGATCTTGGTTCCCATTTAAAATGAGCTTCAGCACCATTTTCACCTAAGTTTTGAAACTTAACTTTTAAAACCTTAGCTTTAACAGTTTTGTTTTCATAGTCTCTGTGAACTAGTATACCGTGATAACTAGCATCATACCATTCGCCACCACCTTTTATATTATACATAGTTGGCTCTTCCATTTTGCCATCTTTATCTTTGTACATCTTAGTTGGGTGAGCAACTACAAACACTAGAACGTCATACTTCTTAGCAAAGATCTCTATCTTCGTCAGATACTCCATCGTATATCTATTTACATCTTCTGTTT
>Ga0209482_1000968_pt1 | contig 21880 bp, 26 predicted proteins | sample CoawatmetaG10DNA_FD_187512 | JGI IMG/M metagenome (GOLD analysis project Ga0209482, IMG submission 187512) | Marine microbial communities from the West Antarctic Peninsula - Coastal water metaG104-DNA (SPAdes) (version 2) | ecosystem: Environmental > Aquatic > Marine > Coastal ...
ATACTAAAGGATTTATTTTTATATCCTAGTGATGCTAATTTTGATAGCTTAGGGAGTTTAGAGCTAACTTTTGCCTGCATAGATGAGGCTAACCAGATAACTGAAAAGGCTAAGAATATACTAAGTAGTAGATTAAGATATAAGCTAGATGAGTATGGCCTAATACCTAAACTATATATGAGTTGTAACCCTGCTAAGGGATGGGTATATAATATATATAAGGAGAGTAGGGAGGGAGTATTACCTAATCATAAGCAATTTATCCAGGCTCTAGTAACAGATAATAAGCATATTAGTAAGCATTATACTGCTCAATTAAATAAGCTAGATGAGATTAGTAAGGCCAGATTACTTAGAGGGGACTGGGAGTATGATGATAGTAAGGATGCTCTGGTTGAGTATGATGCTATCATAAATATGTTTAGTAATGTAGTACCTACTGGAGATAAGTATATTACTGCAGATATTGCCCGTTTTGGTAAGGATAAAACAGTTATATATTTATGGAATGGGCTGCAGATTGTAGATATTGTTACTATGGATATGAGTAGTATGGTAGATGTAGCTAATAAGATTAGAGAGATACAACAAAGGGAGGGTATAAAACTAAGTAATATACTGGTAGATGAGGATGGAGTAGGAGGAGGTGCTAAAGATATACTGAGATGTAAGGGATTTGTAAATAATAGCAGGCCATTAAAGGGAGAGAATTATACTAATTTAAAAACTCAATGCAGTTATAAGTTAGCAGACTTAATAAATAGAGGCCAGATAGGAGTTAGTACTAATAGTATTAAAATTAAGGAGGCATTAATCCAGGAGCTAGAGCAGATAAGGAGGATTAATATAGATAAGGATGGTAAGCTAGCTATACTAAGTAAGGATAAGATTAAGGATTTAATAGGGCGCTCTCCTGATTACTCTGATGCTATAATGATGCGCTGCTATTATGAGCTAAATGTAAGTGCTGGAAGATATGCAGTACGCTAGATATTAAATAAAAGTAATTTATATTTATAATAAATGAGAATAGTAAAGCTAAAAATAGATGATAATTTAACTGAGTTTAAGCTACCTACTAGCTGGGATGAGGTAAGTTTAAGGCAGTATAGTAAACTAATGCTAGCTATAGATAAAGAGGATACTACTGAGATACAATTAATGATTAAGAGCCTAGAGGCTTTAGTAGGTATAGATGAAAGGTTACTATCTAAAGTACCATTAAAGCAGCTAAGAGAGGCTTATAATCAGTTATTAGAGCTAACTAGTACTATGCCTAATAATGAGTTAAGTAGAGTGGTAGAGATAAAAGGTATAGAGTATGGATTTATACCAGATTTTGATGATTTTTCTTTAGCTGAATTTGTAGATTTAGATAACTACCTACAGAATAACTGGCATAATATGGATAAGATATTTGCAGTATTATATAGGCCAATAAAATCCAGAGAGGATAATAAATATACTATAGAGCCATATAGCTTAAAGGGTATAAAAGAGAGGAGAGAGCTATTTAATGAGAGGCTAAGTATAGATACGATTTATGGAGCGCTAGTTTTTTTTTGCGATATAGGGAGGATACGCATAGAGAGTATGCGATTATCTTTGGAGAGCCAGGCAAAGAGCCAGAGCAGGAAGATAGTGGAGATAATATAGGTAGTAAATATGGATGGTACTGTATTATACATAGGATGGCTGGAGGAGATATATTAAAAATGGATGAGGTAGTAATGCAGCCAGTAAACTCTGCTTTAAATTGGCTCTCTTATACTAAAGATGTAGAATTAAATGAGGATTTAAAAAGAAAATAATGGATAAAAAAATTAATACTAGCTATAATAATGTAATAGATGCTTTAAAATGCGTTTGCTTATCTCATGGATTAGTAAATAATGTTAGCTCTGGAGATATTGATACTATAGATATATCAGCTAACTCTGTATATCCTTTAGTACATATAGTGCCTAGTAATGTAACTGCAGGAGTTCAGGAGATTACTTTTAGCTTTAATGTATTAGCTATGGATTTAGTAAAAACAGATAGGAGTAATGAGCAACAAGTATTAAGTGATACTTTGCAGATTTTAATAGATGTAATAGCTCAGTATAAGCATGGGCAGATGTTAAATGTACAACAAAATACTGGTATTTATGGCCAGGCTCAGGATGTTGAGTATAGCCTAGAGCCATTTAATGAGAGATTTGATAATTTAGTATCTGGATGGAATTGTACACTTAATTTAACAGTACCATCTACCTACTTTGCCTGCTTAAACTTTACTCCTGGTAATATTCCTATAGATTGTAGTCTATTTATTAATGCTCCAGTAGAAAATAATCCTATAGTATTCCCTAATGATGAGTATATAGTGCCTCCTTCATAACTGCATAGCAAACTGCATAGCTAATAGGTAGGATAAGTATTTAAGAATGAGTAAGATATAGAGATAGTAAAAATAAAAGTGCATAGCAAACTGCATATAACAAGAATGATATATATAAAAGGATTAAAATTTAATGGCTAATAATAACTTTAAAAATACTGAGAAAGCATTTAAAAAGTTTGGGGATAATGTTATACATAGAGCTAGATTTTATTTAAAAAGGCGTAAGATAAATACTAAGTTAAGTACTTTAAGTAAGAGCCTTAATTTTAATGTAAAGGTATATCCTAGCGGAGCGTTAGAGATGGATTTTAGTGCTGCTGATTACTTCCCTTTTGTTGAGGAGGGTAGAGAGCCTGGTAAAATGCCACCAAGTAGCGCTATAGCTAAATGGATTAAGATTAAGCCAATTAAATTAAGGGATAGTAAAGGTAGATTTCAGAGCAAAACAGAGGCTAATATAAACTCTGCAGCCTTTGCTATAGCTATGCATATAAAGAGTTATGGTATTCAACCTACCTGGTTTTTTAGGGATGCTTTTGCTATGCATAGAAAGAGATTAGCGCCAGAGATAATAAAAGCCTATGGTACAGATAGTGCTAAGATGTTAAAAAATATATTAGGTAATGAATACACAAAATAAAATAAAATAAGATGGCATATATAACACTACAACAACCTCTGTATAAGGAGATGCCAGTAGGAACGGATTGGGTTTACTCTGTAAATGATAGTAATAATAATCAATTTAAATTTAAGTATTTATTACAAATTTACGGCGGCTCTACTGGTGCTGATTATTTAGGGCTTTTTAAATTCTCTCCTAATGATTTAGGTAATGGTATTATTAAAGTAAATGAGATATTAGAGCAGTATGTAAACTCTGATAATTTAGGAAGTATATATCCAGGTATAGAGAGCGCTTTTAAAGGCTTAGATAATGTAGCTGGCTCTGAGTGTCCTATACATTGTATAGATAAAGTTAGTTTAAGTACTAATAATACTAGGAGATTTACATTAAAATTTGGCTCAGAGTGGGCTAGTACTCCTACAGTATCTCCTACTCAATATTTAGCTCAAAATAATTTTATTTTATATCTATCTTTTAATGGAGTAGCTTATAATAATGAGGGAGTATTACAAGGTAGTAATTATGGTATTAATTTAGCTGATTGGAATAGTAATAGTTATTTGCCTTTAAGTAATACCTCTAAATTTCTTACTGATGCTCCTACTACTCCTTTTAACTCTGGTAGTTATGGCCAATTTATAGGAGATAATGATTATGCTACTCTATCATTTTTAACTGGTAAATTTGCTAATACTCATCCTAAGCCTAGTAAGTATAAGATACAGTTTTTTGATAATACTAATACATTTATTTCAGAAGTATATAAAAATATAACTCCAGCTAATGGAGGATATAATACAGCAGTAGATACTACTTTAGAGGATGCTGAAAAACATTTACAATATATAGGGATAGGTACTGCTAATATGAAAGGAGCAGGGATTACTATACCTACTAACTGGAATAGTTACTTAGTATTTTTACAAACTCCTACCGCTACAGTTACTTATGCTTATACATATTTTAAGCAGGGTGCAGATTGTAAAGGATTTGAAAAAATTAGATTAACCTGGCTTAATAAGTATGGAGTATGGGATTATTATAATTTTACTAAGAAAAATACTAGGACTACAGATATAGATAAAACAGAATTTAATAAAGTTAAAGGTAATTGGAACGGCTCTAAATATGTAAAGCATGGATACCAAAGAGGCAGGAGTATTTTAAACTCTAATGCTACGGAAACTATGAGCCTTAACTCGGACTGGTTTAGGAGTGATGAGGAGGCAGCCTGGTTAGAGCAGTTATTTATATCTCCAGAGGTTTATATATTAAAGGGCTATGATGCTACAGATACTGCTCCTGCAGATTTTGGGGAGTATATGATACCAGTAATTATAACTAATAAAAGCTATGATAAATATACAGAGGCTAATGATAAAGTAGCTCAGTATAATTTAGATATAGAGTATGCTATTAATAAAAGAATACAAAGAGGATAATTATGGAGCAACAATTAATAGCCTATCCTCAGAGTACTACCTTACCTCTTACATTCCCTACTGGAGAGTATATTTTAGATTTATTTGTAAATGAGCCTATACCTCTAGTATTAAATATAGATGATTTTACTAATGTAGCTGAGGCAGATGCTAGTTATTCTAAGAGTTTTGATATACCAGGTACTAAAAATAATAATATATTTTTTAATAATATTTTTGATGTAACTGCTAGTAGTAATTTTGATACTCATAAAAAAACTAGGATAATAGTAAAGGAGGATACTCTTAATACTTTTGAGGGATATTTACAGTTAAATGATATATCTATAAAGGATGGTGCTATTACTTATAATGTAACTATATACTCTGAGGTAGTAAATTTAAAGGATAGTATAGGGGATAAGGTATTTAGAGATTTAGATTTAACTGAGCTAAACCATTTATATACCTCTAATAATGTAGAGAATAGCTGGACTGGTATATTAAATTTATTTAATCCTTTACCAGCTAATAGCTTTGCTGGTACTGTAGGAGCTACTACTACCTCAGTATTAAAATATCCTATGGTAAACTGGGCAGGCCATGGTACTAATACTTTAGGTAACTTTTTTAGCCCTTATTTACCAGATTATTTCCGCCCCTGGGTAAATGCGTTATATCTATTAAACACTATTTTTAGAGATGCTGGATATACTTTTAGCTCTGCATTTTTAAATAGTACTAAGTTTAATAAATTATATGTAGATTTTAATATATCTGGTGCTGCTGCATCTAGTGATTATTATTGTGATTTAGATAATATAATAGGTACTTATACTACCTCTGGTGCTATAGCTAATGCTACAGTAGCTACTGGTGGGCAGGCTGCATTATATAACTTAGGTACTGATAAATTTACTGCTATTAATAATGGTACTGAGGTGGAGTTATTTGGTAACTTATATTTTAATAGTAGTAGTAATAATGTTGAGATTACTTTATATCATACTAATACTACCTATAGTGCTAATGTAAATTCTGGGTATGTTATCTGGAATGGCTCAACATCTGGAGTTATTACTCCTGGATTTGGTAGTATATTATTAGATGCTGGAGATAGTTGCTGGATGCAAATAAAAGGTATAGGAGGCTCTGTATCTATTGATACTAGTACTAATAGTAGCTGGGTTTCATGGGTTTTATCCTCTAATACTAATCAAGATATGGATAGGTTATTACTAGGATTTAGAGGAGATAATAGCCAATGGGATTACTTTAAGGGGCTTATAGATATGTTTAAATTAGTAATATTAGTAGATGATAGTAACCCTAATAATTTAATTATAGAGCCTTATAAGGATTGGGTAGGTGCTGGTAATAAGTTAGATTGGACTAATAAAATAGATGAGAGTGAGTTTAAATATACTCCTATAGATGGTTTAAGTAGGGAGGTTAAATTTAAATTTTCTGAGGATAAAGATGATTGGATAACTCCTAATTTAAATAGCCCTAGTGATTGGCTTTTTGGTTATAATTATAATTCTAATATTGAGATTATAGATAAGGAAATGGATGAGGTAGAGGTTACTCCATTCTCTGATACTTATGTATTAGATTTAGGTAATGGATTAGGTACTAATGTAATGCCTCAGATTATAGATAGTAGTGTAACCCCAGCTGGCTCTCCTTTACGATACTGGGAGAATAATTTAAGGATATTATATGATAATGGAGTAGTAAATTTACCTAATACCTATACAGTAGGAGGATTTACTAATAAAAATACTATGCTATTATTTTCTGCTATGGATGCATATCCTTATACTAATACCTCAGATAGCTATAGATTTAATACAGTAGCTGAGCAGTACAGTAGCGTTATAACTCTTAATACTCTATATAATACTTACTGGCTACAGTACATAGATGAGTTATATAATAAAGATACTAGGATAATAGAGGTAGAGGCTTATTTAAATTCTGAGGATATTTTTAAATTAAATTTTAATGATATTATACTAATTAAGAGTACAAGATATAGAATTTATAAAATAGAGTATAGGGCTGGAGCTATGAGTAAATTAAAATTAATAACTATAAGAAATTTATAACATGAATTTTATAATCGGATATACTGTAAGGCCTAAAAATATAAACAGATTAAGCCAGGTTATTTATGAGGAGTATGTAGGAGAGGTGCTAGTAGAGGTATTACCTACTTTAGATGAGTGTGAGGCTTACGGATTTGTATTTAATAACTCAGATAGTAAATGTTATATAGCAAATAATCCGTTAGTATTTAATAGCCCTAGCGCTACACAAAATTTATCAATAGCTAGAGCATCTAATACTATAGGTAGGAATACTAGAGATAATTTAATAGCTGGAGCTAGCCATATTCTTACTAGTAATAATTATAGTAATGTAATATCTGGAGATAATAATACAGTAACTGATTTAGTTAGTAATACTACCATCTCAGGCGCTAGAGCAGAGGCTACTGCTACTAACTCTATAGTGCTAGGGGGTAATGCCTCTAATCAGAGTAATAATCCTTTAGGAGATGAGCTAGTTACTAATGGAGATTTTGATGAGATAGGAGCAGAGGAGATACTTAACGGAGATTTTAGTGAGATAGGAGCAGAGCTAGTTACTAATGGAGATTTTACTCCAGGAGTAGAGCTAGTAGAAAATGGTAATTTTGAAGATTTCCAAGATGCTACAGATAGTAATTTAGATGGTGGAGTACAGTTTACAGATTGGAATGTAAATCCTAGTAATGGTAAAAGGAGATTAACGGCTATTGATGGTGGCTTTAGAAATGATACAATAGAAAAGCAGACTAACTACTGGCATCAGAGAGTAACCCAGGATGTATCTAGTGATTTAGAGATAGGTAAATATTACAGATTTAAAGCTACATTTATAACCTCAGATGCTAGTAATTTGAGAGTAGCAATAGAAAATCTAAACTCATCTAATAGGCAGGCAGGAGGTAATTATCCTACTGAGGCTGGTATATCTCAGAGTATTGATATATTTTTTAAATGTACTTATAGTACTAGCCAGTATATTGATGTATTTCCATCAGTAACTCAGGAAATAGGAGAGAGTTTTTATTTACAAAAAGTATCATTAAAAGAAGTTGCTCAAAATTGGGATATTTATAAATCAGGCTCATCTACTGTATCTTTTCAGAATGATGCTATTTTAAATATAGATAGTAGTAATAGTAATGTAGGTATATATCAGCAGGATATATTTACTACTGGTGTTCAATACAAAATAGTATTGAGTATGAAATCTACTTCAATTTTTAATGCTGAAATATTAGAAAGTAGCGGAGCAGCTACTATTAATAATATTGGAGATGTTAGTTTAACTACTTCTTATAAGGATTTTACTTTTTACTATAAAGCTACTGGTAATAATGATTTATTTATACATAGAAAATATGGAGAAACTGCTGGAGCAAACCAAAAAATTTATATAAAGGATGTATCAGTAAAAGAAGTAGGCCAGGATTGGGAAAATAGCTCTTGGTGGACTTTTGGACAATTAGGGGCATATCATCCTCCTACAAATTTACATAAACCTTTGTATCAAGAGGCTTGTGTTATTGGTAAAACATATAATATAAAATTTGATTTGAATGTACTACAAGGTAGTGCAAAAATTTCTTTAGGCTCAAGTGCAGGCTCAACAACTAAAGTATTCGCAACAAATTTAAATTCAGGGAGTTATAGTTATCAAGTTACAGCATTAGCAGAATATTTAATATTTAATAGAAATAATGCCTCAGGGAATAATGAATATTATGTAGACAATGTATCAGTAAAAGAGGTAGGGCAGGGTTGGGAAGTTTTAAATTCAGACGCTAATAATTATGTAGTATTTAATGGTAGTACGGCAAGATTAAAGTTTTTAAATACTAGCCCTATTACTGAGTTTAGAACTACTGATGTTATTTTAACAAGTGGTAAAACATATAGATTAAATGTAGATATTGCATTGGCTACAAGTGGATATATAAAATTTGATACTGCAGGAGTTAATGTAATCTTTAATACTGCAGGTATTTTTACAAATACAATAACACCTACCTCAGACACTCGTATAGTTTTTTATAGGGCAAGTAGTAATGTAGATATAACATTTAATAGTATATCAGTAAAAGAGGTACTACCTTATGTAGCTCCTAGGCAGTCAATTCAGTTAATTTATGGATTACAAACTACAGATAATGCTAATAATTCTAGCTTTTTAAATAGTGTTACAGATAGCTTATTTGCTATACCAGATAACAGTATTATGTATTTTCATGCAGATATAGTAGCGGTTAGGGTAGGAGGATTATCTAGGACTGGAGCAGTAGGAGATTATGGTAGCTGGGTAGAGAGAGGAGTTATAATTAATAAATCTGGTAATGTAACTATTAACAGAGAAAGAGATACTATTAAGAGTAGTGGCGTTATTACTAACTGGCAGCCTACTGGTATAGTTAGCGGTACTAATTTTGCCATGAGAGTTAGAGGTAATACTGATATGATTATAGAGTGGGCTAGTAATATAACCTTTACAGAGATTAAGACTGGAGTAGAATTATGATAGATAGATTTAAGATAGTTAAAAAAAATATGCTTTTAAACCTAAACTATATGAGTTTAGTAATTAAGGATATTGAGAATATTAAAGATAAGAGATTAAATAGTAATAAATTAAATAAAAAATCATGGCTGAAAATGTTATATTAAAAGTACAAGTAGAGAGCGCTAAGGCTGGTAAGGATATTAAAAAGGTAGGAGATGGCTCTAAGCAGGCTGCAAAAGAAACTACCTTACTAGGTACTGCTATGGGCGGAGTGCGTAAAGCTATGCTATTAATGAAAACAACCAGTAAGCTACTATTTGGCTCTATTAAAGCAGGATTAATTAGTACTGGTATTGGTGCATTTGTAGTTATTATAGGCTCTCTAGCTAGTTATCTAGTTAATACTAAGGCAGGAGCTGAAAAACTAGAGCAGGTATTAGCTGGAGTAGGTGCTGCTATCTCAGTACTTACAGATAGGATAAGTATGATAGGAGGAGCTATAGCTAAAGTATTCTCAGGAGATTTTAAAGGTGCTGCAGAGGATGTTAGTGGCGCTTTAGATGGTATAGCAGATGAGATAGTAGCAGAGGCAAATGCAGCATCCAGGCTAAAGGCAGAGTTACAAGGAGTAGCAGATGCTACTAGAGAATTTAATATAGAAAAAGCGCAAACTAACCAGGAGATAGCTAAGGCTTTATTATTAGCAGAGGATGAAACTAAAAGTAATGAGGAAAGATTACAAGCCTTAAAAGATGCTTTAGCTTTAGAGGAAAAAACTACTGAAAAACAGTTAGAGCTACAAAGGAGGAAAGTAGCCGCAGTAGAGGAGGAGGTAGGATTAGGAGAGAGTTTAGCAGAGGATTTAGATAGATTAAATGCAGAGAAAATAAGATTAATAGAGCTAGAAACTGCTAGTATTAAACAAAAGAAAAAGGTAGTAACTCAGGTTAATGCATTTGAGTTAGATATAGCTAACCAGGAAAAGGCTAGGCAAAAGGTAAAAACTGATAATTTGGCTAAAATTACTAAGGTGCAAAAGGAGGAGGCAGATAAGCAGTTAGCAATAGATGAGAAATTATTAGCAGATAAAGAGGCTTTATTATTATCTGAGGGAGAGAGATTACTATTAATCCAGCAGGAAAATGCAGTAGCTTTTACTGAGGATGCTTTAGAGCGTGCTAATATGCAGCTAGAATTTGATAGGGATAGAGCGCTAGCAGGAGTAGCAGATACAGAGCATGCTGAAAGCCTTAAAGCAGAGATAAATAAGAAATTTAATAAGAAAAAGCAGGAGCAGAATAAAGTAACCTCAGATAAGGAGAGAGCATTAAATTCTGGAGATTTAGCTGCAGTAGGCTCAATGCTAGGAGGAGTAGCAGATTTACAAAATGAGGGGAGTGATGCATGGAAAGCTACAAAAATAGCAGAGAGTAGGATTAATACCTTTATAGGTGCGCAGGGTGCATTTAACTCTATGATAGGTATACCAGTAGTAGGGCAAGTATTAGCACCTATAGCGGCAGGGATAGCTATTTTAGCAGGGCAGCGCCAGGTAGATGCTATTAATGCAACAGAGATACCTAAAATGGCCAGAGGAGGTATAGTAGGAGGCTATGGTAATGGTACTAGTGATAGTGTAAATGCTAGATTATCCAGAGGAGAGGTAGTTATTAACTCTAAATCTGCTAAGATGTTTAGAGGCGCTTTAAGTAATATGAATGTAGCAGGAGGAGGAGTAGGATTTGCCAGAGGAGGAGCTACCTCTGAGGATACTGGATATAGTATAGCTGGCTTATCTACTGCTCCAATTAAGGCTTATGTACTTACTGATAGCATGAGTGATAGCCAGGCAAAATTAGCAAAAATTAGGAGGAGGAGTAAACTATAATTACATAAAATATATTTATAATAAAAGTAAAAAAATGGATATAGTAGAGTTAATTATAGATGAGCAGCATGAGAGCCTGGCAATAGATGCGGTTAGCCTGGTAGAATTTCCTGCGATAGAAAGTGAGTGGATTTTTTTAAGTAAAGAAACTAAAAATAACTTATCTTTAGCTAAAGTAGATGAGCATAAGAGGTTAATAATAGGAGCGGCTCTAATACCTAATAAGCAGATATATAGGAGGGATGAGAATGGCAAAGAATTTTATGTTTTTTTTAGCGAGTCAACAGTAAAACGTGCCTCTGAATTATATTTAATGAATAATAATCAGAGTAGTGCTACTTATGAGCATACTGATAAAATACATGATGTAACTACAGTAGAGAGCTGGATAGTAGAGGATACTGCTCATGATAAAAGTAATATCTATGGCTTAAATTTACCTAAAGGGAGCTGGGTATTATCTATGAAAGTAGAAAATAATGAGGTATGGCAGGATATACTAGCTAAAAAAGTTAAAGGATTTTCTATAGAGGGATTTTATATAGATAGGCTAGCTAGTTTATCTACTAAGGTAGAAAATACAGAGGATACTGATGAGGATATATTAACTGCTTTATCTGAGATATTAGAGCTAGCTAGTTATAAAGATTATCCTAGTAGAGCTATTCTAAACGCTCAGAGGGCTATTATAGAGGATGAGATGAGAGGATTAAACGCTACTAAAATGAGTATTAATATAGGTAAAAAATTAATTTCTAGGAGCTACTTATCTATTACAGATATAAAAAAGATTAATGCCTTTTTAAATAAAGCTAAAAGTATTGATACTGGTAAATACTCAGATTTTGGTACTATTACTTATAACCTTTATGGAGGTGCTGCTATGCTAAACTGGAGTAATAAGATACTGAAAGTACAATAAAGCAAAAGATAATATATTTATAACAAAAAACTATACTAAAATGGATTTAAAAAACAGAGTAAGAGTAGCGCTAGGATTAGATGAAGAAATTAAAATGGCAGTCCAGGAGAAATTAGAGGATGGGACTATTATTGTTTCAACTTTTGATATGCTAGAGGCTGGAGCGGATGTATCAATTTTAGTAGAGGATGGTACTACTATAAAATTAGCTCCAGGAGAGTATACTTTAGAGGATGGTAAAGGATTTATCGTAGTAGATGATGGTGTAATATCTGAAATGGTAGAAGTAGTAGAAGAAACTCCAGAAACTGAGGAGGAAGTAGTAGAGGAAGTAGCTGAGGAGGAGGTAGTATTAGAGAAAGAGGCAGATAGATTACCTAAAAAAGTTAAGAGTACTAAGGAGTACGAATTTAGCCAGGAGGAGTTAGTAAATGTTATCTCTACAGAGCTATCTAGTATCTTAGATACTTATAAAGCAGAGATTACTGAGCTATCTAAAAAGGTAGATGAGTTATCTAATGCTCCAGCATCTGATGAGATTACTTTAAATAAATTTTCTACAGTAAAAGAGCAAAATAAAAGCAGAGAGGCTATTTTAAAAATGACTGCTAAGGAGCGTGTTAGATATAACTTACGAAATATAACAAAATAATAATAAAAAACAAATAAAGAATTATGGCAAATCCAACAGTAAATGGTAATTATACTGGCTCTCAGGCTGGAGATTATCTAGGAGCATGTATTAAATCAGGCTTAACATTATCAGAGGGTAATATTACATTTTTAGAGAATGTAAAGTATAAAAGAAATTTAACAGTAGTATCATCTGCTAGTTTAATTAGTGCAGATACAGATTGTAGCTTTTCAACTGCAGGAGCATTAACTTTAACTGATAGAGTAATTACTCCAGTTAAGAAAAAATTAAATCTTGAATTATGTAAAAGGGATTTAGAGATGGACTGGCAAGCGGAAAACATGACGCCAGGAGTTACTAACTCAGGAATGGATACAGATTTTACTGCTTTTATGATGGAGTATTTAGGAGAAAGTATTGGAGCTAATGTAGAAAATACTATTTGGACTGATTTAGAGGCTGCTGCAGTAGCAGATGCTACTGTAGTAGATGTAACTGGTGCTGCTTTAGATGCTGATAATATTATAGTAGAGTTAGGAAAGGTAAGAGATGCTATACCAACTGGATGCTATGGTAAAGAAGATTTAACTATTTACATGGGTACGGCTGCTATTCGTTTTTATATCTCAGCTATGAGTAAATTAGGTTACTTAAATCTATATTATGCTGCTGAAATTCCATTAACTTTTGAGGGTATTAAAATTGCTCATGCTCCAGGCATGAGTGTTGATGTAATTATGGCTAGTAGAAAATCTAATTTATTTGCAGCTACGGACTTAATTTCTGATTTTGTAAATTTAACGATTTTAGATATGGCTGATAAAGATGCATCTCAAAATATTAGAATTGCTGGTAACTTCTCTATAGCTGCTAATCATGCAGTAGGTGCTGATGTTGTTTTATACAAAAGATAAATAAGTTATAAGGGAGAGCCTAAAAACTCTCCCTATATACTTGTAATAAATAAATAAAAAAAATAAAAAATTATGGCTTGTGATTTAACTGCTGGGAGATTATTGGATTGTAAAGATAGCGTTGGGGGTATCCGCTCTATCTTATTACTACCTTTAACAGATTATGCTCCTACTTATACTGGTACTGTATTATCTGCAGTTAATGCGGCTACTGCTTATAGATACGATTTACCAAAATCAACTGGTAGTTTTTCAGAGGGAATAACTATTAGTACTGAAAATGGTACTGTATTCTATGAGGATACTTTAACTATAAAACTACATAGATTAGATAACGCTATGAGAGATGAGTTAAAATTAATAGCTCAGACTAGAATGGTATGTTTTATTTTAGATAATAATAATAACCAATGGGCTATGGGAGAGGTATTAGGCGCTGAGCTAACTGCTGGTACTGCTGCTACCGGAACAAGTTTAGGGGATACCTATGGTTATGACTTGACAATAATGAGCCAAGAAAGAGAGCCTATGCGTAACTGCGGAGCATATACTACTACTCCATGGGATAATGTAACTGGATTAACTGTAAGCCCTACTTACTAGTTAGATTTAAGTAAATTTTAAACAATATTAGAGGGTATATCTTAGGGTATATCCTCTTTTTTTTTACTAATTACTAGAGTTTTATATTTATAATAAACTAATAACTGTAATAAGATGAGATATAAGTTAAAGGAGGAGTATAAGGAGGTAAGTATAGCGCCATCTGGTAAAACTATAGTTTTGCAATATTTAAGCCAGGAGCAGATAAAGTTAGTAATAAAAGCAGGATACTCTAATTATTTTGAGGAGGTAGATAATAATACTAAAAAGGTAAGTAAAAAAGATAAAAAATAGTGCTATATTTAAAGCAGGATATAACTAATACAGTTTATTCTAATCTATTAGATAGAGGATATAATATTGGTACTAGTATAGGTAGTAATTTAGTACTTAATCCAGATTTTACTGAGTTAGGAAGTGAAGAAATAACTAATGGAGATTTTGCAACAGATAGTAATTGGACTTTATCAAGTGGTATTACATATAATGCAAGTAAGTATTTAGATTTTAATTCATCAAGTGGTCAAGCTAAAAACACTCCTAATATTACTTTTGTAGAAGGAAAAAGATATAAGGTAGTTTATGAAATAAAAAATTACTCATCAGGTTCTATTAAATTTAGATTTCAAAGTGGTACTAATACTATTGGTTCAGCTCAAAGTGGTAATGGAGTTAAAACAGAGTTTATAATATGTTTAGATAGTTCAAACAACAACTTCCAATTTTTTGGTTCTTCATCATTTGTTGGCTCAATAGACAATGTATCAGTAAAAGAAGTAGGAGTTAATTGGATTAGCCAAGATAATAGCGTTACATTTGCTTTAGGTAGTGCTAAAATAGATGTAATATATGGCCTTAATAGATTAAAGCAAAATAATGTAACTGGAGATGGTTTAAGTTATAGAGTTACTTATGTAGTTTCTGAAAATATAAGCACTACTCAGTTATCATTTTACTCTGGATTAGGTTATACAATTTTAGATGGTACTGTAGGTACTCATACCTTTGATTATACTAGAACAGGTACAAATGATAATGTAATTTTTACTGCAGCAAATGGTACATCTATAACTTTAACTAGTATATCATTCCAAAGAATAACAGAAACCCCTTTTAGCTGGCTTATTAGAATTACTAATGATTTTACTAAAGATAGTACTACTCTTTTACAGATACCTGATACTAATGTAATAATTACTCCAGGTACTAATACAGTAAGTTATCCTATTACAGTAATTACTACTGGTACTGCTAATGGATTAAACCAGGAGGCTTTATTAAAAGATACTGGATTTTATAGCTATGAGATATATAAGCAGGATAGCTTAACTAATTTAGATATAAATGATGCAGTAGTAGGTAAACTAGTAGAGAGCGGTAAGGCTTTAATTTATAATGCAGATAGTGAGGTAACTTATAAAGAGCAGCCAGATGGTAATCCTAATAATTTTATATATGTACCAGACTAATTAAATAAAAAATCATGGCTAAAGCTAAAAAAAATAAAAAAATTACTAATAACTCTCCTTATGTATCTCCTTTAAGGGAGGTATATCTAAACCAGGTTATTACTCCTAAAGCGTATGAGGCTAATGGAGATGGCTGGATTAATTATGGCATAGATGCTCCTTATAAAAATCTCTATCCTCAGTTTTTGATTTCTATGTATAATAACTCAGCTACTCATAGGGCTATTACAGATAGCGCTAGTACTATGATAGCAGGGAAAGGTATACTAATAGAGCCTAATGGAGATATAGAGGCTACTAGTAAGCTAAATTTACTACTAAAAAATATAAACTCTAAGGAAAGTATAGAGGAGCTACTAGGTAAAGCAGCTAAAGATTTATATCTCCAGGGAGCTATAGCGCTTAATATAATTTATTCTAAGGATAAAAGGAGTGTAGTATCTGTAACTCATGTACCAGTAGAAAAAATAAGGATAGGAGTACCTAATAGTAATGGAGTAGTAGAGGAGTACTGGATTTCTGCGGATTGGGGTAATACTAGGCGTAAAGAAAATACTCCTACTCCTATAGCTGCATTTAATACTTATGATAGGAGTGCTACTAATCAGCTATTATATGTAAGAGATTATACTCCAGGGCTAGATTTATATGGAGCGCCAAGCTACTCAGCCTCCACAAACTGGATACTTACAGATAGCTTAGTGTCTGAGTATCATTACAATAACATAGCTGGAGGCTTCTCGCCTACTACATGGATAAATTTTAACTCAGGCCAACCATCGGAGGAGGAGCAGCAAATAATAGAAAATGCTATAACTCGTAAAATGACTGGAGTAGGAGGTAAAAAAATGATTTTAACTTTTACTGATGAGGGAGTAAATACTCCAGATATACAAAATTTAGCTTTATCAGATGCGCCTCAGCAATACCTAGCCCTAAATGAGTTAGTAATACAAAATCTAATGATAGGCCATAGAGTAGTAAATCCATCTTTACATGGAGTAAAAACTCCAGGCCAGTTAGGAGGTAAAAATGAGATAATTGAGGCTTATGAGTTATATAGTAGAAGTGTAATCCAGCCTTACCAGGATATATTAGTAAAAACATTTAGTAAGATTTTTGCTATTAATGATATTAATGTACCTTTTAAGATAAAAGATTTAACTCCATTTGCTAATAAATTTGGTACAGAGATATTAGAGAAAGTTATGACTACTGCAGAAATACGCCAGGAGCTTAATTTAGAGCCTTTAGAGAGTGATGAGGAGGTAGTTGATGCTAATACTACACTTAATAAAGATATTAGCTTAGATGAGCTAGAAAGACTATTAGAGGGATTAGGAGAGCAGGAGGAGGATTTACTAAATGATTATGATGTATTAGCTATAGAGGATACTGATGGAGAAACTGAGGAGGATGATTATGAGGCTCAGCTAAATAATAAAACTGAGTTAGCGGTTAAAGATGGTAGCCCTACTCCTAATAAGCCAAGTAACCAGGATGGTACTAGTAAACAGACTACAGAGAAAGGTAATAAATTTAGAGTAAGATATAGATATAGCGGTAGCCAAAGCCCAGAGAGAGAATTTTGTAGGCTTATGGTAGGTAAAGCTAACTCAGGGCTAGTATATAGAAAATCTGATATATTAAAGATGAGTAGGATGGCAGTTAATCCAGGATGGGGTAAAGGAGGTGCTAATACTTACTCTATCTGGCTTAATAATTGCCATGGTAAAGAGCTTAGTACTAATGAGTTACATAAATTTTATAAGGGCGGAGGAGCGTGCCAACATAAATGGCTCAGAGTTATTTTTGTTCAGAAAAAAGGAGAGAGAGCTAGTAAAAATAATGATATTATAGGCACTACTGAGGCTAGGAGGAGAGGATTTAAGCCAGTACCTAATAAGCAAACTGATTGGGCAGTAAGGCCTGCAGATATGCCCAATAAAGGATTTATAAATAAATAAGAAAAATATAAAATTATGTCATCTACAGTATTATTTATCTCAGAGGAAAAATTAAAATCTTATGCTATTGCAGGGAATGTTAGCCCATCTCTATTATTACCTCATCTAAAGGATGCCCAGCGTATTTATATAGAGAGCGCTCTAGGTACTGCTTTATATACTACTTTACAAGCTAATATATTAGCTAATAATTTAGGTACTAATGAGGAAAAACTAATTAACGATTATATACAGTCAGTTTTAGTACACTATGCTACTCTGCAGGCTATCCCTTTTTTAGCCTATAAACTAGAGGGAGGTAATATATATAGCAAAACATCAGAGAATGGAGTAGCTTTAAGCAGAGAGCAGTTAGGAGATTTATCTGATAGCGTAAAAAATACTGCTGAGTGGTATAGGGCTAGGTTAATAGATTTCCTCTGCTATAATTCGGAATTATTCCCAGAATATTCACAGAGTACTGGCGCTGAAATTTCCCCATCTACTACAAAATATACCAATAATATGAATTTATTTTAATAGTGAAAATAGTAAAAAGATATACTAAATTAAAAAATGAGGCTAAATTAAAAGCCTTTTTAAAAATAGATAATAGTAATGCCAATACAAAAAACACTAGCCGAAATAGGCCAAGTAGCAGCAGTAAATAGTACTGCTTTAGCTTTAACATTTACAGAATTAGAGGCAGGATTAAAGATACTATTATTATTAGTATCTATAGTTTTTACCATAGATAAATGGCATGCCCATAGAAAAGAAATTAAGAAAAACAAGTAATAAGCAAACTTTATTTTTTTAGTGTACCCCTTAACCTAGTAATCAATTATCTTTTTATTTTGATACTAGCATACCTAAAAGGGTATAAAGTTGCTTAGAAGTACTTAAAATAGATTTAAAATGGATTTAAAATACTTTAGTTTAGATGAGTTTGATAGCCCAGATGAGGCTGGTAGTGGCTCTAAAATGTGCTGCAAATTATTAAAAAAATTGGATAAAATTAGGGCGGATTTTGGTAGCCCTTTGCATATAAATTCTGGCTATAGGACTAAGCTACATAATGGAGTAGTGGGCGGTAGAGTTGGCTCATCTCATTTAAAAGGAGTAGCAGTAGATTTACATTGTAACAATTCTGCAGATAGGACTAAGCTATTAAAAGCTATTTATAAAAATGGAATAAATAGAGTGGGTATAGCTAAATCCTTTTTGCATATAGATTTAGATAAAAATAAGCCTGCAGCGTGCTGGCTATATAATTAAATAATAAAAAAAAATGGATTTTATTTTAGAAAATTGGGCAGAGTTAGTATTAGGATTATTAGCTTTTATTAAAATAGTAGTTAGATTAACTCCAGGGGTTAAGGATGATGCTATATTTAACTATTTAGATAAGGTTATAGATTTTATTTTACCTAATAATGAGTAAGATATTACCTATAAAAGAGATAGCTAAGGCTTTAGGCTCTATACCTGGTATATTTAAGCATACTGCTACTGGTAAATTTTCAGCTCGTAGGAGCGTATCTGGAGTACTAGTAATAGCAGCTACTACAGATATAGCCGCTAAAGGAGATATATCAGTAAACGCTCTTATATTGAGTTTTATAGCGGTACTGCCTCTAATAGCTTTATCCTTTAACAAGGGAAAGTAAATAATTTGTTAATTTTCGTTAATAACTAGTACTATTAAGATAGTGCTATAATACTATATTTGCCTTATGACTAATAAACAGTATAGGCTTACTCCAGAGGAGGCTGAGCTAATTAAGAATAATAGAGATAAGCATGAGAGGAGGGTATTAGTGATACCAGATTTACATGCTCCATTTATAGAGCCTGGATTTTTTGAGTTTTGCAAAAGTATCTATAAAAAATATAATTGTAATGCCGTTCATTTAACTGGAGATTTATTAGATAATTCATTTTCCTCATTTCATGAGGTAAATCCAGATGGCAAAAGTGCAGGAGATGAGCTAAAATTAGCTATAGAGCAAATTAAGCCATTCTGGGAGGAGTGGCCGATAGCTACAGTATGTATTGGTAATCATGATGCCATCATATCCAGAAAATTAGTAGCATCTGGCTTATCTAGTGCCTGGCTAAAGGATTTTAATGATGTATTAGGTACTCCTGGATGGATTTGGGCAGAGAGTTTTGATATAGATGGCGTAAAGTATATACATGGTACTGGTAGCTCTGGTAGGAATGGAGCTATTAATAGAGCTATTAACTGGAATACTAAAATTTGTCAAGGCCATATACATACAGAGAGTTCAATTATCTACCATGCTAACCAGGATAGCCTTATTTGGAGTATGCAGTTACCAGCCGCATTTAATGTAAAGAGCTACGCTGCAAACTACGCTAAGAATTTTACTAAAAAGCCTATAATATCTGTAGGAGTAATATTAGAAAATGGTAATCTACCTATTTTAGAGCCTATGCCTCTCTAGTAAACTCATTTTAGAGCATTTTAAGGGACTTTTAAATACTTTTAATGCTAACATATACCAAAATTAAAGAGCTATAATAGGCTCTTTTTTTATGCTCTATACCTAGTAAATAAAAAGATGTTAAATTTATGTTAATATAATTTGGTAGTCTAATATATAGTAGTAGTTTAGCACCATGACAAATAAGAAAACTGAATTTAACCAAAAAACTACACAAATGATTGATACTAAGCAAGTTACATACATTTTAGAAAATGACTGGGATGGTACTTTACAAGATTTTAATAATTTATCTGATGCTTTTACTGCTTTAGGTAATTATGATTTAAAAATATGGTTTGATTCTAGAGATGATATCCCTGCTAAATCTAATTTTATAATACAGAAGTTAATTAATGGAGTGCCTACTACTGTTATTACTAGAGTAAAAGCTAGCATCTTATTTAACTTAAAAAAATAATAAATTAACTAATAAAGCCCAGCTAAAACTGGCATACTAAAAATGACAAAGCAAACTAAATACAGAAAATTACTACTAGCTCAATATATAGAAACTCAGGTTTCTGTAAGAGGAGCAGATATATCCTGGATGATGGGTAAACCTTTAAGCTACTGGGATTATGATAAATTAGCTGATAGCCTTATAGATATATTATCTGATACTGAATGGAATGAGGCAGGATTAACTGAGGATGAAACTATAGAGATATATGCTATGGCTGCTAACTGTAATAAGGATAAACAAAAAGCAGAGCCTAAAGATGAGTGGCAGTTACATGCTGAGAGCTAAGAGTAATACTGATGAGGCCTAAAGGCCGAAACTAGGAGAGCATCCCTAGTCTATTACTAATTAATAAATAAGATATGAAAAATTTAATTTACAAAATGCTGGAGATACTTTTAGGATTTGCCGCTCTTTATGGCATCCTATATATACTACTAGGTACTATTACCTTAGTAGAACTTTTTTTTAATTTAAGATAATGAGTAGAGTAGAGATAGTAAGTAATATACTTAACGATAGTAAGGTATATGATAAGATAGCTGAGGCTTTAGGTATAAAGTCTGATAATGATAGTGATATTTTTAGAGAGATAGAGGAGTATATAGTAGAGCAGTATGATGAGATGGATAAAAATAAGCCTACTGAAAAATGCGGTAACTGTAATGAGGAGGTTATTAATCAAGTGTTTTGTTGTAGAGAGTGCTCTAAAGAATACTACTCATAATGGATATATTACTAAATAGATTAAAGCCTTTTTACCTAGCTAAGCTAGAGGAGGTTAAAAATGAGTATCCATCTACTTATAGGAATTTATTAGCAGTACTCAGTAAAGAGGTAATTTATGGAGATATAAGAGTATCGGATGCTATGAGTTTAGCCCATTATTTAACTCATGATACTGTAGATATGTATGCTTTAAATTCTGAACTTTTTAACCCCTTAAAAATTAAATAAAATGGAATTACTAAAAACAATTAAAGTTAATGAGGTAGTAGATAATATTACTAGCTCGGTATTAGATGGTACTATAAATCCCTTAGAGGCTATTGTAAGCCTTAAAAAGCTAGAGGAGATAGTAAAGCTAGCAAAAGCTAGTATATCTGATGCAGTAATAGATGAGGCTACTAAGCATGGTAAAACCTTTACCTATGGAGATGCTGAGATTACTAATAAGAGTAGTGCTGGTAGATATGATTACTCTAATATAGTAGAGGTAGTATCTATGGAGCTAGAGCTAAAAGCCTTAAAGGATAAGCATAAAGCAGCCCTAAAAGTAGATGTAATAAATTTAGATACTGGAGAGCTATTAGCCGCTCCTATCTATAAAGGAGGTAAAGAAATAATTAGTATTAAATTAAATAAATAAATAAAATGACAAAATTAAATAAAATGGCTTACCTGGTAAATATTCAGAATGAGCTAAAAGCGCCTAAAAATGAGTATAATAGTTTTGGTAAGTACAATTATAGGAGTGCAGAGGGAATTTTAGAGGCTCTAAAGCCT
>Ga0209482_1000971_pt1 | contig 21832 bp, 19 predicted proteins | sample CoawatmetaG10DNA_FD_187512 | JGI IMG/M metagenome (GOLD analysis project Ga0209482, IMG submission 187512) | Marine microbial communities from the West Antarctic Peninsula - Coastal water metaG104-DNA (SPAdes) (version 2) | ecosystem: Environmental > Aquatic > Marine > Coastal ...
CTTATAATAAGAATGTATTGTCTAATGATCTTAATTATCATTCTGATGGAATGAACTGCAATAGAATTCGAGATGAAATCTTATCATTAAGTATTCAAAAATTATAAGATAGTAGAATCATTTTAAAAGTTTTTTTAAGTTTAAATTTAACTTTATAATACTTAGTAATTTTTTAGTTATAAATCTAAGTGCTTGTTTAGATTTTTTTATTAAAATATTGTGACTAATGAAAGTAACTTAATAATAGTAATTAAGTTATATCCTGGTATTCAGATCTATAAATAATTTGATTATTTTTTTTGGAGAAAAGATGAAGATTACCCCCCCACATGAAGATATTCAGTATTGTATAAGATGCTGTATGCCTGAAACTTCTGAAGGACTGCGTTTTGATGAATTAGGCATTTGTAGTGGGTGCCAAAGTTCAGAGCACAAGATGCATATTGATTGGATAAAAAGAGAAAAGAAGCTAAAAGAAATACTTGATAAGCATAGAAATAATAATGGTACTAACTATGATTGTATTGTTCCTATAAGTGGTGGAAAAGATAGCGCCTACCAATTACATGTTTTGGTTAAAGTATACAAAATGAAGCCGCTTGCGGTTACTTTTAGTCATAATTGGTTTACAGAGGTTGGAGAATATAATTTAAGAAATATACTAGAAAAGTTAAGTGTTGATCATATGCAATTTACTCCAAATAGATCACTTATAAATAAGTTAGCAAAGCAATCTTTGTATGCAATTGGTGATTCTTGTTGGCATTGCCATGCAGGTATAGGAGCTTATCCATTAAAAATGGCAATTATGACAAAAATTCCTTTAATGATATGGGGTGAGTCTATTGCAGAAGCAGGCAATAAAGCTACATATGCAGATAATAATTTTGAAGCAATTAAATTTGATAGAGATTATTATATGAGTGTTTCAGCTAAAGTTGGGCCAGAAAAAATGATTAATGATGAAATATCTGCCAAAGATTTAAATCCTTTTGAACTTCCCTCATTAGAAGAGGTAGAAAGTGCAAATATTGAAGGCATTCATCTAGGTGAGTATATTTTTTGGGATGGTGAGCGACAAACTGAATTTTTAAAAAAAGAATATGATTGGCGTGAAGGCGATGTGGAAGGAACATACAAAGGCTATAAAAGTTGTGAATGTAAAATGCCAGGCGTCCATGATTATGCTAAATACATAAAAAGAGGTTTTGGCAGGGCGACTGATCATGTTTGTCAAGATATTCGGGTAGGTTTATTAACTCGTGAAGAAGGTTTTAACCTTATTAATGAGTTTGATTCTAAGCCACCAAAGGCTTTAGATGATTATCTTGAAATTACTGGTATCAAAAATGAAGAGTTTCACAAGGTTTTGAAGGACTTAAGAACTGGAAAAGCAAAAAGCATAAAGGACTAATAAGTCTAATGATTGATAAGAGGAGTTAGTTTGAAAGATTTATATTTACTAAATGCAACACAAATATCAGGGTTGCTTGCCGAAAAAAAAATTAAAATTCAAGATTATTTTGAGTCATTAATTAATAGAGTAAAAGTTAAGGAGCCATTTGTTGAATCCTGGGAGTATTTTGATGAAGAACTTTTTGCATCAAAGGGTGAAAAAATTGCCAAAATATTTTCTAAATCAAATCAAAATAAAAAATTAATTGGAATACCTGTAGGCATAAAAGATGTATTTAATACTGCTGATATGCCAACTTGTATGGGTAGTAAAATCTGGGAAGGCTTTACTCCTGGAAATAATGCAAGAGTTGTAGATGATATAATTTATGATGGGGGAGTGGTAATGGGAAAAACGGTTACTGCTGAATTTGCAGTTCATAATCCAGGTAAAACTTTAAATCCTCACAATGCAAATCACATACCTGGAACTTCATCTAGTGGATCTGCGGCATCAGTTGCTTCTGGTATGGTGCCGCTTGCATTAGGTACACAGACTGCAGGCTCGACATCAAGACCTGCAAGTTACTGTGGTGTCTATGGTTTTAAACCTTCTTTCGGAATTGTTCCCAGGACTGGGATACTTAAGACACTGGATACGCTTGATCATGTCACTATTTTTAGTAGAAAATCTAATGATACAAAAATGCTTCTTGATACTATCAGAGTTCGAGGAAAAAATCATCCGTATGTTTACAAAAATATTGATATGGCTAAAAGTGATCATCAAATGCCATCTAAAATTAGAGTTGCATTTATTAAAACTTATGTATGGGGTAATGCAGAGAATTACATGCAAAAATTAATTGAAAATTTTGTTTCTGATATTTCTTCTATTGACTCAATTATATTGGATGAAATTGAGCTGCCAAAAGAACTAATGGATACTCATATTAACCATAAATTAGTTTATTCTAAAGCGATTGCATATTATTTTAGTGATGAATATTTAAATCACTACGAAAAGTTAAGTGATTCATTTAAGCAAATGGTTGAATATGGTCAAACAATCAAAAAAGAGGACTACTTTGATGCTTTAAAGCATCAGGTGAGGGCACAAAAAGCAATGGATGATTTTTTTGCAAATTATGATATTGTGGTAAGCATGTCAACTGTAGGAGAGGCTCCTACAATAAAAAACCCTGATGAGTTAGATGATGCTGCCCTTATATGGACTTATGCTCACACACCATCATTTAATGTACCTATATCAATTGGCCCAACTAATCTTCCAGTCAGTGTTCAGCTTGTTTCTAAGAGATACGATGATTATAAACTTCTCTCTTTTGTAGAGATGCTAGAGCAGAAGTTACTTATCCCAGAAGTCAAGATTGTTTAATATTTTTATTGAAATTTAAGGATTTATTATAATTATGAAACTAGCACTTTTGGGTGGAGATCCGATTAGAAAAACTCCTTATCCAATACATACTACTATTATTGATGATGCAGAGGAAAAAGCAGTCATAGAAGTTTTGCGTGGAGGACATTTATCAGGTTTTTCAGCTAGTCCAGGTGAAAGATTTCTTGGTGGCGAAAAAGTAAAAGAATTTGAGAAGTCTTTAGCAAAAAAATTTGGAGTTAAGTATGCCTTGACTTTTAATTCAGCTACATCTGCTTTGCATGGTGCAATGTCCGCAATTGGAATAAGTTCTGGTGATGAAGTGATAACTTCACCATATACTATGTCAGCTACGCCATCTAGTATTTTAATGGTCAATGGAGTCCCAGTTTTCGCAGATATAGAGACCACGACATTTACTTTGGATCCTAGTTCAGTCAAAGAATGTATTACTCCTCTAACTAAAGCTATTTTGGCTGTAAACATATTTGGTCATCCATCTAAGTTGGATGAGTTAAAGAAAATTGCAGATTTAAATAATCTTGTTTTAATTGAAGATAATTCGCAATCTCCTGGTATTGCTTATAAAAATACAATTGCTGGAACAGTTGGTGAAATAGGTATTTTAAGCTTAAATTATCATAAAGCTATTCAAACTGGAGAAGGTGGCGTCGCACTAACAAATAATTCCGATTATGCATATCATCTCCAATTGATTCGTAATCATGCAGAATCGGTAGTTGGTAAACTTCCAGAAAAAGATCAGGAGCATTTAACAAGTATACTTGGATGGAATTATAGATTGACAGAAATACAAGCAGCAATTGGAATTGAACAGTTAAAAAAATTAGATTTCTTTACAAAAAAAAGACAGAATTTAGCTGCTTATTTAACAAAACAGTTATCCATTTTTGATTTTTTAACCACTCCTATCATTAGAAATGGGAGCAATCATGGATTTTATCTTTATCCAATCAAATTTGAAAGCTCAAAGATTGGTATTTCTAGAGAGGTTTTTGTTAATGCTCTTAAATTTGAAGGAATTTCAATAGCTGAAGGTTATGTTAAACCACTTTATTTAGAGCCAATATTTCAGTCAAAAAGCGTTTATGGCAAAGATTCATATAAAGGAAATGTTAATTATAATAAGGGGATTTGTCCTAATGTAGAGTCTATGTACTATGAAAAAGTAATAACAACAGATATATGTAAATATCCAAACAAAGAAGAAGAAATAGACCAGCTAGTTTTGGCAATTAAAAAAGTTCTAAATAATATCGATGAACTCAAGAAAAAATCAAACTAGTAGAGGCAAGATACTAATTTACTTGCAGGATGTTGGAGGAACAAGTTTCTTATTGCCTATAATTAAAGAGTTTCTATTAAATATAAAATATTCAAAAAATTTTATATTTATTATCCACCCTCTTTCTAAGTTTAAGTTGGATAAAATATTCCCAAATATCATTACAATTTCTATAAATTGTTTTCCAATAAGTGAGTATGAATGGAAAAAATTGTTAGATGCATATCTAATTAAGAGCATTATTTGCACATTGAGTGAAAATATTAATGACCCAACAAATGCTAATTTAATTTCTCAATCTAAAAAAAATAAAATACCTTCTATTGGATTTATGGATCATTGGAAGGGATTTCATAGACTAGTTTCGCCAAATCAATCTCAGAATATCTGTCCAGATTGGTTAGGTGTAATAGATAAAAGTAGTATCAAAAATCTAAATACATTAGATGTTGGTTATAAAAAAGTTGAAGTTGTTGGTAATCCAGCTCTTGAAGTTATTAAAAAAGTTATTTCAAAATCTACAACTGAAAAAAAATATATATTACTAGTTTCTCAACCTGATGTTTTTTCAGGATCGTTTAATAGTATGTTTGATATAAAAATACAAAAAAAACGACTAATTGATTTAATTAGTTCATCTCAAATAATGAATCAATCAAACTCGAGCTTATCTTTTAGACCACATCCCAAGGATAGTAATTTGCCTAAATTACCCTGTGGGATAAAACTAGATGTTTCATCTAAAAGTAATGTGTATGAAAATTATGATATCTTTATTGGGTTTGATTCAATGCTTCTTTTTGAAGCACATCTTGCTGGCCGGAAATCAGTTTCAATAGAGCTTCCAGAAATTAATAAAATTACCAAGGAGTCAACTCCTTATGAGTATTCATTTAAAATAAATAAAATTAATGATCTAGATGATGTTATGAGAGGAAAATTTCAATACAATGGAGTCAGACAAGAAGTTTTTGCAAATTCAATTCATCGGGCAACTAATTTTTTAACTAATTTTTTAAAATGTAATTATGATTCCTAAAGTAACTGTTTATATGCCAAACTTTAATTACTCTATGTATATAGAGCAGGCAGTTAATAGTATTATTAATCAAACTCTTTCTGACTGGGAGTTGATTATCATTGATGATGGTTCACAAGACAATTCATTAAAATTACTTGAAAAATACAAAATAGATAATCGTATTACAATTATTTCTCAAGAAAATAAAGGCCTAAATGTTACAAATAATGTTGCAATACGACTTGCGCGTGGAGAGTATATAGTAAGAGTAGATTCTGACGATTACCTGGAAGAGAATTTCCTTTTAATTCTTGCTAATATGCTAGATTCTAATCCAAAAATTGGACTAGCTTTTCCTGATTATCATAATGTTGATAAAGATGGTAATATTTTAGAAACCATTCGAAGAAAAAAGATAGGAGTTGAGTCAGAATTATTAGACCTCCCTGCTCATGGAGCATGCACAATGTTTCGGCTTGATATTTTAAAAAATATTGGATCATATAATGAAGAGTTTAGTTGTCAAGATGGTTTTGATATATGGTTAAGATTTATTGAAAAACATCAGCCTGGTAATGTGAATCTTCCTCTTTTTTATTACCGTCAACATAATGCTAGTCTCACTAAAAATGAGCAAAAAATTTTAGATACTCGTCGTGCAATTAATAGAAAATACGTTGATAATAAAGGTGGTATTAAAAATAAACTCGCATGTTTTATACCAATTCAAACAAAATCTATTTATCATCAAAATCGACCTTTTGTTGAATTAGCTGGAAAGCCACTCATTTGGTATACATTATCAGAAGCTATAAAAATTAAATGTTTTGATGAAATAATTGTTTCTTGTTCAGATGAAGAAGTATTGAAATATGTAAATAAAAATTTTCCTAACATAAAGGCATTAAAAAGAAAATTTGATGATGATAGAAATGAACTGAGTATGCCCTTTCTTATTAAAAATTCCCTTAAAGAGTTAGATTCATTGCATCTTCAGGATAATGATGCTGTATGTATGTTGCCAATTAGTACTCCACTTAGAAAAGCAAAACATATCGAGCATGCCATTGATGCAATGGAGATTTTTGATGTTGATACTGTTATTTCAATTGAGGAAGAGTTTTCGCCTTGCTATAATCATGGAAAATTTGGCTTAAAACCAATTAATATTAAAAGCCAATTAGAGCATCGACTCGAACGAGATTCTATTTTTAGGGATAATAGCGCTATTCTGCTCTCCAAGATTAAGCAAATCAATTTAGGAGAGATGATTGGAAAAAAAGTTGGACATATTACTATGCTGCCAGAAGAAAGCATTAAATTAAATTCAGATTTTGAATTTTTTATTGCTGAAAAAATCCTTAATTCACAATAAAGTTAATAATATTTTTTTAAAGAAGAAATTAAATGAAAGTTAATTTAGATAAAAAAACATATCCAATAAATGTAGTTGAAAAAAATTATAGTAAAAATGTTTTATCTACTGCTCCGATGCATTTTTTACCTGAAATACGTCAACAGTTAGAGGAGCGATATAATGTTACTTATGCATTCCGTTCTAGTAGTAAAAAAATAGCTAAATTACTCAAAAATATTAATATTTTGATTGTTGATCCAGGTGCAAATTATTTAGTTGATTCCTCACTACTATCAAATGCTGAAAACTTAGAAATTATAGTCTCTCCATCTACTGGAAGTGATCATGTTGATTTGGATTATTGTAGAAAAAATAATATTTCATTTGATTGTTTAAGGGGTAAAGAAGCTATTATTTCAAATATACATGCTTCTGCAGAATTCAGTTTTTCACTATTATTAGCAATGGTTAGACATATGATTCCATCTACTTATGCTGCTGAAAAAGGTTATTGGAGAGAGATCGAAGATAATTTTAGAGGAATAGAGATTGCTGAAAGTACGATTGGATTAATTGGGTATGGAAGAATTGGAAAGAAAATGGCAAGATACTCAAAAGCTTTTGGTGCGAAAGTTTTTGCATATGATCCTTATGTCACTGTTGAAAAAAATTCTGGTATCCATCAAACTTCTTCATTAAATGATCTACTTGAAAAATCAGATATTGTCTGTTTGCATGTTCATTTAGATGAAGAAACTTTTAATATGTTTGATGAAGAGCAATTTTTAAAAATGAAAAAAGGTAGTTATTTTTTAAATACTTCTCGAGGTGGTCTTGCAAATGAAGATGCTATGCTGAGATCTCTTAATTCAGGCCATATTGCTGGCGCAGCAGTGGATGTAATAAGTGGAGAGCAGGGAGATAATTTTTATAATCATAAAGTTATTTCATATGCTAGAGACAATAGTAATTTAATTGTAAGTCCACATATAGCTGGATTAACTTCTCACTCTCAAGGTAAAGCAGCCCAATTTGCGGTTGATACAGTAGTTAATTATTATGGGAAAAATTTATGAGTGTTATTTTTGTTGCAGAAATTGGGATGAATAGTGATGGTAATTTTGATCTTAATTATGAGCTGATAAGACAAGCTAAATGGGCTGGAGCCGATATTGCTAAATTCCAAGTAGGCTGGAGAGGAGGTAAAGATGAAATCAATTATATGGATGAAGATCGACTTTTATTATTACAGAAGTGGTGTAAACAATTTGATATAGAATTTATGGTATCTGTAATTACACCTGAAGCTTTCAATTTAGTTAGAAAAATTGATTTTAAGAGATATAAGATAGCTTCAAGATCGGTAATTGATAATCCAGAAATGTGTAAAAGAATGATTTCTGAAGGTAAAGAAATTTTTATTTCTCTAGGCATGTGGGACAGTGCAGACATGCCATTCTCTGGGGATAATATCAAGTATTTGTATTGTAAGTCAAAGTACCCAACCCGTTATGAAGATTTAGAAGACTTCCCAGAGACATTTGATAATTATTATGGCTATAGTGACCATCTTATGGGAATTGAAGGGTGTCTTTTGGCAATTGCAAGAGGGGCAAAACTAATTGAAAAACATTTTACTCTTAACAAGACTTCACTAGTTATTCGAGATCATGCTCTTAGTGCTACGCCAGAAGAATTTCATAAACTAACATCATTAGGGCGAGATCTTCATAGACTTGTTAGTAGTATAAGATAACATCATATTTATTTAATAATGGAAAATTATTCTTATTCATCTATAAAAAATATTATCTTTGTTCTCGGCACTGGTAGGAGTGGATCAACTCTTTTAAGATCGTTACTTGATGGGCACCCTGAGCTGGTTGTTTGGCCATTTGAGTTTAGTTATTATTCTTTATTTGAAGATAAATGGGGGGTTATTGGTTCTAATGAAGTACTTGAATTTGATGCATTATTAGATTATTTTTTATTTAAACTAAATATGTTCTCAAGTAATTTTTCTGGGGATCTTGGCCAGCATACATATCTCATTGAGAATTTTAATAATGAATCTTTTTTTAGTAATTTGAATGCTTCTAAAGGAATAAGATGCACTCGTTCTGAATTTCTTAAGATATTATTGTTTTCTTATTATCATGCATCTCATGTAATTGAAAACAGTAAGCCACCTAAGGCTTTTATAATAGTTCATAATCAACCCGCATCAGCAATATTAGATGATTTTTTTGACGCTAAATTGATTGCTATGATTCGAGATCCTATTGAAACGTATTATTCTAATAAAGCTTATTATTTTAAAGCATGTGAAAATACTGGCCGTGATAAGTCTTCAGTTTTTCGTCCTTATAAAGCTAATAAACGATTTCGATCTTTGCTTGAAACCTCTATTTCGCCAATTATTCATACTTATAACTGGTTTCATATTAACCTAAAAGGACAAGATTCCTATAATATTTATTTAGAAGATTTAAGAAATGATGCGTGTAAAGTTATGACTGGGCTTTGCAATTTTATTGGTATAGAGTTTATTGATAGTTGCCTTAATGCCACTTTTCTTGGACAAGTTCATCATTCAAATATGAGTTCTGGTAAGAAGACCTATGGAAATGTCGTTCCACAAGATAGCGAATTAAAAAAAAATCTTAGACCTAAATCCTTTGAATATTACTGGATTTATAAAAATTTGTATTTAGTCTATGATAATTCCCCCAAATTATTACAACGATACTCAATGGGCGAGTTGTCTTCTAAATTTAATATCATTGACTTTCTTAAACCTATGGAAAATGAATTTCCAACCAAAGGTTCAGATAAGCTTAAAGCTAGAAAATTGAAATTATTTATAGTTCTTCGAGGTGCACGTTATCTTGGTTTTATTATTTCTTATTGCGTTAACCGACATGTTTTTTTGACTTTAAACTATCAAAAAATCCTGAAATCATGGCCAATGGCAAAATGAAATTAATATTTTTAAGACATAAATATGCTTCTTTATTGAGCTTAGCGGTCAAGTATCGATTATTATTTTCAATGAATATTATTGTAGTTTTAATTGGGGCTGCGCTTGAAGGGGTTGGAATTGGACTTCTTGTGCCAGTGCTTGAGAGTATAAATATAGGAAATGAAAGTGATGGTTTTTTCACAAAACAAGCCATGATTTTTTTTACCTATATTGGCATTAGCTATACTTTTATAAATTTAATTCTATTATTCTCCTTTCTAATACTCTCCAAATATATTATGCTTATGTTGGGGCAGCGATTGATGCGAATGCTAAGCTCAATATCAACTAGAGAGATGAGAACTAAATGTTTGAGTAACATCTTATCTGTTTCATTAAGTTTTTATCATAATAAGAAACTTGGTGATCTTATTTCAACAATTTTTAACTCCACTCAAAATGCTGGTGGAGCATTAGAGCACCTTACAATGATGATTAAGGGTGTGCTTTTTACATTTGCATACTTAGTAATTGCATTTACCTTGTCTTGGGAATTAAGTATTAGCCTTATGATTTTTATTCTCTCTGCTTATTTCCTTGTTTGGCCTCGTTTTAAAAAAGGTAGGAAATATGGAGAGACCGAAAAAAAGTTGATGGACAATATCTATTCATCTCTCCAAGACAAAATTGGTGGTATTAAAGTAATAAAACAGTTTGCGGTAGAAAAAAAAACTTTTAATGAGCTAAAGCTACTTGTTCATGCTTTTCAGAAAAATGCTGTTAAGTTGATGGACAATAAAATTATTTCTTATGCATTTTTTGAGCCGTTTTTATTTATATTGATGGTGGGTTTAATAGTTGTTGCAACACAAGTTCTTTTAATGCCAGTTGCATCAATGCTTGTCCTCTTAATTATATTTACTCAATTAATTCCACAGTTTAAAAGTATTAATTCAAATCTATTAATGCTAAATGAGTTAATCCCACATTATAGTAAAGTTGAAGATTTAATTGGAAATGAAGGAAAGCCATATTTAGTTGATGGAAGCCTTGATGTTTCAGAAATAAAAATTGGCATTGAATTTAAACAAGTTTCTTTTTCCTATGAGGAGTCAGAAAATAATACCATTAATAATATTAATTTATTTATTCCTGCGCACAAAACTATTGCTATTGTTGGTCCTTCTGGAGCAGGAAAATCGACATTAATAGAGCTTATTGCTCGTAATTATGACGTTAGCAGTGGTGAATTATTAGTTGATGGAGTTAATATTAAAGATTTAAAAAAAGATCATTGGAAAAATTTTATTGCATTAGTAGATCAGGATTGCTATCTATTTCATGAGTCTATTTATGAAAATATCTTATATGGTAAATTAAATGGGAGCAGTGATGACGTATTAAATGCTTCTAGAAAAGCGTATGCCCATGACTTTATTAATAAAACTAATGATGGATACAATACCTTGGTAGGACAACGGGGTTCACGCCTATCTGGTGGAGAGCGACAAAGAATTGCATTAGCTAGGGCCTTAATTAGAAAGCCTCAAATACTTATTTTAGATGAAGCCACTAGTTCTTTAGATAATGAGTCAGAGAGATTAGTCAAACTTGCTATTAACGAGTTAAAATCTGATATAACTATAATTGTTATTGCGCATCGTCTGCCTACTATTGAAGATTCTGATCTTATAATATTCCTTGATCAAGGTAATATTTTAGAAACTGGAACGCATGATGAGTTGATGATAAGTAATGGTAAATATAAACGACATGTAGATCTACAACATGGTGCAAGTTAATTAGATAATTTGGTTATTTTTTTATGAATAAATTTAAATCAATTAATGGAATTAGAGCTTCTCTCAAAGAAGGTTATAGTATTGGTAGTTGGATACAAATTCCACACTCTTCAATTGCTGAGATTATGGGTGCATCTGGATATGAATGGGTAGCAGTTGATCTTGAGCATGGGTCAATTAGTGTAAATCAATTGCCAGATTTATTTCGTGCATTAGAGCTTGGTGAAACACTTCCTTTGGCTCGTTTAGCTCAAGGTAGCCTTAAGGATTGTAAGGCAGCCCTTGATGCTGGAGCTGGAGGTGTAATTGTTCCTATGATAGAAAGTGCTGGACAAATGGAAGAAATAATTAAGCATTGCTGTTGGCCTCCAGCTGGAAGTAGGGGGGTTGGTTTTTCAAGAGCTAACCTATTTGGAAAAACTTTCGATTCTTACTTTGATGAAGCCCAAGCTCCATTAATTATAGCAATGATTGAGTCTATCAATGCAGTAGAAAATCTCGAAGATATTGTTAAAGTTAAGGGTTTAGACGCAATATTAATTGGTCCATATGATTTATCTGCATCCATGGGCATAACTGGTAAATTTGAAAGTCAAGAATTTAAAGATTTAATTGTAAGGATTAAGAAAATTGCAAGTTTTGCAAATATTGCCTGTGGTATTCATATAGTCGACCCTTCAAAAAATGAGCTAAAGTTACGAATTGATGAAGGCTATAAATTTATTCCTTATTCAATTGATTCAGTATTTTTAAATGGTGCCTGTGAGAGGCCATTCATATAGTTTTTTAATATTTTATTTAGGATCTTATTTAGTGAAAATAATAGCAATTATTCCAGCAAGAATGAATTCTTCTAGGTTTCCAGGAAAGCCAATGAAAAAAATTCATGGTATCCCAATGATAGGCCATTGTTATTTCAGGACAAGTATGGCTTCTGAGCTTCTCGAAACTTATGTAGCTACTTGTGATCAAGAGATTTATGATTATATTGAATCTATTGGTGGAAAGGCAATTATGACTTCAGATTTGCATGAAAGAGCTTCTGATAGGGCAGCTGAAGCTATGATAAAAATAGAAGTCTTAATTAATGATAAAGTTGATATTGTAGTAATGGTTCAAGGGGATGAGCCTATGGTAACCCCAGAAATGATTAGTCAATCAATACAGCCTTTAAAGAATGATTTAAGTATTTCAATAGTCAATTTAATGGCATATATGAAAACTTCTGATGAGTTTGAAGATCCAAATGAGGTTAAAGTAGTTGTCAATAAAAATAATGAAGCAATATATTTTTCTCGTGAAGCAATTCCATCTCGCTCAAAGTTTACTGGTGATGTCCCAATGTTAAAACAGGTGTGTGTTATTCCATTTAGGAGAGATTACTTGCTAAGTTTTAATGAAATGGAGGAAACTATTTTAGAAAGAATTGAATCGGTTGACATGATGCGTATTATTGAGAATGGAGAAAAAGTTAAAATGGTATTAACCCACTCAGAGTCATTTAGTGTTGACACCGAAAAGGATCTTAAATATGTTGAAGCAAAAATGATTAATGACAAGCTAATTCATGAATACAATTAATTTATAGAGAAGTTAATATTTAATATGCCACAATGTAGACTTTGTTCCGCAACCGAATCTTCCCAGTTTGTTAGGGCTCCTATTGTTTTTGGAGGTCGTCCAGAGCATAAATTTTGGCAATGTAAGGAGTGTGATGCTATTTATCTTTACCCTGTGCCAACAGAGGATGAGGAGAAAAAATTTTATCTTAAGGAGTTCGAAGGTTTTATGTCTTCTAGAGTTGGTGATCATCGTGATTGGACAAATGCTGAAAAACACAAGAAAACTAACCAAGATCAGGTTTTAAGGAGAATGCCGTTTATTGAAAAATATCTATTAGATGATATAGATATTCTAGAAATAGGATGTTCCACAGGGTTCATGTTAGATGCCTTTAAAGAAAAAGGCGCAAATTGTATAGGTGTTGAGCCATCTGGAGCATTTAGTGAATATTTAGAAAACCAAGGCTATGAAATTTATCAAGATATGAAGTTTATAAAAAACAAAAAATTTGATGTGATTACAAATTTTTTTGTTTTTGAACACATGAGAGATCCGTTTAAATTTATATCAGATAGTTTTGATTTATTAAAAGATAAGGGAGTGTTGGTTTGCGAAATTCCATGTGCCAATGATCCTTTGACGAGTTTATATAATATTGATTCTTTTGAATCTTTTTACTGGTCAATTGCTCATCATTATTACTACACTCCAAAATCACTAACTTTTATACTTGAAAAATTAGGCTATAACTATGAGCTTGTTCCTGAACAAAGATATGATATTTCAAATCATATGATTTGGATGCAGGAAGGAAGGCCAGGTGGACAAGGAAAATATTCTGAAATTTTTGGAAAAGAACTTGTTGAATCTTATCGCCAGAAAATGATTGAAACTTGGAACTGTGATACTGTTTTTCTTTATGTTTGGAAATAGAGAGTTATGTCGACTTATTTAGTTACAGGAGCAGCAGGATTTATTGGATCCTCCTTATCAAGAAAACTTATTGACCAAGGCCATAAAGTAGTTACTATTGATAATTTAAGTACTGGTACAAAAGAAAATTTACCAGATGGAATCGAGTTCTTTTTTGGAGACTGCGCTGATTCAGGAATTTATAAAGTATTGCCAGAGTATAAGTATGACGCAATTTTCCATATTGCTGGTCAAAGTTCAGGTGAAATTAGTTTTGATGATCCAATTTATGATGTTAAGACAAATACTGAGTCCACCTTACTTCTTCTTCAGTTCGCACTTCAAAGAAAATGTTCTAGATTAGTGTATGCCAGCACTATGTCAGTTTATGGCGAGCATCTTGATAATCCAGTAAGTGAGGAGGCGATATGCCAGCCTAAATCATTTTATGGAGTTGGAAAACTTGCAAGTGAACACTACCTGAGGATATATGAAGAATATGGGATAAATACAACCTCTTTAAGATTGTTTAACGTCTATGGGCCTGGACAAAACTTAGTTAATCAAAGGCAAGGTATGGTAAGTATTTTTTTAGCACAATTACTAAATCAGGGCTCAATACACGTTAAAGGCTCTGGTGATCGCTTTAGAGATTTCATATACATAGATGATGTAGTAGAAGCTTTTATTGGGTGTTTGAAGAATGCTAAGTCACACAATGAGATAATAAATGTTGGAACTGGAATCCAAACTTCTGTTGATGTATTAATTCATAATCTTCTTGAAGTTTCAAAAGTTAAGATACCAATAAAATTTAGTGGAAATACATCTGGCGACATTCATGGTATTTATGCTGATGTTAATAAATTTCATAGTTTATTAGGTATTAATAAATATACTTCAATTAATGAGGGATTAGAAAAAACGTTAAAATGGGCCACAAGACTTAACTAACATTAAATATGCTAAAAAAAATAATTTATATAGTAATTAAAGGAATTAAATACTTAGGCAGTTTATTAAAGCTTGATATTCATATTGCATTAAAAAAACCTAATTCAAAAAATATATTAATCGACCAATATGCATTAGAGGGCTCTTTTAAAAATGATGAGTTCATTAATTTATATTATGAGGGTTTAAAACTAACTCAAATGGAAGATACTGACAATTTTTATAAACAATGTCGTAGCTACACCCTTCAACAAATGTTGACCCAGGTTTTGGATAGTGGCTTAGAGGGAAATGTAGCTGAGTGTGGATGCTGGAAAGGGCATTCTAGCTATATTATTGCAACTATTTTAAAGCGATATAATTTTAATCAAATTTTTAGTATTTTTGATTCTTTTGAAGGTGGCCTGTCATCTAAAGATTTTCAAGATACTAACTCAAGAAAAGATTTAAATGAGAGTGAACTAGAAAAAGAAAAGCTAAGCTTTTCATCTTTAGAATCTGATTTACATAAGGTGTTAAATCCATTTAAGTTCTATACTTTATTTAAGGGCTGGATACCTGAAAGATTTAATGAAGTTTCTGAGCAAGAATTTATTTTTGTTCATTTAGATGTTGATTTATATCAACCAACACAAGATGGACTGGAGTTTTTTTATCCAAGACTTAAAAAGAATGGAGTAATTATTGTAGATGATTATGGATATTCTCAATTCCCTGGAGCAAAAAAATCTGTTGATGAGTTTTTAATGAAAAATGACTACTCAATTTTTCTAAAATTGTTAACTGGTGGATGTTTAATAGTAAAGTAGAAATCTAGGAGAATTATTTTGAAAATATTAATTACAACAGTTCCATTTGGCTACCAATCAAAATTACCTATTGAGCTTTTAGATTCTCTAGATGTTGAATATTTGATTAATCCATTAGATAAAAAACTTACTGAAAATGAATTAGCTGAAATGATTCCAGATTATGATATTGTTATAGCAGGAACAGAGCCAATAACTGAATATGTATTAAGTAAAGCGAAAAAATTAAAAATGATATCTAGAGTTGGTATTGGTTTAGACAGTATTGACTTGTTGTCAGCTAAAAAAAGAGGGATAAAGGTTTCATATACTCCTGATGCTCCAGCACCAGCTGTTGCAGAGCTGACCATTGGCTTATTTATATCATTACTCAGATCAGTACAGCTTTCAAATATTGAAATGCATAATGGTAATTGGAAAAGATATTTTGGAAAAAGAATTGCCAATAGTACAATTGGAATTATTGGCCTTGGAAGAATTGGATCAAGAGTTTTAAATAGACTTACAGTTTTTGGAACTCCTAGACTTCTTGTAAATGATCTTGTTCTTAATTCAGAGTTAGATAGAAAATTTAAACTTGAATGGGTTGATAAAGAAACTATTTATAGAGAGTCAGATATCATATCCTTGCATCTTCCTTTGACTAAAGCCACAAAAAATATGGTCACTAAAAAAGAACTAGAGATAATGCGGCCAGATGCGTCAATAGTGAATACAAGTAGGGGAGGGATCATTAATGAGAAAGATTTATTTAATGTTATGGATTCTGGGCACTTATCAGGAGCAGCTATAGATGTTTTTGATAAAGAGCCATATGAGGGTGATCTTCAAAAAATTAATCGCTGTTTGTTAACTTCACATATGGGATCAATGTCAATAGATTGTAGAAATAGAATGGAAATTGAATCAGTCGAAGAGGCTTTAAGGTATGTAAAAGGGGAGGCCTTAAAAAGCGAAGTACCTAAAGAAGAGTATGATTCACAAAGAGATGGATTATAAGAACTATTAAATGATATATTATTCATTAAATGCAGTTATTTTAGAAAAAAATAATGGTGTACAGCTAAAGTGAGTATTTGCTCTAATCATCATGAAATTGAAGAAATTCTTAAAAAGAAACGTCTATTTATTTTTGATTTTGATGGAGTTATCGTAGATTCTAATAGTATAAAAGGACACATGTTTGCTAAATTATATGAGCCTTATGGAGAAAGAATTAAAAATGAAGTTCATAAACATCACTTATCTAATGGTGGAATTTCAAGATTTGAAAAGATAGCTTACTATCATAAATTTTTCTTAAATAAAGATTTAACTGTCAAAGAATTTGATTTAGTTTGTGAGCAGTTTTCTTCTCTTGTAATCAATAAAGTTGTTGCCTCAAATGAAATTCCAGGTGCCAATAAGTTTATCCAAAACTATTTTAATAAGGGTAAATTATTTTTTATTAATTCTGCAACTCCAACAGAAGAGTTAAAAAAAATTATTGTTAAAAGAGGCATAAATTCATTCTTTTCTGGGGTATATGGCTCACCCATGTCAAAAGTAGATAATCTGACAATGATTTTAAAGCAAGCCTCAATTGACGCAAAGCATTGTATTTTCTTCGGCGATGCTCCAACTGATTTCAATGCAGCTCAAATTTTACCAATGGACTTTATTGGAATTGGTAAAAACATGATTAGTTTTTTAGAAAAAAAAGAAGGTCATTGGCTTGCAGTAGAAAATTTTCAGGCATTAAATAATGGAGCTTGATTTAAGCCATGATGGCTCACTTCCAATAGAGTATTGTAAGTATATTTCTAAGATAGAAAAAAAAACTATAATTGAATATAATAATTACATATCAAAAATTATTGAGTTAAACAGTATTCAAGGTATGGGTTGGTTTAATCGTGTTATTTCTAGAAATACCCACCTTTCTTCTTTGCTCGATAATATCTGCAAAATAAAACTCCTACAATACGCCTTATCATCAAATACTAAAATCAAAACTATCAGAGTTGATTCTTTAGGTATGTATAGAGTTTCTCAGAAAATTGTTTATTCTATGGGTTACAAAGCTTCAGTAGAATTTAGGTCAGATAAGTGGGTTAATTTTCTTCCAGTAATTAATCTAACTAAAAGTTGTTTTAAATTATTTAATTTATTTATTTGGCCAAAGTTATTAAGAGGAAAGAAAAAACCTGTTGGAAAAATAATTTTTTTAGATACATTTTTGTTTATTGATAGTTTTGATTTAAACAATGAATATAGTGATCGATATTACCCTGGGATTGAAGACTCAATTAGAGATACCAAGCTCTTGTGGTATTCACCTACCTTAATAGGTATTAACTCAATTAGAAGCTTTCGTCATATTTTTAAAGCAATTAGATCTTCGTCGAAGCAATTTTTGATGAAGGAAGATTGGTTAAAAATTTCAGATTATTTTTCGGCATTATATCTATCATATAGCTTAACAAGAAAAGTCAAGTTAATCCCTTTATGGGAAGGAATAAACATTGAAGAACTGGTAAATGAGGAGATTAATAAAGATAAATTTTCAATGGATATTATTAATCCAATATTAATTTATTTTTTTATAAAAAGACTTAAAACTTTAAATATAAATATTGATCTTGTAATTGATTGGCACGAAAACCAAGTAATTGATCGAGCTTTAATTCTGGGCATAAGAAATTTTTATTCTGGCACTAAAATTCATGGATACCAAGGGTATGTTGTTCCAGATTACTATGCTTGTAAGGATCCAATAATTATAGAATATGATTCAGGCACATTGCCAGATGAATTATTTGTTATTGGACAAAAATTTATTGAAGATAAAAAGAAATATTGCCCTAATTTGCCTGTATCTGTTGCTCAAGCCTATCGATTTTCTGGGATTCATAAATTAAATCTAAGTTCTAAAAAACCTTCAAAGAAAATATTATTATCATTACCAATTTCTCTAAAGGAAAGTAAGGAAATTATTAACATTGGTCTTAGTTTAATAGCATTAATTGGAAGCGAATATGAGTTTTATCTGAAGCAACATCCTTCATATACTATGGATAAATTATTTAAGACTTTTCCCGAAATTGAAAACTCATCTCTCAATATTGTCCAAAAAGATTTATATCAGCAATTATTAGAATCTACTTTATTAATTTCGTCTTCATCAAGTGTTTGTCTTGAGGCATCATTAATTGGAATTAAAGTAGCAATAGTTGGCTCAAGAACTGGTCCAGCAATGAATCCTTTGGCTAATTTAGTTGATTTAAAAAATTGGCAAGTTTGCTATTCTGAATATGAAGTAATTGATTTAATTTCAAAGCCGAGCATAAAGGTAGATTTTGTAATTGAAGATTACCTTTCTTCTGTAAAATGTGAACGATTTCTTAACTACAGTAATTATAAAAAGTCTTAATTAACTATTATGGATATCAAAGCCAAGCCAAACATTATATTTATAGTTCTAGATTCAGCTCGTCGTGACCTATTTGGAGCTTATGGAAACTCTAAAAAATTAACACCCTTTATAGATAGTCTAGCTAAAAACTCTTTAGTTATGATGGATCATTATGCTGCTGGTTGTGGATCAGCTCAGGCTCATGTCAGCCTGTTTTTAGGCCAACATTCTACAAGACATGGTGTTGTTCATAATATGTCTGAAATGACCGAAAGTTTGGTGTCATTGCCAAATATATTGTCTAAAAAAGGATATAAAACATATGGTCATTGTATGGCTAGTTTTATACCACCAGCTGGGTATGAAGATCAGTTTGGATTTGATGAGTTTTTTTATCCAGGAAAATCAGGAGTTAAAACTACTGTCTCCTTTAAAAATAAATTAATAGGTTTTTTAAAGAAATTTCCAAAAATATGGTTATTCTCTAAAAGTATATACAGCTCATTTCAAGGAATAGAAAGCTATACAAGAGCGGCTGCTAAGAGTCTTGATGGAAAGGCATCTTTAAATTATTTATTAAAAAAAATTCGTCAAAATAAGGGTGTTCCTGTATTTGCTTATACAACCTTATTGCATCCTCATACTCCTTATGCCCCTCCCCAATGGTGTATTGATAAAGTTTTTGAAGGAAAACCTATTGATATTATGGCCTATAAAATTCAAAAAGATATGCATGCTTGGGTTAATGGTGATCTAGGTAATATTGATAGTTCATTGTCTGATATGAAAAAATTATATGAAGCAGAAATGATCTATGCAGATCATTTATTAAAAGAATTCGTCGAAAGTCTGAAAAGTGAAAATCTATTTGATAATACAATACTAATAGTTACTTCAGATCATGGAGAATTGTTTGGTGAGCATGGGCAGCTGAATCATGGTGCTACAGTTTGGGAAGAGATATATCGACTTCCCTTATTCATTCATTCGCCTAAATTCTTCCCTGAAGAAAAGAAATATAATGGACTTTCTTCTGGTTTGGATATTATGCCTACTATTTTAGATTTGATTGATTATTATGATTATGCAAAAAACGAAACTATCATGGACGGTATATCATTATTGAATAAACCAGATCATGAGAGATTTTTAGTTGTTGATTCGCCTCCAATGGTTTTGCCAGAGCGCTTAAAAAAATATCCTAATGTGATAACCAAAGGAAGTATTTTTTTTAGAGCAATAAGAACTAATAAATATAAATATTTATGGCAATCTAATGGTCAGCATTTTCTTTTTGATGACATGAATAAAGAAGATCCAAAACATTCTATTCTAGAAAGTAATTCAATTTTGGCAAGTGAACTTCATGAAATTATGTTGAATTACTACAACTCAATTGACTCAAAATTTGATATTAGTATTTATCCTGTAAATATGGGAGCTACTGCGGCCAAAAAGATGACAAATCCTTTAATCCAAAAAGAGTTAAAAAAACTTGGGTATATGTAAATTAATTATGCTAATCAATAAATTAAAATCCTATTTAAAAAAACAACATCCTGAGAAAGTAAGGCCTAATATTATTATCGTCCTTTTAGATCAATTTAGAACTGATGCTCTTGACTGTCATCCTATTTTTGATAAGCTTAAAAAGAAAGGAGTATTTTTCTCAAAAGTAATTACTTATGCCCCTTATACTCTTGCTTCATGTCATGCGACATTTACAGGGATGTATGGAAGAAAAAATGGAGTAGATGCCTATACTAAATCTGATAATTATTACAAGAAAGAATGTTTTTCTATTACAGACTATCTTTCTAAAGCTGGTTACTATACCTCTGCATATACCTTTAGTTCAATTCTAATGCCATCTAGCGGTTTTAAAAAGTTAAAAATTATTCCTGAAGATGAAGAAAAAGATGTACTTTCTAATCATTTAAATGAAATAAAAAACTGCTATAGTCAAAAAGATCCTTTCTTTCTTTATCTTCATCATGGTGAAATCCACCACGGAATTGTAAGAGATGTAATTAAAAAATACTCAATAGATGATGATGATTACTTTGGAGAAAAAAATCGTAAATCAAATGTTGATTTATATCGAGCATATACTAAAAGTGCTGGTGATTACATGGAAAAGATATATCAAAGTATAGAAAAAAATGACCCTGAAGGGAACACTTTATTATTAGTCATGACAGATCATGGAGGAAGTAATGGTGAAAAAATTGGGGAAAAAGCATATGGAACATTTACTTATGACTATAGCATTAAAATATGGAACTATATGATCTGGCCTAAAAAGTTTAAACCAAATACAGTGATTGACTCACAGGTAAGAACTATTGATATTTTACCAACAATCCTAGATATTACAAAAATTCCACTCAGTAAGAAGAAAAAAACTCCAGATGGCTTGTCAATGCTTAATCTAATAAATGGTATTAAAGAAGATGATAGATTCGCTTTTTGTGAAACTGGAGGAGTAGATGGTCTATATCCTTCTCCTGATAGCCCAAATGTGAGATGTGTAACTGACGGAAAATGGAAGCTTATTCAGAATGTAACATCAAATCAATTTGAACTATATAATCTTCATGAGGATCCAAGTGAGGAAAATAATCTTTATGGCTCTGAACCAAATGAAACTGAAAGGCTAGCTCTTGAGTTAACTAAATTTATATAATTTTTTATAAACTTTTTATCTACTATAACTTCAATATATTATTTTTATGCTTAAAAATGAAACAATTAAAGAAAAAGGTCTGGTGTGTCAAGTATGTAAAAGTAACAAACTAAAAATAAGGATTGATAATAAAAAACAATTTGTAGACTGCAGTAACTGTGATGCAATTTATCCAGTGCTAAATAATATTCCATTAATGCTTATTAATACGAATTCTTCTGAATCACATGTTAAACAAGATATTCAAGTCTTTTGGAAAGAGTTATATC
>Ga0209482_1000976_pt1 | contig 21751 bp, 17 predicted proteins | sample CoawatmetaG10DNA_FD_187512 | JGI IMG/M metagenome (GOLD analysis project Ga0209482, IMG submission 187512) | Marine microbial communities from the West Antarctic Peninsula - Coastal water metaG104-DNA (SPAdes) (version 2) | ecosystem: Environmental > Aquatic > Marine > Coastal ...
TCTTTCTTTCGATAGTCATAGTTTAGCCCATCCCAACAACAGCAGTCCCGTACCAGATGGTTCCACCATCAATCGTTGTGAAGAATAGTACATCCACTCCAGCAGCAGTTAAGGTAGGTGCAGTAGCTGCAGGCCAATCTACGCTTGTAGGCCATGTTACTGTTGCGCTGCCACCATTAGTTAGGATTAGCGTGAATGAACCTGCTGAACCACTTGCTGGAGGGCTAGAGAAGGTTAACGTCTGCGATCCTGAGATAGTCTTAGTCTGTACGTTACCCAATGTAAGGTCTACATCGTTAGCAGCCATAGCCACTGCGGTTTCTGCGTAGTCTTTTAGTACAGGACGCTGGACGATCTGGTCTGCAAAGTTAACTAAGCCAGATAAGGTTCCTCCAGACAAAGGTAATGCTGTTGCAACATCAGTAGCAGTAGCTAATGCAAAGCCTCCAGCAGTAGAACCATCATGGACGACTAACGTGTCCTTAGTTGTGTCAACAGTGACCTCGCGTACTGCCCCTGTAAAAGACCCATGCTCGGAAGTCGTACCACCTCGTAGTTGTAATAATTTACTCATTGTTTATAGACTCCCAAAGTCAATTTGTAGGTTTGAACCAGATACGGTTCCAATATTCGTCATGTTGTTATTCTGTCCATCTAGCGCACCACCGAACTGTGGGGTTGTGTCAGATACAACATCGGTTATTCCTGAGATGATTCCACTCCACGCGGAACCTGTGTAATACTTTAAGACACTTGCAGCCGTATCGAGCCATAAGTCACCAGCACTAGGGCCAGCAGGAGCGGTTGCCGCTATCTTGTACTCATTAGCGTATCGGTTAACATCAGCGATAGAGCCTGCGACTGTGGTTACGTTAGCGTTATTACTAGCCACAGTATTAACATTAGCTATGTCTGCGCCTACTGCATTGACGTTAGCGACTGCGCCTGCAACCGTATTAACATTTGTGATGGCTGCACCAACAACGTCAATTGAGTTGCCAGTGGCTGTAGTTACTGCGGCTGTTATAGAGCCTAAGTCTTCTGAGTAAACTATATTACCTGCAACAATATCCACGTTAGCTTGGTTAGCTGCGGATGGTGCGATAACAGCCCAAGCCGAACTATCCCATACGCTCATTACTTGAGTGGTTGTATTGAAGTACAACGCACCTGTGATTAGAGCGGAACCATCGTTATCAACTGTAGGTGTTGAACTTTTCGCACCTAAATAGCGATCATCAAAAGAGTCGTAAGAGGCTGCGGCATTAGTCTCACTTGTCGCTGCATTAGTGGCTGATGTAGATGCCTCAGATGCTTTAGTGGTTGCTGTGCTGGCTTGCGTGGTCGCTGTAGTTGCTTGAGTGGTTGCTGTAGTAGCACTACCCGCTGCTGCTGTAGCTGATGCGGCACTGTTAGTCTCTGCACCTGTAATAGATGATGCACTATTAGCTGACGCTGTAGCACTTGTAGACGAAGCTGTAGCAGATGTAGCGGATGCTGTAGCACTGGTAGCTGAATTTGTTGCAGAGGTAGCGGCATTAGTTGCGCTTGTACTGCCCTCAGATGCTTTAGTTGATGCTGTAGTGGCCGAGGTAGCGGCGTTAGTTTCTGATGTAGATGCGTTAGTGGCGCTTGTAGCCGACTCAGACGCTTTAGTAGTAGAAGTGGTTGCACTGCCTGCCGAAGACGTAGCACTGCTTGCAGAGGCTGTAGCAGAGGTTGCAGCGTTAGTAGCACTGGTAGCCACTGCACTTGCATCAACGACTAAAGCCCACTTACTAGCTGTTACATCTGAACTTAACGTGCCTGCCGTATGAGCGACCAAACAAATATAGACATTGCTCGTAGCAGAATCCATAACAAGATCGCGCGCAACATAAGCCGTAGTAGTAGCCCAGTTACCTTTCCACTCACCCAATTCATCCGCAACCGATAAGTCGCCGCTAGAGTCATAAGCCAATACCTTGCCAGATCGTTGTGCAACAGTATCAGTGATCTCTACACCGCCTGCATCAGACACAGTGGTTGAGAATCGAATAGTACGGTCAGCCTGCTCTTGAAGCTGCTGGACCATCATAGTCAGTTTATCGTATTGTGCCTCAATTACCTCTGCATCAAACTTACCATAGTTGATAAGATCGACACCTTGGGTTAATGCCAGGCTTCGTAGAATAGTGACGTTACCCGTACCAGCAGCAGGAATATTACCCACCGTGAAGGTGACGTTACCGCCTGACGTATCACCTACGCCAGATAGTGTGTAGTGAGTGTTAAGTGACTTTAGAGTTGTGCCAACGTAGACGTTAATGTCTGTGTCGGCAAAGATTTTAAATGTGTAAGCAAAGACTGACTGTGAGCCGTTACCATTATACGATTGCTTATTAGTAGTGCTAGATACGGTCACTGTAGTCTCCCATGATTTAGAAGATACAGTAACTGTTGTCTACGCGGTTATTAGAAGCTAGGTGTTGCTTCACCCTTCTTCCACCAATAATCTTGGCCACGTTCTGTTTTTATCTTGCGTTCGTACTTCTTGCGGTTCTTTTCAGCCTTTGGATCAGTAAGCTCTTGAAGGTTGTCAAACAATGCACGCTCAAAAATAAGTCTCGCATACCATAGGTTGTTACCAGGTGTGTATCGCTGCATAAACCGAGCAGCCTCACGACCAAGGTTTGTTTCATCACCTGTGAATGGGTCAGTAGCGAAGTCAAAGCCACTCACACCAAGACCGACAACATCTTCTACTAATGACGCACCTGGACCCATTGCTGTAGCCATGACACTATTACCAAACCGACTCTTATTGCCTACACCACTAGCATCAATGAAGTCACCAAAGATCCCTAAGCCACCACCTTGCATCATCGCTGCAAACAAGAAAGCCCCATCCATCTGTCGAGGCTCACGACCTCTTGATATTTCCTTCATCTGGATTGCTAAAGCACCCATAACGCTTAATGATATGCCTAACCTCAGTGCGTAAACACCCACAAACTTTGGCCCACTTCGATACATATGGGTCATAAATTGAGTCATTGAGAACGACTTGTACATCATCGTCATTCTCGCTGCTTCACCCGTAAAGCTACCGCGCTCTTTACCGCCCCATGTTTGAATCGCTCTTACTCTGGCATCAGGCGTTGGCACAGCAAAATCCATTTCTGTGTTCATGGCCTCAAGTATTTTAGTCACAATGTTATCCACAGTTTCTGTGGGTAAGTCTAAATCGTGCATATTCTGTGGTCGGAAATAGCTAGTACCGCCATGCTCTTCAAGTGGCACAGAGCGCATAATCTCCCAATCGTCATCGGTAATGCCATAACGCCTCATCATGCCTTGGAATTTAGTCTCAATCTCAGACAAGGGGTTACCCATCTGCCTAGCCAAGTGCCATTGAAAGTCCAATCCAAATGAATTGCGCTGTCCTTGAGTCCAAGCCGTTAAGCCTGACGCTCTAAACAAGGTTTCAGATATTTTTGAAGCCTTGCCTGCTGGATCCATTTCACCACTAAAACGTGAGCTAACTAATGCTTGTGATGACCACCCATCCATGACCATGCCAAGGTGGGCAGCAAAGGCCCGATCAGACTCATCAGCAGGGTTTAGCTGACCGACTGTGTGCTGTATCGATTTAACAATTGGCAGACCATTAAAAGCCCTAGTCATCTTTCCATACACTGGGTCGGTAATAGAGGATATAGCTGCACCCCCTAACTGAGAAGCCATTAACCAATGTCGAGTAAACGCTGTACCTTTGGCTAAAGATGCTCGGTTAACGTCAACCATGTCAGCCGAACCACTGACAACATTCCACACAGAGTTAACCATGCCCATGTTGCCATCATTCTCTGCAACATCACTGAGGTATTTAAACGCCATATTAGGGTTTGGGCCTAGCACTTCAAGCATAGCTATTTCGCTAGACATGCTGCGAATATGACCTACCATGACGTTAAAAAAGTCGGGACTGCCAAACGCTTCTTGGTATTCAATCCATGAGTCAGCATCTTTAAAAACTAGGAAGCGAGAATCTTGATGACGATTAGCCATCTTGCCATTACCACTAAACGAGCCAGGTACTTTCTTGTTTTGCCCATCTGTTGAAATAGTCTTATAGGACTCACGCAGTGCTTGCATTAATTCATCGTCAGACATAATGCGACCATCAGCGTTAACCATAGCCTCGCGGTTTAACCTTGGCTTATCTGGGTCGGTAAGGTATCCAATCCACGCATCCATATTTCTTTTAGCTGACTCTGTTGGGCCTAATTTATTAATGTCATCTTTTGTTAATCCATTTGGTCGCAATTTCTTATGGAAAGTTGCAGCTTGTGAGACTTTAACTTGGTCGTGAACTTGAGGCATACCCCAATCATTACGCTTAGGTATAAAGCCGCCAGCGCGATTGTATCGCTCTCTAAGGTACTCTGCCGCTTTAGAGAATGCAGCACCAGACTTAGATGCTTTCTCGTTGCCTGTGGCCTCTCCGAATATCTCACGCACTGTGGCGAGTAAGGTGTCACGATCTTGACCCCAACCTAAATGAGTGGTGTGCAAATTCTGTAGCATATCAGCCGCTAGTGAGTGTGCTTGACCCTCAATGGCAGATGATCGGTTATCAATGTTAGACCAAGTTACATCACCCTTATGGCCTTTTAAGTCTTTAACCAAGAGACTAAGTAATCCAGTGGTCTTGTTCTTGCGATGGGACTTAATGTTCTTGGCGTTATTCTCATTGGCAATGCCTTGCAGTACCTTTTGATACTTATTACGCTTGGCAATTAACGTGCGATGCTGGGCTGCTTGCTCAACACCTAATAACTTTGCCTGTTCAGAAGAATGAATACCCTCGGCTTTTAGCTTTGCCTCAAAAACGGAAGCGTCAGTTCGGAGAGCATCTGCCATCATGGGAGATAACGTGCCTGCTTCAATTGCTTGCTGAATACATTTATCAAACTTGCTCATAACATACACACCTTCAGTGATTCGATTCCAGCTATATCATTATCGTCTTCCATTAACGCATCCCTTAGATTAATCGTGTTGCCGTTTTGGTCAAAGGTCACCTGGTCATTAGCCTCGTCAGCCACTATGCGATTAGACTCAGCATCGATGGCATCATTGTTCAGAGGCTCATCTACCTGTTTAAGTTGTGGCTTTAGGCCAGTGATTCTTGGCTGCTTGACTACATTTTTCTTGAGGGCTTGCTCAGACTTAACCACCAACGCTCTCATCTCTGAAACAGTTATATCATCTTTAATTAAGCCAACTTTGCGTAGGGCTTTGATGATGATGTTCTTGAGGGTCATAAAGGTGGTGTCGCTGATCTCTTCACGGGCCATCTTGGAGATGATCTCATCCGCAATTACATCGTCAGCCATGCCTTTATAGGGCGCATCAGGGTTTATGATTTGCTTGGTTTGAGGGTCAATGCCAGATAGGTCTACCCACATTTGACGTAACTCAGGGTTGGTCAGTGCTGTGGATTTAATGTCGTTGATAACACCTTGGAAGTCATCGCCAAGTGACTTGCGTAAACCATAGTGACCTATGATCTCTTCTCGCATAACTTGCATGAGGTGGGCTTCATCACGGAATGCTGATGCGTTGATGTGTAGCTCACCCGTTTCTGGGTTAATAGCAGCTTCGATAGTGTTACCAGATTTAGAGTTTCGCAGGTCAGGGCTGTTAATAGAGTCAGGGTCAAAGACTGCGTTAGCCGATCTAACATGAGAGGGATCAAATACAGCAATATGAGTTGATGGTTTATTTACTAATCCTACCGCGTCATCGAGATTAAGAAACTTTACACCTTTAAACCCATCGTGCCTTGCAGAATCTAAAGCCTCAGTCACATCTCCCGACACACCGAAATCATCGTGAGATTTACCTTTAAAATCTACAATAAAAAGATCATCCTCATTTGGTAGTAAAACTTTAGTAATATTCTGGCCATTATTGGGTTGATCGTAAAGTTTAGCCTCCAGCTTTTCAGCTTCAACTATCTTCGCATCGTATTTATCCCAGTCCCCTTTTAATTCGGCAGCATCAGCCTCTTCCATAAGTCTTCTAACTGGAATTGATCTAGCAGAATATTCAGCATAACTCCGCGCTGTCGTTACGTCATCACTGAACCAAAATGCTTTCTTAGCTGACCGAGACATTGTTGTCGCCCCTCGCAACTCAACCAGGAACTCTTTAATATCGCCAGCACTGCCGTGATAAAAAGGGGTGTCAATATCAAAGCCCATTGCCTTAGCTCTAGCCATACGACCCTTTTGAGACATATCTAAGCCTTTAGCCTCGGCTGCTTTCCACGCGGCACTACCCTTGCCGTTATCCATTGAGAAGCGTAAATCACCTTCCACATCAGGGTTGCCCTCATAGACCCTAACCTTAATGTCGTTAGCACCCATTGATGCGGCTATGCGATTAACCGCAGTCTTAACAGCCATCATGCGAGGCGTGTCTGTAGGCGCAACAGCTATTGCCTGGTTAGTCTCTTCGGCTTTATCAACCACATACTGCTCACGGGCCTTTTTAGCTGCGCTATGGTATTCAACTTGCTCAGAATATTGTGTGTCAAGCTCATCCATCTGCTGTTTAAGGGCGATCATGTCACCCTCATCTCTGCGACTAGCCCTTAGATCGTTGTTAGCAATGTTGGCTTCTTCGTTTTGGCGCACAGTGTCTTCACCAATAGACCTGTCAAAGTCAGCCTTTTGGATTTCACGAACAGTAGCTAGATCAGTCTTCTGGTTTAGCTTGCCAGCGGTTTTGATGTCTGCTTTAGCTTGGGCTTGCTTTAGCTCAAGTGTGGTTAGTTTTTGATCAGCAAACTTTTTTAGCTGCTCTTGCTTTGAGTAGAGGTCAGCATCAAACCCCTGCTCTAACTTAAATCGCTCTTGAGCAATAAAGTCTAGTGTGGCTCTAGCGCCATCGACTTCAAGATCAAACCCTTCTAAATACTCAGCCTCAATCGTTTTACCCAAAGAGTCATAGTCAACTTGCCGACCAGCTTCTATGTCAGCCATCGCAGTGTTTAAAGCTTTAAGATGGATCTCTAACTCACCTACAGTCTTAGCACCTGTCTCGTCAGCAAAGTTTTGCATCTCTTCTAGTGCTTTAAAAGCTTCGTTTAGCTCTCTTATGTTTCGTCTTTTCTCATAACTATCAGGCGTTTCATCAATCTTGCCTCTGTACTTAGCCCATCCTTTAACAATAGAATGGCCTGCTCCATTTAATAAGCCATTGCCTACCCCAGCAGCCGCCATGTTAAATAAGGCATCTTGCAGGTCATAGGGCGACTCAATCTCTTTTTTGTAGTCGTAAACAAATGGCTGAAGTGCCGCCTCTGTCGCTACTCCAATACCAAAACTTCGCGCTGCAACAATACCTAAGCCTTTAATAAAACTAGCGCCTGCTACTCGTCCAGCGCCTAGAGGCAAGGTCATAATGTTAATAGGGTCTGCCATTGAAGCAACAGCAGCACCACCTAATGTGCCAAAGAATGCAGCATACGGGTCAGCATAGGAATAGGTCTTTTCAAACTTATCACGCAGAACCTTAGCTTCGGAGGCAATGTCTGCGTCAATCTCATCACGATTGCGAATGTTTGCCTCTGGAAACCTAGACTTTAGTGCCTCTAAGTTTGGCTCAATCATTGACTCCCAATCAGATAAACGAGCAGCGTTTTCAGCTTGAGCAGTGTCATCCCACGCTTGTTGCAAAATCTTAGGTGCGTTTGGGTTTGTCTGTGGTACAGACTTTGGGCCGAACATTTCAGGAGCTAGATCGTGTACCTTATAGACCTCCTCCCATAGCTTTGCATCTAGGTTGCGTTCACGCGAGTTGGAAAAATCCTCTTTAAAAAAGGTATCAATCTGTGCGCTGCCTACATCAAATGTGCCAACGTCACCCTGCTCTTGATAGCTCTCAAAATCAGTGGGTTCTTGGGCGTTATAAAGGAGCATATTATTTCTCGCTGAGGTCTAAAATAAACACTGTGCCTGCTGCGTTCTCTACTGGACGGCCACCAAAAAACACTTGGTATTGACCAAACTCTGAGTGTTGCACTAACTTTGCTTGACCTGATTTAAGATTAGTAAGCATTGATTCTGGCGTGACAGTTCTAGGTCTGCCATTACGGCCCATCAATCCTGCCTCTGCAAACCCACCCATCTCGTTTATCTGCTCTATTTTGAGATTATCAATAGTTGATTCAAACTGTTGTAGGGTCATATTTCGGCTTGGTAGTAATATCTTGTTGTCACCATAATCAACAATATTGCCCACCGCTAACTTTATAGCTTGCTCATACAAATCAGCATTTACACCCTCTGGATCTCCAGGTGTTAAGTTAGCCGCCTCTGCTAATCCAATGTAAATAGTGTCAGCCACCAGTTGCATCGACTTCTCTGCTTTAGTATTGCTTGTTTCAAATAAGCCAGCAGTTGCGTCATAGAATAAAGACCTGGGAGTATCTTTGTTTAAACTAAGCTTGCCACTTAACTTATAGTCAGGGTTTGCGTTTAGAGCAAAAGCCCCAGCTAGGTATGCGTTATAGGATGACTCACCATCGCTCTGGAGGGCCAAAGATCCAACAACTGCCATTTCGCCAGCGTCTTCTTTATAAAGCAAGGTCAGTAATGCGGCTGCGTCTTCTTTGTCGTAGGCTGTAAGAATGTCATCCAATGCTGGTACGCCAATTCTCTTTAAGTCATTAAGCTGAGACAGGCTCATTGGGGGCGCGTCTTCACCGATCCACGTTGATACTTTGGTTTGATTGTCTTGCGCTGTGGCTAAAGATTCAGCAATATTATCCTTTGTGATTTTTTCCATTGGCTCACCACCGCCATACATCAGGAATGCTTGGTGTGGATCAGCCGCTATAGATTGCTCAATGGCCCTGTAAGCCCTTCTAGTTGATTCTTGAATAACAAACCCACGATAGTCAGCATTAGGGTCGTAGGTCTGGTTTAGCGCGTCAGTGCGCTGCTCTCTAGTCATGCTCATTAATGACTGCACGTTGCCGTAAACATCACGGGCAATCTCCATTTGCTCAATGTTCTCTGGATCAGTTAACTGGCTAATGGTGTCATTAATTTGGCTAAGTTGGCTTTCGGTCATAGGGCGACCACTTTCTAGCAAAGTCTTGCCTTTTCTGGCAGCTTTCATGGTCTTGGCTTCTAGCTCTCTTGCCTCACGCTCAACCCTAGCAATCTCACGATCTACAAGAACTTGGTCGTTACGCAGTTCAGCGTTCATGCGGTTTTCCATCTGCTGTCGCTCACCCTCATCAAATGTGGGGGGCAGATCAATGCCATCTAAATACTCTTGCCCACGGCCCATGTCTCGCTCGGCTTGGAACTCACTCATAATTCGGTTCGTGTTATGCTCATGCTGAAAGGCATCAAAATCAGTTGCCATTTTGCCAGCCGTAATTAAACCCACTTCTAAAGCTCTCTGCTGGGCTTCTGCAAACTCTGACATACCATTAGGGCTTTGCATTAAGTCGATCCTAGACTGCTCGTATGCGCCTGAGAGGTGGGAAATCGTTCTACGACCCACTTCACCCCTAACTGCGTTGGTATTATTAGTTAAAGTTGAGTCTGCGTATCGTGTAAATGCGCCCTTGTTAGGGTTAAATTTAACTCGCCCGTTATAATCTTTGGCAATCTTGTCGTGAGCCGCTTGGTATTGTTCTAGCATGGTGCTATGAGTAGGCGCTCCATTCTCATCTACCCTGTCTTGGTTATAGATCTCATCTTTTGCTGCGCTTGTGTCGCGTGAGAATCCGTTAGATAAACGACTGTACTCTTCATCAGTCTCAGCTTTCACAACCTTAGTCTGGTAGTCATTAACCACTTTACTTAACGCTTGGCTGGTACGCATCTTTGCTTGAGCAGCAGATGATATTGCACCAAGGCTTAATTGCTCCGCACCTGGTACGCCTGTTTGATTAATGCCTGGTATTTTCACGAACCGATCCCCCACCAATTATTATCGTTTCCAAGTTTTCCAACATTGCTAATCAATAAACTATTACCTTGACTACTCATTGAATTGGCTTGTGCTGAGGCTCCTGCGCGTCTAGCGTCTGCAGTACGTTTACCCTGCTCTGCTGTAAAGCTCATCTCACGCTCTGCTACATTAGAGGCTTCTGCCATCACCGCTAAACTTGATCCACTGGTTATATCAACGCCTGCTTTGGCATATGCAACTACTCGCTGGCCTTGCTCCTGGTCGTATTGATAACGCGATCTTTTGATCCGTTCTTCGGTTTCCAACTCAGCGAGCTGTGCATTCTTTTCGCCTGCAATACGCATTTGTTCTGCAGCTTCTTGCGAGGCGTTATACTGTGTGGCCATGCCTAGAACTGACAGGATTGTCATAATACTCATATCAATCTCCTACGCTTAATGTGCCGAACAGCGAAACGATGTGGCAAGCTAAGGGTAAATCTTGTTCAATAATAATTCGGCCATCTCTGTCATAGCCTAAATTACGCACGTTAATGTCTTCTGATACCACAGGCTCTTCGTCACCAAAGTTAGTGCCAGGTGATCGTACTGGTGGCCGCTGTCCATTGATGGTTGGAATAGCAGACTTATCAAGACGGACGAATATTTCATTCCACCGTTTGAACTTACCCAGTGTTGTTCCTGCGCCTGCGTTAGCGCCAGGGCGAGTCGGTGTCAGTTTAGAGATGTATTTCAAGCCAACCTTTATATCAGTGGCTGCATAATTCAAAGTGAGTGCACCGCTTGTAACGACCATATCGGGGTGTACAGCGCCATCTGCTAGAATCTGAACCGTCTTACCTTCTAGGTGAGCTAATCCCGTCACGGCGCTTGTAGACGCTCCTGAGTACGAGATCATTGAGTCAAGGTAGGTGTCTGGTGTGTGTAGCTCGATATACCGTTTTGTGACACCACCAATAGTGCGCTCAACTACAAACCAGAACTGGTCTGGCCCATCTTCTGAGATCACAGCTAATGACTTAAACTCGCCATCAGTGGTGTGCTTATGCCATCCAATAACCTCTTGACTTGGATCATAGGTCAGCATGATAAGAACGCCATCAGTCCGTAGTGCAAGTAAGATTGAATCAGGCACATGGCTATAGCTAAGCGCAGTTAATCCACCCTCAGTAATATGTTCGGCTAAGAAGGTAATATCATCTGATTGAAATGAGTCAGACTCCCACTTGTAGGCCACGTTACGCACTTGTGTGCCGCTTCGTTGGATAAAGAATACGTCTGAGCCAACATAGGCTGGATGGCCTAGCTTAGATCCGTATGAAGTCTGTCGTCTTACGTCCACGTTAGTTGGCGTTACTGCAGATTCATTACCACCTGTGACTCGGAACTCACCGCCAGATGTACCGATAATCAGTACACGTTGTGCAGCCATCCATTTGATGTTGTTTACTCGGTCACTCGCAATGGCATAACTTAAACCGTCTGAGGCTGTAGCGCCTGGGTTAAAGTTTTCATACTGGCCCGTCTTACTCGCCCACATAGTTTGAGGCTTAGAGGTTGTGCCTGCATACCATAGACGCTGCTCATAGAACACAACTGCAGATGGGTAGCCTTTTACCGAAGTAAATGCACCCTCTTGCCATAAGTTAGTGGGATTAGTGTCCTGTGGCATATAGCCCAAGTCTTTAATTGTCACATTGGCAACAGTGCTTGATGCAACGCTATTCACGCGCACCCAAACCACTTCACCTGTATCCACAGTAGGGATGGTATCTATGAGGAAATCAGCACCAACATGACTAGCGTCAAACAAAGCAGCACTAGCGGTGATGTTCTGAGTTGCGTCAGTGATACTAGCAAAGGAAATACTGAGTGTTTCATCCTGGTTAACAGGTAGGAATGGGCCTTTCTTAAATGCTTCATCTGCAATGGTCCAGTTATCATGGCCAAGGCGAGTCAGCTTTCTAGGTTTGTGATTAGGGTGAACGATCCACATAACGTCTGCATTCTGAGCAAACTGTAGTTCGTTAACTTCGGTGTGAGCGAAGGTTGTGGTGATCTCATAGGTTGAGCCACCAGACTGCACTTGCCCACCATTGGTATAGAAGCGAATGTAGTTATTACCAAACTCTAAAACATAGGTTTGATCTACACTAAACTCAAAAGGAATCAAGCGTGTTGTTTTTGTTGAGTCCTTTACTTCGTTAATGAAGCGAGTGCCACCACGACGTTTAGCTCCACCGTGAGGTAAGGCGATGAAGTTTTCCATCTTCTCACAGCCAGACGCGTACTTGGGGGAATCAGTACGGCCCATTAATCGTGGTGACAACTCTCCAGATGAAAAGCTGTTAACAATCGGGTTCAGTCTCATGCGCGAACACTCTCAAGCTGTGTCGCTGTAATGTCCTCTTGCCCTACTTCTGCACCATCGTACATTGCGGCGTCATTCATGGTCTTATCGGCCATTGACCACATATCGTTGGATAGTGAACGGTTCTGAGTGAGGGCGTAGGAGACTTCTGCACCAATACGACAGGCTAGTGCAAAGACAAGCGTAGGGTCGAACTGGCCAGGGTCAGTAATTCGTGCGACATATCTAATGGTCGCTGTATCTGTATTGCACGTTAGAGTGCGTCCCTCAATGCGGTATTGAGAGTCTTCTTTTAAATCGAGTACAGCAAGACAATACGGGTCGTTAGGTAGGCTGTAAGCCTTGTCATAACCCCATATAGGTGCTGTTGATAGTTGGGCTAAAGTTACCCGCTGAATGGCACATGACCATGGGAAAGCTCGTAGTACAGCATCACGCGCATCGGCGTAGACAGCATTACATACGTTAGCTTCGGTCGAACCATCAGTAAGAGAGGTGATGGTATTGGCCCCTAAAAGAGCTAATGCTCGGTTACATATTGAGACTTCACTGGCCATATCATCCTCTGCTTAAAAAAAAGGGGCATATTTCAGCCCCTTGGTTTGCTGACTGCCGAAGGTTATGCCTCGGTACAATCAACCTGTACAACACATTCGTCTTGGACGCGAGTTGCGCCAGCTACGAAAGACAAGTACACCTGGTGCGCGTAAGACTTATCAGGTCGAACGTCAATCTTAGTCTTCACATCAGAACCAATACCAAGACCCATTGCAGACTTTGTGAATGCAAAACAGGTACGGGTAGTAGAAGCTATAGCTAGACGCTCAGAACGTAAGAACTTAAAGCCCATAAACGTATCAATATCACCTTGTACTAAGGCTTTAATTGAGTTGTAGTCGGCACTCTTAACTTCTGTGGTGTTCAACAAGTTAGAAACCTGCTTAGAACCAAGAACCATATAACGCTCTTCATCAGGATCAATATCATTGCCGTCAAGGATCTCTTTAGCAGTGATCAATTTGGCAAGGGTTAGACCTGCTGAACCGTGAGCGATCTTCTGGCCTGATGGTAATGCGATAGAAGTACCGTCACCATCAGTAGCTGCACCAGTAGCTGCGGTGATGATCAAGTCATCGATAGCGCGAGCCATAGAGTTAGCACCAGACTTCGCGTAATGCGACTCAGGAGTTACCAACATACGGACTTTATCTTCATTATCAATCAGGTCAGCCCAGTGATAATCAGACATAGACGCTGTACGGCGACTGTGTGGAACATCCAATACAGGTGTGTTGGTGTGACGACTAGTCTTAGCGACAGCAGCAACAGTACCTAAACGCTCAAAATTAAATTTCTCACCCGTTACAGACTGCTCATTTACACACATGCGTAAACGTGAACCCTTCTGTTGTGCGAGATGAATTAAGTTGTCCTGAAACTGCTGGACGAATGCTTTTGAAATTGTATTAGCCATGATCTTATCTCCGAAATAGGCAATTGGAATTGGCGTTTTGAGCTACCCTTTTCAGGACTCTTAACTGGCAATAACGCTTGCTTTGACGAGATGAGAAACGGCCCATCTAACCCAGCAGGACTAAGTATTAGCTACCCTGTTAAGTTAGATGTTCGGTGTTTTCTACGCGGTTATTAGGATTAACCCGCTTCTGGATAGGCTTGTGAGTAAAGACGTTCCATCTTCTCTACTTCGGCCCTGTGTTGAGGGTGATTAGCTACGTTGTATGGGTGTTCAGTGTTGCGGCGAACCTCAGAAATACGATCCATTGCTTCACCTGGGGATAGGCTGAAACTATTACCACTTTGTAACCCTGCTGATTCGTCCTCAGTGAGAGTTGCACCAATACCAGCCATCAATCGGATCATGCCTGGGTTGTTGGCTAGACCAGAATCAAGAAGGAATTGCTGTGTCTCGGCATCGGCATAGGCCAATACTGCATTCTTAGCTTGAGACAACTTAGTATCGTAAGCATGGCCCCACTCTTTCTTGAGTAAGTCGTTAGCTTCTTGCATATCAAGATCATAATCAGTCTCGGATTGCTCACCCTGCTCTGATGTATTCTCCTGCCACGACTGAACTTGCGAGCTAGATAAACCGTTATCAAATGCCCACTGCAGGAAATCAGGATCTGCACCAGCAATTCTGTAACCCTCTACTGTGTCTGGACGACCAAGGCGTGAGAATAATGAATCACGAGCCTCATCTTCATCACTAGAGAGGTTCATTAACGTAGGCACTCTATCGGTCAGCTTCGCGTTGAATGCGTTCCAATCATCTGTGCTTGCATCTTCACCTGGTATGCGAATAGAGCCGCCAGCGTACTGCTGTGCATCTAAGTAGGATTTAGCTAATGTATTTAGATCTGGTATCTGACTAAGTGACTCATTGCCACGGTATTCATCGGATAAACCCGAATGCCATGACTCGGTTGATACGTCTGCTTCTGCTTCGTATTCTTCACTCATTTTGTTTCTCCATTACGTTTTTTATTTCTAGGTATATACTCCGCTGCCCTTCTCTAAAGGCAGTTTCGCAGGGGTCTTTGGTAAACGAAATTCGATCACCATAAGCCGTACTCATATTGGCCAACATTCGCTGACCAGTTTTAGTGCTGAATAATTCCTTTATATCCTTACTGAGTTGATCCATTTACTGTCTGCTCCAGGTCTGCCATTTGCTGTGCGCCTGCCATATCCTGCTGGGTTTGCTCAGCTTCCATTTGTTGTTGTTGCTGCTGTTGTCGTGCTTGACGTAGTTCAGCCACTTGCTCTGCACCAAGTAACATATCAGCAGGAGCGCCCAATCGATCTGCAATAGTGCGTCCTGCCTTATCTACGTCAACAATGTCCAATACCTCTGGGTTAACTTGAGCCAGTTGCATGATCCCTTCTAATGCGCGTTGGATACCTGTGACTTCATCCATCTTCTGAGATCGTGCTAATGGGCCTACATACTCAATGTCTAGATCACCTCCCACTTCTTGTAAGACTTCGGGCATTGGTGGTAACGCTTGACCACGCAACATGGAATAAAAAGCACGTTCAACAATAGGGTTTAAGAACTCAGACTGTAGGCGACCAAGGGTTGGGCCTAGTAAACGCTGCATTAGCTCATAACGTACCTGAACCTCTGTCGCAGTCATTTGCGGCCCTTCATTCAACTCTAGTTGGTCAGAGAAGAAGATGCGGCGTACAGATGCACGAACATCAGTGAGCATTAATTGATCAGCATTCCAATTGGTAGCGTTAACAATAGGCTCTAAATTGCTCATATCACGCACATACGTCACAGTAGATGGACGCATATCGATCTTGCCTAAGATGCCGTTCTGCATTGCTTTGAGTGGTGGATCAATCGACTTCTCCCACGCTTTCATGGCTAGCTTACGGGCCTCATTCAATGTCTTAATGTCTGGACGAGCAACACAGCCTGGGCCAAATCCATACACATCGCCTGTCGTCTTAGACCAGCGTGGAACCATAAAGGGTAATTCGTAATAACCTGTCTCTTGACAGATCTTCTTATCGATCACGCTAATGTAATAGCAAGCCCAAGGACGCTGGCTAGGTGGTGCAACCATTGCAACCTCACCCTTTAGCTCTCTAGGAAATACCGCTTGAATGTATTCAAACTCTTGGTCTGGATCTTTCTCTAAGGCTTTCATCGCCTTGTCACCACACGCATCACCAAACTTCTGGTTAGCCTGTCGTGCAGTTAACTTCAACTTACGGAAGACGGTATCAATACGACCTTCTGCAGATTCAGAGATCACTACTTCTGCTAGGTGACACGCTCTGAAATTAAAGCCATTAAAGCCACCTTCTTTATTCTTTACATCAAACTGGAGTGCGGCAGTACCGAAGCCCACCATATCCTGGTAAGCCTCAGCCACCTCGGTTGAGAAGTTAGATTTACCAAACTCTTGGAAGATGCCTTTTGAGCATTTCTCTAACCAATCCTTCGCGTCTTTATCTTCATTCAACTCATCTTCACGGAATCGTAAGCCAAACCACTTAGTAGAGGGGCTAGTCAATGAACCATGAAGTGAGGCTGATAGAATCTGCAGTGCATGAATAGCAGTGGAGTCATAAACCTGTGCAGCTCGCTTCGTACCTTTAGTGCTTGTTGAGATGAAGTCAGCTTTACCAGGCATGAGGTATGTCGCTAACTCTTCCCACATTTGATCCCAATTAACGCGGTCTGACTTTAATCGCTCATACCGCTTTAGCAAGGCTTCTGGAGATACATTCATTAGAGAATACTCATTTGTGATTTCTTAGTGTCAGCTTCATCGAGCAGTCCAGCGTGTCGTGTTCGCGTACTACCAAATCGCAATAGACTTAGCCTGCGCTTGTAGAGTGATTTAAGAATTTCAGGGTCTTTTGTTACTGCGATGATTTCATCAACCTCAGCTACAGTGGTGGTCGAAGAAATAACTGTAGTGAGCGCATCAACGGTCAGCGTTTTTATATCAACTTTCTTTGTAAGAATGTCATCTAGCGTTGTTGATTGCGCTGCTGTTAGTGTTACAACCTCAGCATCCCCACCTAAACCATCATTACCACCCTTAACACTCGCAGTAGCAATTAGATCACCTGTGGATGATTCACCAGAACCTTCAGGTAAGTCATCTATTATGTCGTCTTCGTTTGGACGCTTATCATTACGCTTATCATTAGATCCAGCTATTGAGCCTGTATAATTACCTGTACCTGCAAACGTGGTTGAGTTGTAATCACCAAAGCGAGTGCCACCGTCGATTCGACCTGTAACTTCATTGAATGTGCCACCAAGAACAGGGTTATTAGCCATCGTGGTTACTTGGGTTCCATCCTTCCATTTGAAGTCACCCCTAACTTTCTCGCCCAACAATCCTGATCGAGTCCAATCTCTTGTTACACCACCGTTTTGAATTGTAGCGTCTGAACCTGTGACACGTTTCACTGTATCGTCTGCAGTCTTCTTATTACCCTTAGAGACTACTTGAGCGCCTGAGTAGGCTTTCTTCATCCCAACCGCATCCATTTTCTTTTTAATGTCAGCTTGAGAGACATTAGGGTCTGCAACTTGTTTAGCCCAATACGCCTGGTTGTACTTATCTTTTTCAGCGACAGTTTCATTACCATAGGATAAGTTAGGATTTTTCTTTTCTGAGTTAGCTTTTGCTGTCGCTTTAAGGTCAGCTTTCCAAGCATCAGTGCCTTTACTGTTATCATTAATGAACTTGTCACGGCTTGATGAGTCGTATAAATCACTTCGGTTTGCATCAACTGCAGCTTTATCTTTAACCGCTCGCTTAGATACTTTAGCCGCTACAGATCCTACGCCACCATTACCTGCTCTTCCGCCATTAGCAGAAACAGTTGTCTTTGCTGTGGTTGCTGAATTCTTTGCATTTGTAGTTGCTGTTGCATCATCTGTTACCGATGCTTTACCAGTTGAAGGTAAAAGTATTGATGCTTTCTTTTTGGCAACCGATGCAACGCCTTTAAGTAATCCTGCATCAACGCCACTTTTAATTGGTGCTGCTGCTTTCTTTACGACTGCTGCTTTAACTACTGGCTTAGGTGTTGCCTTAGCCTTAGCTACTGAATTATTCCACTCCTTATCTGCATTTATTTGCCATGCGGATTTAGTAGCGCCCCGTGGATCACGATTCACTTTATTACTAGGAATGGGTGACTTAGTGATCTTGTTATCAGTGTTTGGCGTGGTCTTGGCAGTTGATTTAGTAACTGTTGCAGGCCTACGATTCACTTTATTACTAGGAATGGGTGACTTAGTGATCTTGTTATCAGTGTTTGGCGTGGTCTTGGCAGTTGATTTAGTAACTGTTGCAGGCCTACTAACTACACCAGTGCCGCTATTACGCTCATGTACACTACCTGCAGTTGCTTTAGCTGCCTTATCCTTCTTAGAACTTCGCTTAGTAGCTGCCGCTATTGCTGCCCTATTTTTGGCCTGTCTAACTGCAACCCTAGCTGCTGCACTACCAACGCCTCCGCCGCCTGCTCGACCACCGTTTTTGTTGATGTGCTTAGTTTTAGTTTTAGTGGTGCTTTTAAAATACTTGCTACTGCCGTTACCCATGATGAAACCCTTTAGAAATATGCGCCACACACATAGGCACTGTTAGCTAGTACCTTGCGCTTAACCTACGCGGTTATTAGATAGAGCGTCCTATAGCTTGCGATATGATTTACGATTCTTATCATCCAGCGCGCTTATGCTTGTGATCCCTCTAACCTTTGCCCGTCCCGTCTTAGGTCTAGTTTTAGGCGTAGTAGAAGCCTTTACCTTAGTCGGAATCCTAGCGGGTGCAGGGCGAGGCGCAGGCTTAGGACGCTTTGGCTCAGGACGCGGTGGCTTTGGATCGTATATCGGCTCTTGTGGAGGTCGACGCGGTTCAACTGGACGAGGTGGCTCAGGCTCAGGTCGACGCGGTGGCTCATACCCATCTGGTGGAGTCGGAACGCCAGGCTTAGGTCGAGGCGTAGGTGTAGGCTGAACACGTGGACGCGGATCATTTGAGATGGGTGGGAGGCCTGGTGGCTTAGGTGGATTAAGTATAACCCTCGTATTTGGTGGCATAGGTGGATTACTTGGGCTTCTTGGGCCACCTACGTTATCTGGTATATAATGCTTATAGCCACCTTGTTTACCTGGGCCAGGCCCATCTTGTATTACTGTGCCAGTTGGCTCTCTCGATGGCATTGGTATTTTTCTACCACGAGGTGTTGGATCTGGCATTCTTATACCGCGAGGTGTTGGATCTGGCATTCTTATAGGGCGCGGTTCAGGGCTGCGCCTGCCTCTGTCTGGTTCATTCGCTCTCTTTCTCTCCGCCTTGAACGCATCATCGTATGTCATGTTTGGATATTTTTTAGCTAAATATCGAGTCGATGCTTGCTTCTGTAATGCGCCCTGCCTTTTATTCTCATACACCCGGCTAGTGGTGAGATCAAGTTTACTACCCTTAGTGGCTGCTCTCTTTAACATCACATCTTCATATTTAGCATTGCTAAAAGCGGCCATGCCTGCATCTGATTTTGGGTATAATTTTTTCTTGGCTCTCTTTGGGGTGCTCATGACCGATACTCCTAATTAATATAACTGCAGATTGCCACTCATTTACGCGGTTATTAGAAAGAACTTATGACTCCAGGCGAGGTTAATCTATTACGCTCACCCCACGGAATTGAATACCTTCTCATCATGTACGCGTAACGTACTGCATCAAGTAAGTCGTCCGTTGTTTTGGAGATCTTGCCGTTAGCATTGCGATGGTATTGATTGAACTCATTGAAGAGATCTCTTAGGTTACGGTCCACCTTGAATCGGCCCTTAATCATTAGGTCACGGATCTCATATAAGCCAGCCTCCACACCATTGGTCTTATCAGGCCAGGTAGCGTGGGCGTGTAACATATCGAAGCCTGCATCAATGTAGTAATCCTTCTGCTGATTCGCTGTGCCGTTCTTCTCGGTCTGCAATCCATCCAGTGGCCATGATGTAGGTACACCAAGCGCCCAGGGCTTTACAGTGGCCCATGCGACTTCTGGTGCAACGTGACTTGCTTTCCATGCTTGAGTTACATAAAACGTGCCGCTCTCTCTATCTTCAACGAGCTGAACATGTGCCTGGGGATGCTCCCAACCGAAGTCCATTGCGTTAATAACAAACCAGTGATTAGGTATATTGAGTGGATCGCACTTGATTGAGTCTTCGTCCAGGTCATAGATCCTACCGTGTCCTAGCATTGGCATTCCCTTGCTTCGCATATCACGCTGATAGGCTGGGTATTGGTCCAGCATTAGGCGTTTAGCGTCTTCGGATAGGTGTGGCGCATCATCCCAACCAGCCTGAATAAATGCCTGACCTTCGCCTGGTTCATCCATAAAGCTAATCACTGTCTCAGTACGGCCATTCTCTGGTGTAAAGGTTAATATGCCTCGACCACCCTTGCCGCCATCACCTGTTAGAGTACGAGTGACCACCTGGGGATAGATGGCTTGGTCTTTTGGTTCCTCATCGATGTGATACCAATCAACAGAGTCACCCATTAAGGCGTGTTGGCCCTGTGTGTAGGACCAGAACTGGCAGATAGATACACCACCTGACTTATGCTTTACCCTCACCTCACGCATAGCACCCGATGTGCCTGTCATAGAAACGTAATCAACAATCAAGTTAGCAGGGATTAATCCACCTAAGAATTTACGATCTTCTAAGCGACCAAATAAAGCAGTCTGCAGTAGGTCGCGCGTCTTCTCTCCTGAGTAACCCAGTAACCAGCAAGTCGGTGCGTGCTCAAACGTGTGGCCATCCCAATCATCAGGGTAATCACCCATAAGGTGGACCGCATCAATGTAAGTGCCCAGGTAAGTCTTGCCTATACGGTTTGCAGCGCATAGTAATACTGCAGTCTTATTCTTAGTAAAACGTACAGTGTCAGCCTGGAACTTGTACAGGTCAGGGAAAATGTCACGGTATCTATACACCTTCTTCCGCCTGTCACGCTCTTTAGCTAATAGTATTAACTCAGTACGGCTATACTTTTGTTGGATCAAGGCTATAACCCTTTAGAGTGTCGTCAAGCTCATCATTAGACATATCGTGCAAGCTCTCTTCAAAGGTCACATGACTCTGCATTTCAATACTCTTGCGCTTAGGTGCAACATACTGGGCTAGTTCTTTGTACATATTGCCAGCTAACATGAACTCACCCTCATCCATCGCTCTCTTTGCAATCCTTGCCATACCCTCTAGCGGATCGCAGTTAAGCTCGGATAACTTATCCATAATTGTCTGCGTAGATTTGTTTGGAGTGCCTTTCTTACGCCCGTTACCATTATTTCCAGCCATTTTATTTCCCTACTTATTCCAACTGTTCGAGATTAGTGTTCGGTCATGGATAGTATCTGTACAACATCCGTACACTCTTCCACCCAGTTCATTGCTGACTCTATAACTTCATCGTCTTGTTCATCCCGTGATCTATCACTTAGCTCAGTAATCATGGTCACTAATAAGCAGATGAGTAATGCACCTTCGTCTACAATGCTTTGATCTGATTCATTCATTCATAACTTCCACGCCTTTCTTAACCATATTGATGTGATGTCTGTACCCGTAGGCTCTCTATCAGTCCCCTCACGGTGCATCCAGTTACCATCCCTTACTGGTGTGCTTATTGCCTCTTCTGCTGTCCAGCCGTAACGTAGGCGGTCAGATAGGGTCTTCCAGTTCATGTTGTGCTCGTCTGCTAATTCCTTAATGCCCATTTCCTTTCCTTGATAGGTGACAGTGTTATGACGGTCAATGCTTGCACTACCATTCTTGAACTGGATACCTAGCTCCCAGGCTTGTGTCTTGATGGTG